>Ga0265324_10000671_pt1 | contig 23100 bp, 14 predicted proteins | sample 41419metaG_FD_198634 | JGI IMG/M metagenome (GOLD analysis project Ga0265324, IMG submission 198634) | Rhizosphere microbial communities from Carex aquatilis grown in University of Washington, Seatle, WA, United States - 4-14-19 metaG | ecosystem: Host-associated > Plants > Roots > Rhizosphere...
GATGTTAAGATCGCCGTCGGTGACCAGGCAGGCGATCTCCAGGATCTGATCCCTTTGCGGATCGAGGCCCGTCATCTCCATATCGATCCAGACCAGGTTCCTCGCTTGCCCGTTTTCCACTTCCCGACCCTTTTCTTATCTTTGAGCCGCTCCGGAATCCGCAATGATGCGCCCGGGCCAATCTCGGGCAGGAAAAATGGATAAGCAAAGGGAAGTCGTCATTACCGGCATGGGCATCGCCAGTTGCCTGGGCCATTCACCGGAGGAATACTTCGCGAACTTGCTCGCCGGCCGGTCGGGTATCTCGAACATAACGCGGTTCGACACCGCGGCTTATCCGGTCCACTTCGCCGGCGAGATCAAGTCCTTCGACGCGACCCCTTACTTCGACGCCAAGGAGATCGGCCGCACCAGCCGCTTTATCCAATACATGATGCACGCCGCGGTAACCGCCGTGCAACGGGCCGGTTTGAAGGATTCCAAGCTCGATGTCCGCCGGGCGGGCATGATCCTCGGATCGGGCATGGGGGGCATCGAGGTCTTCACCGAGAACGCCGGCGCCCTTGTAACCAAAGGGCCCAAGCGCGTATCGCCTTTCTTCATCCCCATGTCCATTACCAATATGGCTAGCGGCATGGTCGCGATGAACCTGGGTTGGCGGGGGCCCAATTGGTCCGTGTCCTCGGCCTGCGCCACGGCCAATCATGCCCTATCGGCGGCAGCGGATCAGATCCGTCTGGGCCGCGCGGACGTGATGCTGGCCGGGGGCGCCGAAGAAGCGGTCTGTCCCGCCTCCTTGGCCGGCTTCTCCAATATGCGCGCCCTTTCCCGGCGCAACGATGATCCCGCCACCGCCTCCCGCCCCTTCGATTCGGATCGGGACGGCTTCGTGCTGGGCGAAGGCGCGGGCGTGCTCGTGCTCGAGGCCCGGGGCCATGCGGAGGCCCGCGAGGCCAAGATCCTCGGGATATTGAAAGGCGTCGGGGCCAGTTGCGACGCTTACCACATGTCCGCGCCGTTGGAAAGCGGCGAGGGCGTGATGCAGGCCATCGAAGCCGCCTTGGCCGAAGCGGGGGTGGCCAAGTCCGAAATCGGCGTGGTGAATGCCCATGCGACCTCGACTCCCTTGGGCGACGTGGCCGAAGTAAAGGCCTTGACCAAGGTTTTCGGAGCGCACCTGAAGAACATGAAAGTGCATTCGACCAAGTCCATGATCGGGCATTTGCTGGGCGGCGCCTCGGCGGTGGAGGCCATCGCCTTGGTGATGACCCTGAATTCGGGCGAGGTACATCCCACCATGAACGTGAAGACGCAGGATCCGGAAATCGATATCGATTGCTCTCCCAACGCGAAGTCGAAGACGACTGCGCGCTACGGGATCAGCAATAGTTTCGGGTTCGGGGGGCATAATTCCTGCGTGGTGATCGAAAAGGGCGGCTAACGGGCGTAGCCCGATTGCAATCTTCCCGAACCGCCTTTGGCATGGCGGGACCCGGCCCCTCAGCTATCCTTTGGAGTACACCCCAGAGGAGGCCCCCATGCCCAATTACTCCATGACCTGTTCTTGCGGCGATGAAATGAAAGTCGACGCCGTAGATCGGGAAGAAGCCGTAGCCAAGTTGCAATCCATCATGACCGCGGAGGCCATCAAGGCCCATATGGAAGAAAAGCACCCCGATGAGGAATTGCCGACGGTTGCCCAAATCCATGACCAGATTGAAGAAGAGCTGGAAGCGGAAATGGCCTAAGCCGTCTTTTCGAAGGTTAGCATCAAAAAAGCCCCAGCCTTACGGCCGGGGCTTTTCAGTTGGATCTGGAGCGTAACTCAGGCTTGGAACAGCGTCTTGCCCGAAGAACGCAAGTCGTCGCAGGCTTCCTTGATACGCTTGGCCATCCCCTTCTCGCCGGCCTTCAGGTAGGAGCGGGGATCGTAGGTCTTCTTGTTACCCACTTCGCCGTCGATCTTAAGCACTCCGTCATAGTTCTTGAAGAAGTGATCGGCCACTGGGCGGGTGAAGGCGTACTGGGTATCGGTATCCACGTTCATCTTGATCACGCCGTATTCCAGGGTCTCGGCGATTTCTTCCTTGCTCGATCCCGAACCGCCGTGGAAGACGAGGTCGAAGCGGGCGTTGAACTTGGCCTTCAGGGCGTCCTGGCCGTCCTTGAGGATGGTGGGCTTCAGTTTGACGTTGCCGGGCTTGTACACGCCGTGCACGTTGCCGAAGGTGGCGGCGAACATGTAGCGGGCGTTCGGGATGGTGGAGAGGGCCTTGTATACTTCGAGCATGTCCTCGGGGGTGGTGTACAGCTTGTCCTTGGAGACGCCCGAGGTATCGTGCCCGTCCTCTTCGCCGCCGACCACGCCGGCTTCGACTTCGAGGATGATTTCATTCTTCGCGCACAGGACCATCAGCTCCTTGGCGATGCGCATGTTCTCGGGGAGGGCGACTTCGGAACCGTCGAACATATGGCTGTTGAAGAGGTTCTTCTCGCCTTTGGCGCGGCGGCGTTCGGTTTCGGCGATGAGGGGCTTGAGGAAGGTATCGACCTTCTTGGGCTGGCAATGGTCGGTGTGCAGGGCGATGTTCACGTTGTACTTGCCAGCGACCATGTGAACGTGGTTGGCGAGGGAGATGGCGCCCAGCACCATGTCCTTGACCGTGGAGCCGGAAGCGTGTTCGCCACCGCCGGTGGAGACCTGGATGATGCCGTCCGACTTGGCTTCCGCGAAGCCGGCCAGGGCCGCGTTGGCGGTCTCCATGCTGGAGACGTTAATGGCCGGGTAGGCGTACTTGTTCTTGTTCGCGGTTTCCAGCATCTTGATGTAGGTCTTGTAGTCGACGATAGGCATATCCACTCCTTGGGGGTGCGGGCGGAAAAGTAGCTCCCTCGGCACGGCCCTGCAAGCGCGCGGCCCCGTATTGGCGGGGCTGCCGAAGGGCCCGAAGGGCGGAGGGACAGATAGACAATTTTTAACTTTGTCCGGATGGAAAGCGATCTGCCCGATCCGGGCGCGGAATCGGCGGCCGGGACCGCCGGCAAGGCGGAGGCCGAAGCGCCAAAGGTCTTTTCCATTACCCAATACAACCAAAGCGTAGAACGCAAAGTGCGCACTTTCCCACGCGTCTGGGTCAAAGGCGTGATCATGCAGCTCAACGTACGCGGCCGCATCGCCTATGTCACCCTGGGGGAGTTCGCGGAAGGCGAATCCCGCCCGCGCGCCGTATTGGAAGCCACCCTATGGACTTCCGAGCTGGAAGTCTTCAATATGCGCTTCGCCAGCCTGCCGACGCCGCTGGCCCTACGCGTCGAGCTCAAGGTCGCTTTTCTGATGGAGGCCAATTTCTACGTGCCCTCGGGCCGCTTCCAGCCGCGCGTAGTCGATATCGACGAAAAATTCACCTTGGGGGAGTTGAGCTTAACGCGCCAGAAGATCCTGGAGCGGCTGGCGCAGGAAGGGCTGCTCCGCAAGAACAAGCAGGTGGAACTTCCCGAATTGCCCTTGAAGGTAGGCCTGGTGACCGCTCCGGGATCCGCCGCCTACCAGGATTTCACCACCGTTCTTTTGGGTTCGGGCTTTTCCTTCCGGATCCTTTTCGCGGGCGCCCGCATGCAGGGCGAAGCCACCGAGGCGACCGTACTGCATGCGATCAAAGCCGTCGTGCGCGCGGGGGCCGAGGTGGTTTGCATCGTGCGGGGCGGCGGCGCGAAGACCGATCTGGTTTACTTCGATTCCGAAGCCATCTGCCGCGCCATCGCGAATTGCTCGGTGCCGGTCTTGACCGGGATCGGGCACGAAATCGATAACTCCCTGGCCGACCTGGTGGCTCATCTGAACCTGATTACGCCCACCGATTGCGCCAAGTTCCTGGAGGCCCGCCTGGGCCAGGCTTATTCCGATCTCGCCGAAAAGGCCGCGGAACTGCGGGAGGCTTGGAAGTTGGAATGCCAGGATGCGTGGCACGCCCTGGCGCAAACGGCTTCGGCCGTGACGCGGACCTGGGAAGGCCGCCGGGCCGCCGAAGAAATGCGCGCCCGGTCCCAGGCCAAAGCCCTAGGGTCGCGGGCCCGCCGGGCCTTGCGGGAGTCCCGCCGGAAATTGGCTTTGGATCGCAAGGGGTTGGCCCGCGGTCCCCGTAAGCTGATCAAGATGGAACGCTTGCGCTTCTCCAACCGGACCCAAGGCCTGCGGCGGGCCTGGGACGGATTGCGCTCCGGGACCCAGCTTTTGTTGCGCGCGCGCGCGCAGTCCTTACGCGCCGGCATCGCCTCCTTGCTGGCCGCCGAAGCCGCGCAGGCGGGGCAGACGCGCCGCTTGGTGCGCAGCCTATGGAGGCAAGGCGCCCGCGCCGGCCGCGAAGCCCTGGCGCTGAAAGACCGTCTGGTGCATGCGGCCGACCCCGCGCGCTTGCTGGGGTTGGGCTTCAGCCTGCTGCGATCCGCCGATGGCAAGCTCATACGCAGCGTAGCCGAGGCGGCGCCCGGGGAGATAGTGATCAACCAGTTGGCGGACGGAAGCTTGGAGAGCCGGGTGACCGGCAAGAAGGAGGCGGGATGAAGGACGATCGCAAGAGCTATAGCGAGGCCATCGCGCGCCTGGACGCGATCCTGGAGGATATCGATCAAAGCAAGGTGCCCATCGACGTGCTGGCCGAGCGCGTGGTGGAAGCCGCCGGACTGCTCAAGCGCTGCAAGAACGTGCTCACCGAAACCGAGGCCAAGGTGAAGGACGTGCTGCAAGAGCTGGATCAGGAGTTCGGCGGCGCCGACGACGGCGAGGACGAGGAAGAATAAGGGCGATGAGCGGCGCTCAGGTCATCCCTTTGGAGGAGCGCTTGGCCGCGGATACCTTCGCGGCTTCCTACCGCGCCTATCTGGAGCTTAAAGCCACCTCCTACCGTTGGAGCCGCCTCGCGCCCCAGGGCGCCGCATTCGTGGGACAGGCCATCGACGAGAAATGGTCCGACGAGAAACTGGCCGATTTCCTGCACTGCGATCCCGCGGAAGCGGCCGCCTGCCGCAAGAGGTACATCATGTCGAAGAAGATCAACGCGCCGTCCGCATCCGCGGATCGTTTCCGGCGGGCCGTTTTCGAATGGATCGGGGAAGTGGCCGAACTGGACGACGCTTCGCGCAAACGCTTGGCGCAGGATCTAGCGCTCCTGGTGGGAAACCAACTTTTCGTGGCCGCCCAAGCGGGCGAGGACGTGATGGAGTTATCGCGCGCTTTGGCGGAAGACGATCGGGCATCCTCAGACCTCGAAACGCCGCCGGCAAAGCTAAGCGACGGCGCGCCGCCGGAAAAACCCTCCCCGTGGGGTCCGCAATGGAAAGATTGATCACGCTATGTTGATTGTCTTTCCGATCATGCCCCTCGATCGTCCGGGTTGAACGCCACGACCGCCAGCCCAGCCAAGCCGGCACCCTGATTGACTTCGCGAAAACCGTGGTGATAGAATGGCGTCATCATGCCCGCGTCCTTTTCGGCGCTGCGTCGAAATGCATTGCTTTGGTTTGCTTGCGCGGCACTGGGAGCGGTCTCCTGCGGCAAGCGCGATGACGCCGCGCGCGGCCCATCGCCCGTAATCCATCCGGCGGTTTCCCCTCCCGCAGCCGGCGTCCAGGATACGGTGACGGATTCCTCGGCGATCAACGCGCCGGCTCCCGAAACAACCGCGATCGCCACCAAATCCGCTACGGGGCCGACCTTCGTCTCGCATCCTCCCAGGGCTTACCTGGGCAAAGCCTTCGTCTATCAGCCTTCCCTGAATTTCCCCGGCGTCCTTTCTTTAAGACTCGCCAAGCCTGCCGACTCGACCATGAAGTTGGAACGCGGCCGCATCCTATGGACGCCCACGCATACCGGTCGCTTTCCCGTCTCGATCGAAGCCTTTATTCCCGATCATGCCGGCCAGGCCGATGGGAAGAAAACCCAACAGGGATTCATCCTGGAGGTGGCGCCCGTCCTGAGCTTGGTATTGCGGCCGCTTCCCCTTAAGGCCCAAAAGGGCGATTCGGTGGAATTCGACTTAAGGCAAAGCCATTGGCCCGCATGGGCGGCCGGTTCTATTAGCGTGCGGTTCGATTGGGAAGGCGATGGCGTTTGGGACACCGAAGCCATGCCTTTGGCGGCGCAACTGCTAAGACGGCATGCTTACGCCGTGCCGGGGAGGTTTTCACCCAAGGTTGAGGCGCGCTACGGGAGCTACGAAGTCCAAGAGGCGAGCGGCTCGATCTCAATCGTAGGCAAGGTGACGGCCTCCCTGAAATTTTCCCCGGATACGGTCGAGCCCGGAGCCGAATTCCTGGTGGACGCATCCGCTTCCCGTTCCGAGGGACGCTTGGCGTATTCTCTCGATCTCGATGGGGACGGGAAACCGGAATGGATCGATTCCGCATCCGGAAAGGCCACGCTTACGGCTCCGGCATCTGGTCTGTACCATGCCAAACTCACGGTCCGAGATGCAATGGGGGAGACGGATAAGGCCGAAACCATCTTGCGCATCAACGCCCGGCCCAAGATCGAATTCCGCGTACGCAATCCCAGGGATAACATGGCGGCGACCATCGACTTCAAGATCCGCGCCAGGGATCCGGATGATTCCCTGCGTTCGGTGCGCTTCAGCCTCACCGGCGGCGATAAGGACTGGGAGACGCGGACCGCGCCCGACAGCCAGATGGCCGGACATGAATGGTTTCTGCGCCTTAAGCGCGTATACGGAAAGGTAGGGAAGTATGCCCCCAAGGCATGCGCCACTTCGGGCGATGGCCGCGAAGCCTGCCAAGAGTTGCAAGTCGAGATCTTCAATGCCCCGCCGGAATGCCGTCCCGGAGGCGATCTGCATGCTACCCTGGGGCAGCCCTTGGCCATCGACGGAACGGGCGTGGATCCGGACGGCAAGATCGTGAAATGGGAATGGGACCTGGACGGCGACGGCAAGTACGATCTGGTTTCCACCGAGAACGGGAAGTTCCAATACACCTTCAGTAAGGAGGGCATCTTCAAACTCGTGCTGCGCGTAACCAGCGCCGACGGCATGACCGCCATCGGGAGCCGGAAGGTGGAAGTGCGGAAAAAGTGGAAGACATGAAGGCGGTGCGCGGGCACGCGTTTGCCCGTATCCTGTCAGGGCTACTTATCGCGGCCTTGTGTCTGGCCACCCAGGCCCGCGCCGATCGACTGGTTCTCAAGGACGGCCAAACGATTTTCGGAAGGGTGATCGACGAGAGCGATTCCATCGTCCGGTATTTCGATCGCTACGATCGGCCCCGCAAGCTCCCTGCCGCCAAAATCGACACGCTCGAATACGACTCCCGCGATGTCCAAGGCCTGGTCAAGGTGGCCTTCCGCAAGGGCCAGACCCGCGATCGCACCGGCCATTTCCGCATCCGGCATTCCGAGGAATTGGATTTGGACGTGGAGTACAAGACCGATTCCACCGCCGAGCTGGACCTTTTTTTCCGGAATGAAGTCCACGTGCGCGTGTTGCCCAACACCCGTTTCAAGGTGGCCAAAGCCCCCAAGGGCCCGGCCGATCCTCTCCTGTTCGAACTCAAGGCGGGCCGCATTCTGGCCACGTCCCCGCGGACGGAGGCCTTGGTCCGGGTCATTACGCCATGGGGCATCGGGGTCGGCCGCGGGCAATTCCAGGCCGGCGTGGTCGGCGCTCCCGGCGATTCCTCCATGCAGATCCTTTGCCTGCGCGGCTTGACCGGAGCGCAGGAATCGGCGCAAAGCCCGGGAGAATTGGTGGTGGAAGAGGGCAAATCGGTAAGGCTGGTACGGAAAGAAAGCCTCTTCGATCGGCGCACGCCCGACGCGGAAGACGATCGGTTCTTCCGGGAACTGGCCGCCAACATGGGCCATTATCGCTTCGCCCAAGTACAGTATCCGGGAATCGGTTACTTGCCTAAAGCCCTGACGGGACTAGGCTTTATGGTGTTCTTCTACGGCACGGCCATCGGGATCCTGGATTATGTCAATCATATCTAGATCCGCCCGGGCTGCGAAGACCGCGATTATGGCATCGCTCGCCATGGCTTTTCCCGCCTTGGCCCAGTTCACGGACTTCCAAGGCGGCAACCTGAGCCTGAAGGTGGAAGGGAACATGTCGCCTTTCGCCTTGGCCAGCAATACGGGCGCGCGCGGGGCCATGAGCAACGTGACTTCCTTGTACCCTTCGGCCGCATCCTTGTTCGGGAACCCGGCAGCGCTGGCGAGCCTGCAAACCATGGACGTGCAATCCGATTTTTTCCTGCCCGGCCTGGGGCTGGGAGTAAGCAGCGAACGCACAAAAATCTTGCGCAACGATCTACGTACCCCCATCCAGGATTTCCTATCGGGGGGCGACAACCACGTGGCTCATCCCAGCTTTCCGGACGTGAACCTGGGGTTGTACCAGTCCACCAACCTGGGCGGATTCGCGGTCGCCTTCGGGGGGCCTTCCGCGACCTTGGCGGCAGGATATCAGCAGCCCTTTAACGGCCTGATCGATTTCGGATTGGGCGGATTCCGCCTGGGACTGGGAATTCCCGAGGACGCATCCGATCCGCAATCGGATAGCATCAAGGTGCTGCTCTCGGTGGACGCTTTCGCCCGCTTCAAGGCTGAGCTGAACGATTTCTCCTTGGGTATTGCCGGGGAGCCTTGGAAGAACGTGCGCTTGGGATTGGCGTATCAGCGTTATACCCTCGACCTGGGGCTGGATGCGGGCGCCCGGGTGGACGGCATCCTTCAGCGGGCCGGGCAGGAATCCTACTTCCACTCGCAAGACGTGAATTACCAGGATGATTTGGACGCCAAGGGCGAAGGCGCCATCACCGGCTCCGCGCATGGCGTGCGTCTGGGGGCCGCCTGGCAGCCGTTCCGGCATTTCGGCGCCGACGCCATGCTCAGCCTGGCGGAAACCATGCATCTGGATGGCTCCCTGGCGTGGGAATACCATATGCTGCCCGCCCTGGATTTCAGCAGCGATAAAATCCTCGATCCCGCGAAGATGAATCCCACCAAGCTTACCCTAACCACCCGCACCAAAGAAGTATTGCAAGATATGCAGGTGAACATGCCCTGGGAGGCGGCCCTCTCCTTGCATGCCAATTGGTCCGCCGTGCGCGTGAACCTGGACTACTCCTATTTCCTGCGGGGTCTGTCGGTACGCTACGAAATGCTGGACAGCGTGGATGCCTTCGACAAGGAAACAAAGGATCGATACAAGGATCACGAGGGCAATGATTCCGTGGAGGTGACCCGGGCCTCCAAGATCTTCCGCCTGGGCCTGGAGCAGGAATTCGCCTTGGGGATACAGGTCTACCAGGTCTTCCTGCAAGTAGGAGGGATCGTATACAGCGTGACGCAGGGTGACATCTTGTCCGAATCGGCGGCCTACCGCCCTGCCTCGTTTCCGTTCCTGCCTACCCTGAACGTAGGGTACTACTTCCCGTTGGGGCCGAAATTCACGACTACGGTATCCTTGGTCGCTTTCCCCGTTGCGCTGTTCAAAACCAGCGTGGAGTACCGGTACTGAAATGAGATTCCGCCCGGCTTTCCGTTTTATCCCGGCGTTCATCGGCCTGCTCGCCTCGTTCCAGGCCCATGCCGCCATTACCCTCACCCAGGTTCCCGTGGGCATGCGCAAGCAAACCGCCGAGATCACCTTGGCTTGGACGGGAGGCGCGGGCCGCGTGCATCTGCGCGCCTCGCTGGCGCCAGGCGGGAACGGCGCGGCCATCTCGCATTACGATTCCCTGCACCTGCCCAGCCTGACGGATGCCGGAACCTATACCTTTAAGGTCAATCCCGACATCCCGGTGGCTTACCGCAATACCGATCTGCGGTTCGGCATCAACTACTGCATCCTCACCGACGGGATTACGGCCTCGCCGGAATTCATCATCATCCTGGAATCGTCGAATGCTCCGGTGCTGACCGCTCCGGCCAATGCGGCGTCCATCAAGGATCCGGCCCCGACCTTCGCCTGGACCGGGGATGCGCCCTTCTACGCCCTGTTGATTTCGGATGAACCGTTCAAGATCGGCGACGATGGGACGGTTTCGGGCGTAAGCGCCATCTGGCAAATCATCACCCCGTATACATCGGCCCGCTACGGCGATGCCGATCCTTCGGGATACAACACCGTCCCGGCACCGCCCCTGATTTCGGGCAAGACCTACAACTGGCTGGTGCTGAACAATTACGGGAACAACAGCGCCTCCACCTCGAAGGTCGCGCCCACGCCGGTTTCATTCACGTATCTGCCGGCGGCTCCCTTGCCGTCGGCAACGCTCATCGAACCGCAGGACAAGGACACCCTTCCCGGTCCCGATCAAATCGTCTTCCGTTGGGGCCTGGTGGATGGAGCGGTCAACTACAAGCTCGAACTTCTGGAAGAGGACGTGGTGGACGGGAGCCAGGCGGACATTTCCCTTTGGAAAGCGACCTCGACGGGCGGACAGATCACCTTGGACAACGCCAGCGCCTTATTGCGCCGGTACAACTACAAATGGCGGGTGTATGCCACGGGCAACGACGGTTCGGCTTCCCTTTCGGAAAAGCGCAGTTTCTTCTATGCCGTGGACGTAGGCGACATTAACGTTTTCGTAAAAGATCCTGCTGGCCGGAAGGTCGCTTATGCCCCGGTTAAGGTCAACCGCCTGGGCGGCTCATCCTCCGCGGTCTACCAAGGCGGGTCGACGGACGCCGACGGGTCCTTAGCGATCAAGAACGCGCCCCTGGGGACCTACGAAATCCGCATCGAGAACGTCGATGGATATCAGCCTAAGGTCGATACCCTGGTCCATGCGTCCAAGACGGGATCCACGGAGAACATCGTTCTCGTCCCCGCCCTGGGCCGCATCCTGGGAAAGGTGTCCTCCGCGGCTTCCGGCACCGGCATCCTCAATGCGCAGATCACGGCTACGGGAAACGATGGATCGCAATGGACCGAAGTCACCAATTCGCAGGGGAACTATTCCCTCGGCTTGCCCTACGGGATCTGGCAGGTCACGGCGCAGGCCAACGGTTATACGGCATCCCCCGCGGTCTCGGCGGCCCTGTCTTCTTCGAATCCGTCGCGCACGACGGACTTCGCCCTGACCGCGAACCCGTACACCTTGTCCGGAGCCGTGCAGAATTCCTTCACCCGGCAGGGTATCTTCGGCGCTACGGTGCAATTGACCCAGGGCGGACAGACGCGTACGGCTAATACCGATGGCAACGGCGCCTTCTCCTTTTCCGTCCCCGGCGGCGCGGCCACGGTCCGCGTCTCTTGCGCCGGTTTCGCGTCGCCAGAGCCCGTCTCCCTCAACGTGGACGGGGATAAAACCCTGGCCTTCGCTTTGGATCCGAATGCCTCCATCCTTTCGGGCCGGACCCGCGATCTTTCCGGTACCGGGATCCCCGGGGCCACGGTTACGGCTACTCCCAAAGCGGGCACGGTGCGTACTGCGATCAGCGACAATCAGGGATACTTCGAGCTGAGCCTCCCGGCAGGGGACTGGATCCTCGGGGGAGCGGCGAAAGGGTATGCCTCGCAAACCACGCGCAATTTCCTGCTCGATGTCTCCAAGACCGTGCAAGGCGTGGATTTCAGCTTCGCGCCGAATGGCTCGCTTATCAATGGACGGGTGACCGTGAACGGAGGCGGTTTGGCGGGGGTCTCGGTGGCTTCCGGGCAAGCGTCCGCGGCCACGGATAACTCCGGGTATTACCGGCTTTCCGTAAACGCGGGAACCCAAACCGTTACCGCCGCCAAGGAAGGCTACCTGATCCCGAAAATCTGGACCCTCCCTATCAATTCCGGCGATTCGGTGGCCAACATCGACTTCGCGGCATCGGGCAATGCCGGCACCGTGAAAGGCCGGGTGTTCTCGGGCGGGGCCGGGGTGGTAGGGGCGACGGTAAGGGCCGCGAACCAGGCCACCCGGGAAACCTTCTCCCAGCTTACCGATGGGACCGGCGCCTATGCGCTTTCCCTGCCCGGGGCCGACTACGAATTATCCGCCACTAAAGATGGTTTCGCGTTGGATGCCCTTCTCGTTCTCAGCCTGCCCGCGGGCGGAACCATCCTGGATCAAAATCTTAAGCTCGTGGCGGATCAGGGGACCGTTTCAGGGACCGTCGCCAGCGGCAATGCGGTGTTGTCGGCTTGCGAAGTCGCGTATCGCGGCGCGGCGGATGCGTCTTCGGCCGGTAAAACGCTGACTGATCCGCAAGGCCGGTATTCGCTTTCCTTGCCGGCCGGCGCGGCCTACGTACTCACCACGACCTGTACGGGATACCAGCAAGGGATGGCAACGGTTGCAGCCATGACCCGCGGATCGGCGACGACGCAGGATTTCAATTTGCCAGCGGCCGGGGCCACCTTTAAGGGCAAGGTGGTGGACGGGGCGGGGAAGGCCTTGACCGGAGCCAAGGCTTCGGTCGCGAAGGATGGCGCGGCCGTCTCGGCGACTTCGGATTTCAACGGCGCCTACGCGTTCGGCCTGGGGGCGGGCGCGTATGGGCTTACGGTTTCGAAGGTCGGTTATCGTACCGTGAGCCGTTCCTTAAGTTTATCCCTGGGCGATAATTCGGGACCATCCGATACCCTGCGGCCTTCGGTGGGCCGCCTGGCGGGCAGGGTGACTTCGGATGGATCCCCTGTAGCGGGGGCGTTACTGAGCCTGGCGGGATTTTCGGCCGATGCGGGCGGGGGTTTGTTCGCCACCGACGCGGACGGCCATTATTCGGGAGACAACCTGGCCGCGGGATCGTATTCCCTATCCGTTACCGCGGACGGTTATGCCGACGCCAAGCTCGCCTCGCTCACCATTTCCGATGGTCAGCTCACGAACGTGGATCTCGTCCTTACGGCTAACCGCTCCGCGCTGGAAGGTACGGTACTGGCGGACGGCGCGGCGGCGGCGAATGCCATCGTGGCGGCCACCGCCTATGGCGTGGCCCGGTCGACGGCTACCGGCTCCGACGGCAAGTACCGCATCGACAAGCTGCCGGCGGGCACCTATTCCTTATCGGCCACCCTGGCCGGCTACGCGGCGGACAAAACCTACGATGGGAAGGGTTTGGCGGCGGGCGCGACGCTCTCGGGGTTGGACTTCGCTTTGAGCCGGAATGTCGGAAGCATTGCCGGAACGGTATCGGGGGCCGCCAACTCCGCAGGCATCCAGGTGACGGCGGTGGGCGTCAAGAAGGGCGCGCGCGGGTATGCGGTTTGCGATGCGGCCGGCAAATATTCCATCCCCTCCTTGCCCGCCGACGATTACACCCTGACCGTGGCCGCGCCCGGATACAAGATCGCCTCAGGTGGCCAGGCCCCCGTGGCTACGGTCGCAGGCGCGCTGCGGTTCGAAATCACCCTGGCCCCTGCCGTTTTCAGATTGACGGGCGTCCTCGTCGATCAAACCAACGCCGGCATCGGCGGGATGCCCATGGAATTGCGCGCCGGATCATCCACGGTCAGAATCACCACCCAATCCGACGGGTCTTACGCTTTCGCCGACGTGCCCGCGGGCCAGGAATACCAATTGTCCTGCAAACCACCGACGGCCGGATTCGATCCCAAGGACACCGCTTTCGCCTTGACCCTTGATGCGCCGGCAACCGTCGTCGCCAACCTGAGCACCCTGTCGCGGCAAGCCAGCCTTTCCGGCTCGGTCGGCCTGGACGGGGTCGCCGCCGAAGGCGCGCTCATCCGGGTCAATGGAAACGGCAATGCCCTGACATCGCTTTCCCAGCCGGGGGGATTCTTCAAGGTATCCGGCATCGCCGGATCCACGCAACCCCTATCCGTATCCGTTTCCATATCGGGGGCCGGCGGCTTCGATACCTCTTTGGTCGTGAACGTAGGGGGAAGCGTGGGCGGACTGGCCATCAAGCTGAAGACCCTGAAGTTGTCTCTCGCTGCGACCCTGACGAGCTCGGAAGGCAAGCCCCTGGCGGGCGCCAAGGTGGCGGCGGCTTCCGCCAAGCGTCTGGATACCTTGGTCGCGGGAGCGGATGGCAAGCTCACCGTCAAGGACATACCCGCCAACCAGGCTCTCACCTTAGCCACCATCTTGGACAAGGACCTGTACGACAATCTGGAGGCCTCGGTGTTCCTGAAGGAAGCGGACACCAGCATATCCCTGCAAGCCAAGGTGCATGCCGCTACCGTAACCGTGAGCGTGAAGGACCGGGCCGGCGCCGCGGTGGAGGGCGCCGACGTGCAAATGAACGGGCAGGCGCTGGGGAAGACTTCCCAAGGCCGCATCGTCGCCACGAAACTGGCGCGCGGCAGCTACGCCTTCGTCGCGGGCAAATCCGGATACAAGAGCGGGACCGCGCAAAACCTGTCCCTTCCCGGCGACACTTCGGCTTCCGTGGAGTTGGTCTTGACCCAGGTGACAGGAGGCGTATTCGGTACCGTTCGAGATACCGGGTTGGATCAAGGTGGACCGGGGGGACAGACCGTGGCCGCGGCGCGTTCACTACCTGGCGCCATCGTGATCATGGTCGCGGGAACGGATACTTTACGCGATACCGTGAACGACCTGGGGCAATATTCGGTGGACGGCCTGTCGGATGGGCGCCAATACCAGATCAGCCTGGCCCTGCCCGGATACCGGCCGCTTCTCGATTCCATCGTCGGCAACGCGCAGCCGCAATCCCGCGACCTCGTCCTGCGCCCCTTTCCGGGGTCGGTCCTGGGCCGCGTGGCGGGCGGAAAATCCGGAGTCAAGATAGTGCTCTCGCATCGGGCCGGAGGCGGGGCGGAGACGTTCCTTGCGCGTTACGGGGGGTATTACGCCTTTACGGGGCTGCAAAACCGCAATGATTACGTGGTCCAGGCCTTGGATGGATCGAGCAGTTCGCCCGGCGCGGCTTTCCAGGCCGATGGGGCCTTGGCCAAGCGTTTCGATCCGGTCCTCGATGCCTGGGGTTCGATCCAAGGCGCGGTCACAGGCGCCTCCGCCAATGCTGTGTCGGGCGCCCTGATCACGGCCCGCAATACCCTTACGGGAGACCTTACCTTGGCGACCTCGGATGCGGCGGGAAAGTACGTCCTGGCCGGTCTGGGATCCGGCGGGTATGAACTTTCGGCGGAACGGACGGGCTACCGTAGCCCTAAAGCCTCCACCGTGAGCGTAACCAAGGGCGCGCAGGCGGCCATGGACTTCCATCTGGAGGAGACGGTGGACGGGATCGGCGGCCTGATAGCGGATGCGGCGGGGCGCGGAATGACGGCAACGGTCCTCCTGGTCGCAGGCAAGGATACTTCGAAGCAGGAGACCGACGGCAGTGGGCAATTCGCCTTCGGGGGACTCATCGCAGGGAGCTATTCCTTGACGGCGCGTAAGGACGGATACGCCTCACCGGCGCCGGTCGCCATCGCTTATGCCGGCAAAGGCCTGGAGAGCCGCACGTTGGCCTTGCAGCGGCAAGACAATCTCATCAACGGTCTGGTGCGGGATGCCTTGACCAATACGCCCTTGGCGGGAGCCCTGATCGGGGTTTCCGGAGGAGCATCCGCGCTTTCCGATTCCCTCGGCCATTACCAGGTCGCGGCTCTCTCCGGGGTCCCGCAGGTTTCCCTGGTGGCTTCCCTGGACGGGTACTTGCCCCGCAACGGGTTGCCGGTTTATCTCGACTCCAACGGCTCCGCCGCGCAGGATATCGTGCTCTCGGCCGATTACCATTTCGACGGCCGCATCAACGTGACCGTGAAAGAGGGCAAGGATCCCTTGCCGGGCCTGCTCATCTCCCTGCAATCCTTCCATCCCGACGATTCCCTGGCCTATTCGGTCTCCGCGGCGGTCGCCAGTTCCTTCCGCGATTTGCGTCGGCCCGTTCCTTACACGCTCAAGGTGAAGCGCGATGGCTACAAGGATTTGGTCAAAGGCGTCGAGCTCACCGCCAAGTCGCCCACCTTGGACGTAACCCTGGCGTATCCCACCAGCCAAATCCGCGTGTTCATGACCGCCGACGGGAAGCACGGCAAAAGCGTGGAGTTGTCCCTCAACGGGCAAAGCCTCCCCGAGAACGCGGATACCGCAGGTCTTTATGTCAGCGCCGCCAAGCTTAAACCCGATCGCTACGAGGTGGCCGTGCGGGATCGGGAAACCGATCTGATCCCGCTGGCGCCTTATTTCATCGGCCTGGGCGAAGATAGCGTCCGCATCGATACCTTGTCCCAGCCCTTCTTCGCCGTCGCCATCGCCGACTCCACCATCGACTCGCCTTTCCTGGCCCGCGTGCGCCGCGTGGATTCCCTGCGGCCCGCGCCGGCCGTGACGTGCAGCCTCTATTATCGTTCGCAAGGCGAGCCGCTCTGGAAATCCCTGGCGATGGATTCGGCGGCCGGCGGCTTCTCGGATACGGTTCCGGCCCAGTCCCGGGCCGGCATTTATGAATACTACTTCGCCCTGCGCTCCCCTTCGGGCGCGCGCGTGGGCGTGGTTTCCGGCGGCAACGCCTCCGTGGCGGGCCTTCCCGCGGCCTATTCCGGCGTCCAGTCCCCACGCACGTTTTCCTTGCGCGATCCCTACCTGTTGCAGTCGTTCGCCCTCCTGCCGCAACGTCTGGAAGCGGACACCTCCGTGTATTCCCTGGATGCCCGCGATCTTTTCCAAGCCCAAATGCGCGGCGACAAAGGCGTGAGCCTCGATGCCTATTTCGATCGCAAAGCCGCGGCTGGCGCGTCGGATTACTCCGTTTCCTGGTCTTTCTCGGAACCTGATCGGGCCAAGGCCGCCGGACTTGCGCTCGATGCGGTTTCCGGCAGCCCCAGGATGATCCGCTTCTCCGGCGGCCATAAGGCTTCGGACTCGGTGTACCGGATCGAAAGCGCGGTGCAAATGGGGGACGTCCACCTTAAGAAATCCTTCTTCGTCAAGATCCAGGACCTGACTCCGGCCTCCGTGGGCATTCGCTACGTAAAGGAAAACCGGGTCTTGGAAGAGAACGGCGCTACCCTCCCGCTGGACAATCGGAATGCCACGGGCTACGCCTTCGCCGCCTTCGCCAAGACTGCGGAGGGCCGTATCTTCAACATCCTTCCGCGCTGGTCCCTCGGGGAGGATTCGGCCGCCGGGCGGATCACCCAGCAGGGCGTGTTCTTTCCGGATTCCGCGGTGGCGCGCAGCGCCGTCATGAGCATCTTCGATACGCTCCGCGTCGGCGCTACCCGCACCGGGGAGGCCTTGTACGCGGCCTTCCAGGCGGACGCCAACCTGATGACCTTGGCCCAAGTGGCGCCGGCTTCCAGCGGGAGCACCGTTGTTACCAACGGCGAAGGCGCCGTCCTCGAATTCAACCTGGCGGGCCTGAGCAAGGCCTTCACGGTCAGCGTTACCCAGCCCAAGGTGAGCGGCCTCTTGCGGTCTTCCCCCAAGGAAGAAGTCGTGGGCCAAATCCTCGACATCGATTTAAGCGAACGCCAGCCGTTCAAGGCCGATAGCGGGGCGGTGCTGAAGTTGCCCGTCTCGGAGGGCATCGCCCGCCGCCGCACCACCTACTTGGGCCATTGGAACTCGGGGGCATTGGCCTGGGAAAAGGTCGATAGCGCATCGGCCGGCACGGATGTTTCCGGCAAGGTCTACAGCTTCTCCAAGTACGCTGTCCTGATGGGCAGCCTGCCGCTTGGCGCCTACGATTTCACCTTGGCCCCCAATCCCTTCTCCGCGGATGATCCCTGGGGCCTGCAATTGGGCTACAAGGTCTCCTCGGACGTGTCCAGCCAAGTGGGCGTGCGGGTGGAGGTCTATAACATGATGGGCGACAAGGTGTACGAAAGCGAGGAAACCCAATTAGGCAAAGGGGACCTGGTGACGCCCGGAACCAAGAAGGCCGCGCCGAAATCGCCTGATCGTCGCGCGGCCCTGGGGCCCTTCGTCTGGGACGGCCGCGATACCCGGGGAGACCCCTGCCGCAACGGCCGCTATCTGTTCAAGCTGATCGTGAAAGATGGCAAAGGCAGCAAGGAATACCTCCGGAAAGTGGTGATGCTCAAATGAAACGCGCGCGCGCCATCGCATGGGCATGCTTATTCGCGGCCACCGGAGGCAGCGCCGATGCCGAATCCGTGGCCGGCGCGCCGGGGGCGTTCGCGCCCATCCCCATGGGGGGCCGCGGTACGGCGCTGGCCGGGGCGCAAACGGCCGCTCCCGACAACGTGGAAGCCATCCTCTATAACCCGGCTGCCATGGCCGCCACCCGTGACTGGTCGGGCGGCTACTACTACAGCGACATGTACGGGTTGGTCCCTTTCCATTTCACCTCCGGCACCTACCGCATCCCCGGGCGTCCTTTCGTGGCCGGCGTCGCCTGGCTGCAAAACGGAGACGACGTTTACTCCGAGAACGAGGTGCTCCTGGGGGGAGCCTATGAGCGCGGTTGGGTGCAGCTGGGAGCCACCTACAAGCTTCGCTTCGCGGGCACGGGAGTGGGGGGAACGGAATTCCGCGATCCGGAAACCAATCTGGGCCATCAGGTGCAGGCCAGCGCCTTGGGCCTCTTGGGCTTCGACCTAGGCGCCACGGTGCGGCCCTTCGGACCCAAATACGTCATGGGCGTGGTCCTGAAGGATCTCGCCTCCCGTATCGCCTGGGATACCCATAACGAAGCGGGCACGGCCCGCGGGCAATATGCCGAATACGTTCCGGTGAGCCTGCGCTACGGATTCCTCTTTGATCCGGATCCGTTCCTGGATTTGGCGGTGGACTATGAACCGGCCTTGTATCATGACGGACTCTCGCGCCTTGCCACGGGCGTAGAATTCGTGCCTTTGGAATTGTTGCCCGATTCTTGGGCCAAGCCTTATGTGCACGATGCGCTAGCGGCGCGCATAGGCTATGCCCGCAATATGTTCACCGACGAGGCCTCGCATCGCTTGACCGCAGGCGCGGGGGTGTCCGTACGATATCTGGGCATACGCTTGTCGGTGGACGCCGCCTACGAGTGGGTGTTCAACTTCGATGGGAACAACAACTTGAGGCTCGGGTTTAACGTAAGCCGGTAAGAGCCTTACCTAGGGGACCAAAGCACCCGGTTTTAATGTTCTTCGAATAACCGCCAGCGCAGGCGAGGCTGCGGGAAAAATAGCGTTCGCCTAACGGGTGAGGGTGAACGGTTGAACGAGCCTTTTTCCCGCTGCTCGAGTTTCGAATAAGTATGTCCCTCGCCCCATACCGTCCAGTGGCATAGCGATCTCGACTATTGATCCGGGCGTTTTTACCTCGACCATTCTGCTCCCATCGAGAGTATAGATCGCGGACCTAGCCTCCTTGCCGTCTAGGAAAAAAGGCAAGGTTGCGAAAAGTTGGTTAGACGTGAGTCGCAGGGAAAGTTTAGCCTGTCGCCGAACCTTACCCGAATTTATGTAAGCAGAATTTTCAGGAGAGGTTAGAATTGAACCCTGAGATCCCAGTAGGACAAGGTTATTCCCTAACCGGGTGCAGGCATAAAGGCTGTTGGTTGTCGGGGAAACCAGCGGGACCCAATTAATTCCGTCGGTAGAGGTGGACATAAATCCAAAGCTACCCATTGCCAACAATTGCGTCCCGGTCCAATCCACATGATAAAAGCTTGCGCTGGTTCCTGAGTTTCTGGAAGTCCAGGTTGCGCCCGTCGGAGAAGTAAATATCTTTCCGCTACTCCCAACCGCCACTAGCTGATTTCCAGTCCAAACTACCGAAGATAACCACGCTGTGCCATAATTGATGTTTGCCCAATCGACGGCATCGGGCGACGTATAAATAGTGCCGTTCAAATAACCGAGATTGTCCAGGCTTCGCCCCAGAGCGACCAACTGATTGCCCGCCCATATAACGGACACCAGATCGCCAATTATCATTGTGTTCTGGAACGACCAATTCTCCCCGTCAGGCGATCGTAGTATCCGTCCGCTGTCTCCTACGGCGACAAATTGGCTCTCCGTCCATGTTACGGAATTTAAGTTCGCGGTCGTTCGGGACGGCCGCTTTGACCATGTAATCCCATCAGATGAAGTCAGGATTATACCGCGATATCCCACCGCCACGATCTGTTTACTATTCGAAGCTACCGAAACCAACCGCATTATCGTGTCACAGCCGATTTCAGACCAATCGGTTCCATTCGGTGAAATCAAAATTGAACTCGAGTCACCCGTGCTGAACTCCCTATAACCAACCGCAACGAGTAGCTTTCCGGTCCAGGTTACCGATTCAAGTAAGAGCGCGGATCCGGGATTATCTGCGCTCCAGGTTAACCCATCAAAAGAAGAGACGGAAGTACCGGCATTACCCACCGCAAGGGTTTTACCCGTAAATGTGTAAATCGCGTTTAGAGATAACCCGGTTCCAGAGGTTCTTAAAGACCAGGCTGATCCGTTACTGGAAGTGAAAATCACGCCGGACTGGCCAACGGCAATCAGCAAGGTTCCATTCCATGCCACCGAATTGAAAATCATATTTTGCCCCGAGGCGCTTTCGGTCCAGGTTGCGCCATCGGGCGAGGTTAGTATTGAATACATCGAATTAAATACTAATTGGTAGTAACCCACGATTACCAATTGGCTTCCTGTCCACGTCACGGAGGTTAATGAAAAATATGAGCCGGAATTACGCGCCGTCCATGCAATGCCGTCGACAGAAGTGAGGATAACTCCAACATTGTCCCCAAACTCGCCACCCACCGTTACGATCTGGCTGCCTGTCCAAATGACTGATAAAAGGGCGTAAGGCGTTCCTGATGCTCTTGATGTCCAGGTTATGCCATCGGAAGAGGTTATTATGGCGCCTCTTCTACCAACTGCGACCAGTTGTTTTCCAGTCCAAGCAATCGAATTCAGGGATTGTGATGTACCGGACTGCCGGGCACTCCAGGTCACTCCGTCCGCGGATGTTAACACCACGCCACTATCTCCGACGGCTACTAATTGGCTATCGGTCCAGGTCACCGATTTAAGATTTTGAATGGTTCCCGAATATTGATGGGTCCAGGATTTTCCATCCGCGGAAAGGAGGATTGTTCCCGTGCTACCAACGGATATGTATTTATTGCCACCCCATCCGGTTACACCGGATAGATTTTCACCCGTTGGAAGTGGGTGTCTCCAAGTCCATACCGATTGGGCAAAAGCGCCGGAAAGTAGGCCAAATGACAGAACCTGGATTATGAAAAAGCGAATCAAAGGCATTGAATAAAAAATAGAAGCTTCTGCCGCTGTTACCGCATTAATTTCCGGGAGGCGCCTTGGCAAAGATACTTCGGCCAGTCCGCGCCCTCATCCCCGTTCACGCGCCACCGACCTATTGGCAAACACAGGGCCCGGTTATGGCGCTGGGTTCCTCGGTCTTAGATCCCCATCCGGATTCCGAACATGTAATGACGATCCTCGAGCTGCCCCGCGTACAGGCCCGCCTCATCGGCCCAGGATGTGAATTCCAATTGCAGGATGAAGAGGTTGGCCATGAGGCCGTAGCAAGGGTAGCCGCCCTTGAAACCGCCGCGGATCTGGGCCAGGCTCATGTTCATTTCGGCCCCGAAATCCACCTTCTCCAGGAAGTCCTTCTTCGCGAAGGCGTCATCGATGTCCAGGTCGAAATTCACGTAGCGGAGCAGGCCCTGATTGCGTAATACCGCCGGCAGGTAAGCCAAGCCGAAGCTGTAGGTGATCGGGACGGGATCATTATCGATGTTCAGGAAAATATTGTAAACCACCGCGCCCACGCGCAGCTCGGTGGGAACGATGTCATACAGTGCGCCGGCGGTTAAGCCAAAGCCGAAACCGGGCTTGTAAATCCTTTCTTTCTCAGCGTCCAACATCGCTTGCAAGGTATCGCCCGCAGTGGCGTAATTCTGGATCGAGATCGATTGCTCGAAGATGTGGTAGGTGGCCACGGTGGGGGATAGGCCGATGCAGAGGCCGGGCAAGGGTTGGATGGCCCCCGCGACTTTGGCGACGAAATCGGTGCGGATGCGCGCGGCGGCGGCGGGGATGTAGATCCCCTTGTCCAGCATGAAGCTGCCTTGCGACCCGAGAAACCAGGCCGCTCCGATGCCCAAAGGCAAATCGGGATCGGTGCTGCGGGCCGCGAAGTGCATTTCCGGGGCGGTCCCAAGCGTGATGGGCCGCCGGTCGAAGATCATGATGTCGTCCACCAGGGTATTGTCCGCGGCCATGCTATCGACGCTCGCGAGGCTGCCGGAATGCGCCCCCGCCACGTTGAGCGCGTCCCCGGCCACCCCGAACAAATCGCCCACGTCGAATTTCAGGGCGATGCCCGCGTCCAAGGGGGTGTTCAAGCGCGCGAGCCCGGCGGGGTTGTAATAGATGCCGCTATAATCGTCGGAGAGGCCCACGAAGGCGCCCCCCATCCCTAAGGCCCGCCCGCTCAGGTATACCGGCCCCCGCACGGCCCAGCCGGTCGTAACGGCTGTAGCGGCAATCAGGAGGGCGAGGCCAGACGGGCGCTTCATCTCATTTTCCCTTCTTGAAGCCTTTCACCGTTCCTTTGCACAAATCGAAGGTGGTTACGGTGTCTTTCGCGGGCGGCGATACGCTGGAGTCCATTATCACCACGGTGCGGCGCGTGTCTACCAGGCCGGTATCCGATGGGGCCCAATAGATCTGGCCTTTGCGATCGGGGTGGGTGAACAGGCGGGCGGGAGCGAAGGATTCCTCGTAGCGGGAAGTAAATAAGCTTTCGTCCGGATTGTCGATCTTGCCGTCCTCGTCGTTGTCCGCCAAATCCTTCTCGGCATGGTAGAAGATGTTGCCGGCCGTGTCCGGAGCGCCGCGGGAATCCTCGTCCACGCGGCCGTCGCCATCGTTATCGATGCCGTCCAACAGCTCCTCGTCGATGCAGCCGTCGCCATCGTTATCGACCTTGTCGAACACTTTATAGATGACTACGGTAGCCCCGGCGTCCTGGATGAACTTCTTCACCTGGCCGATGGCTGAATCCCCCACCTGGTCGGCCGCGCCGGGCAGGGCCGACTTCACCTTCTGGCAATTGCTGTCGGCCGTATCGCATTTGACTCCGCCCACCAGGCTGTCTTTCTTGTCCAACGCCCCGTTGAGGAACAAATCGATTGCCTTGTCGCTCTTGGCCAGCAGATCGCTGGACTTGTCCAAGAGG
>Ga0265324_10000675_pt1 | contig 22991 bp, 16 predicted proteins | sample 41419metaG_FD_198634 | JGI IMG/M metagenome (GOLD analysis project Ga0265324, IMG submission 198634) | Rhizosphere microbial communities from Carex aquatilis grown in University of Washington, Seatle, WA, United States - 4-14-19 metaG | ecosystem: Host-associated > Plants > Roots > Rhizosphere...
TGGCACCACTGAAGCTAGTTGCTCCGCCGCTGCCACCCGACGCGCCGCCGGTTGCGCCGCCGTGGCCAGGAGCGCCCCCGGTCGAAGGCGAGCCGCCGTTGCTCGATTGACTGCACGCGGAGAAAGCGACTATCGCCGCGCCCAGAACCATGAGCCCTTTGAGGCCTGCTGCAGTTTTGCATGTCATGTCGGATTCTTCCTATTTTGGCGGTTGGGTCCGCGAACGCAACCAGGAGGATGGGTCTGATTGTGCGCGCTTGACGACGGCCGATTGTGTCCGCGGCTCGGATCAGGGAAAAGTCACCGAAGCCAATCGCACATCGCCGGTGAACGTGCCAGTCGGCCGAGCGTAGCTGACGACGATCGTCCTTCCCCCGTCGGCGGCCAGCTCGGGATGCTCCTTGCCGGCGTAGTTGTTCCCAGACGGAGGAGGCGTCGTCGCGAAGAGCAGCCGATCCTTGGACCACGGTCCTTCGGGATGGGGCGCTGAACGCCAGCGGATGTCGTTCGAAAAGATCCCGCTGTACACGGCAAGGAACTGGCCCAGATACGAATTAAACGATACCGATAGATCGCCCGGAGGTCCGTGAAGCACAGTCTGCGCCTGTCCGAGGTCGGGTTGCCACGTCACACCGTCATACGCTTGCCACGCATTTGGCAACGGCGCATCCGCGACGGCGGCGCGCACCACTCGACATTCCGAATCGAGCTGACCGGCCTCGGAGTCGCATGCGTAGAGGTACAGGAAGCCGCCGTCTACGTGGGCGGCAAGAGCGTAGGCGGGCGAAGGCGCACTGAACAGTGGCGACGGATCGAGCACCGCTACCGTCGAGCCAAGAGAGAGTCGCGCCAAGCCAACGTCGAGAGCCTCGTAGTTGAGCGTTCCGGGGTGAATCTTCAGACGCTGATAAAAAATCCAGGCACCACTGCCATCAGGCGCTTCGATCACGCTGCCCGGCCACAAGGCGTAGCGCTCGGTCGGCCCATTGGTCCGGTTGTAAGCGGCCTCGTCGGCGGTGAACGGAAATGGCTGAAAAGGAGCGCCCGTGGCATCGAGCGCCTCGTCTAGTTGAAGGCCGCCAAGGCTGCCCCACGCAGCGGTTGCCGAGCGGTAGTTGAAGCCATCGGCTCCCGTCACGGTCATCAGGGTATCGCCAAAAGTCCAGAGCATGCGGCCGCCCACCAACGCGGCAGAGCCTCCGTCGCGCGCGGTAACCACTGCGGGCTCGGACAGGCTGCCAAGATCCGTGGAAGACGTTGCAGGCGGCGAAGACGACGAGCAGGCGCCGAGCGTGGCGGCGAGAAGAGCGCTTGTCAGGCGAACCGGCAAATGCAGTACCTCTAGTACACACGCATTTGGCCGCTCATGATGACGAGGGCAGTCATTTGCATGATACCGGCATAGTACCGGTTGATCCCTGTCGGCACATCGAGGTTCCAGACTTCGTTGACGAAATCCCGCCGAATGTCTGCACTGGCAACCAAACCCAATGCACCGTTCGCTGCGACGAGCGATCCGTTGTGCAGCGACTGAATCGTCTTGCCATCAAGCGAAAACGCGACACCGTAGGTGGCGAGGCCTTGCGAGTAGAAGAACTGCAAGAGCCGATTGCTTTCATCGACGAGCCACGACTGTTCTCCCCACCAAAGGTCGTCGAGCGCCATGTTGAACGCGATGAGGTGGCTCTCAGCCGAGAAAGTGTCGAAACCAGGTACCGGCGTGCCATCGAAAGTCGCTCGTACGGGCATAAGGCCGGTCGTGGGATTTGCCGAAGCTTTCCAGTAGTTTCTTGCGGCGATCGCCGCCTCTTTCCAGAAGGCGTCGCGCGTAGCCTGGTACCAGAGGGCGTAGTATGCCGGCATCACAATAGGTGGGCTCGACACTCCCGCCAAGGCGGGTTCCGGCAGAGCGTATGGCAATTTGCTCTTGGCATCGAACGTGGCCGTAAAGCCGTCGACGACGCCACAGTTGTAGACTTCCTTGTTGCGAATCAAGTCGAGCAACGTCGCAGCCTCTGCGCCGTAGTCAATGTTTCCAGGCGCATCTTGCCAGCGTCCCCGCGCGAGCAATAGCGCGGTGGCAATCTGTTGCAAGCCGTAGGGGTCGTAACAGGCTACAGTGTCTGGGGAGTCGCAGAATGAAGGGAAATAGCCCTTGCCTGCTCCGTCAACGATTTGAATGGATTTGGCGTAGCGCCACAAACGATCGAATTCGTCTCGCTTGTCCAGCGAGACGGTGATGACCATCGCGAGTCCAAGGCCATCGGTGCGCCTGTCGTTGTGGAAGACATCGAGAATGTATGCCTGGTCGGTTCCGACGGGAAAGAAGATGGCCTCGGTCGAGGCATCGCCGTGAAAGAGCTGCGTGAAAGCAGCCGCGATCTTCGCCGATATCTCGCTGTCGCTCTTTCCGAGAAGGTCGCGAAAAGCGTTCGGGTAGGAAGCAGGTCCGGTCAAGGACTCGAGTTTGAGTGCATCGTCGACGACTGCCCCGTCCGCCGAGAACGCGCGTTCTGTGCAGCCCAATGAATCGAGGGAGCTTCGGCACGACGCGAACGACAGGAGTAGGCCCAGCAGTCCGGCCAACCACGGAAGCGCAAGCCCAGACACTAATTCTCCGCGTAGGGGCGAACCCGCGCTGAAAGAATATTGTTCGGGTGCCGCTTGATGAAGTCGCGCGCATACCGCCCGGCGGCGTCAGGCTGACCCGCTTTGGCCAAGGTGTCTATGCGCAATACCTCGGCTTCGAGATGCAATCGTCCTCGTGGGAATGTACGAAAATAAGTCGCGACGAGCGATAGCGCGAGGGGCGGCCTGCCATTGGCCAAGGCGGAACGAACAGCGTCGAGTGCTCGAAGCTCGGCCCGCAAAGCCGCATTGGCTGGCGCGGGCTTCGCGGCGACCGAAGGCGCCGTGGCCGGTGCCGGGTCAGGGACGGATGGTGCGGCGGGCACCGTCGTTGTTGCGTGCGCAAGAGTCACCAGCGGGCTTGCTGGATCCGCGTGATGGCCAAGCACGAGGTAGCTGAGCGGGACTGCTGTCAGGAGCGCGATCATCGAGAGCGTAAGATAGATCTTCGCAGTCAGCGATTTTGCCGCCAGCCAAGCCAGCAGGCCGCTGGTGATTCCCGCAGAGGTGGCGATGCCCAACGCGGCCAGCGTATCGTCGCGTAGTTCCGAGGGCGCGCGGTACGAGCGGCCTTCCCGCAAGAGAGCTCTCTCGAGAGGCGAGGTGGTCTGATCGAGCATGCGCCTGGGCTCATCCATCATTCTCATCCATCATTCTCATCCATCATCCCACCTCGGTCCTAGGCATGCCTTCAAACGTTGCGACGCGTTCACGAAAATCGGACCTTGCCCGGCGCAGCCGCGACGCCACGGTTCCGGTCGGGATATCGAGGATCGAAGCGATCTCCGCGGTGGTCATCTCCTCCATCTCAAAAAGCACCAAAACGGTGCGCAGGTCGACGTCCATCGCGGAAAGAATCTGATCCAAGGTCAGCCGCAACTGATGCCGTTCCGCGATCTCTTCGAGGCTGGCCGCTCCGTCGATCACGTCAGGCGGAGCGTCCATCAACGTTTCACGCCGGCGGGCCGCGCTTCGACGGGAATGGGCGGCCATGTGGAGAGCGGTCTGCACAAGAAAGGCCTTTTCGGCTCCGAGACGCACGTCATCGAGACGATTCGCGGCGGCAATGAAAACACGTTGCACATCGTCGTCGATGTCGGCATCTCCGACACCCGCGTTGCGCAGGATTCGCGCGACCAGCTGGAGATACGTGTCCACCATCTGGCGCAAGCGAACATCGCGCGCTGTCGTCGTTGGCACCTTGGCAAGGATAACGGGCGACTCCTTGTCAGACAAGGTCGCCGTCTGGCTACAAGCAAAGGCAGGGCCGGTCACTCCAACTCCTTCCCCACTATTCCCGGCCGCCCGCCTGGCGATCACGGTTCCGTTCGTTAGGACCTTGCTAACCGCCGTACATAAGACCAACACCGACAAGCGGCGAGACACGAGGCGTCTCCGCAACAACGTTGTCCGGAGAGCTGGCGAAAAAGCGGCGCTTGAGGACGGGCACATCGAGCCCTGCCTCGATCTCGATGGCGAACCCTCGGCCGAGCAGGGCCGCCAAGCGAATCGTTAGCCCAGCGCTGAGCCAGAAACGGTTGACGGTGTTGACGTGGTCAAGCTCGCGGCCTCTCGCTGATAGCCAACCGGCTAACGCCAGCGCGCACGGCTGCACCGTCAGAATGCCGGCAGTCCAGCGTAGGGGGCACACGGTCGCGCCGGCGGCCAAAAGCATGGTATCTGCGTATCGCGGGGTTACCAGCACATCGTTACGCACGTACGTGAGTCTCAGGTCGAGACTCGGACGGAAAGCCTTTTCGACGTTGTCATTCGCGCCCAGCAGGAGGTTCGGCTGGTCCGGACCGCGCTGTTCCGAGTTGCGGCCAAAGTTCTTGCGTGCTGCCATTTGTACGCCGGGACTGAAGGTTCCCGAGAGAACTGTCAGACCCAGGAGCCCGACGCTCATCTCGATGGCGGGTACCGCCCTCGGGGCACGCCTTGGAGGCTCTTCGATTGCCAGAACTGAAGCGACGGCAGGTTTCTTCTCTGGCGGTGGCAGCTCCTCCGTCCGTGGGGCAGCGTCGAGCGCCTTCGCTTTCGTTTCTGGCGTTTCTGGCGTTTCTGGCGAAGACGCGGGCGGGGGCGAGGGCACCGACAGGAGCGCGCCGGGATCAAACAGCAGCGCTACGGTGAGAGACAGCGCGTGAACGACCTCGTCGCAAGTCGATCCGTCCACCTTACGCGTGTCGGTTTCGCCCTGGCCATCGTCGATGCGCAGCTCGCCCACGACCTTGCTCTGTAGACGGCTTAAGCGAATATGCAGAACCGCATGGGATTCCTCGGGAGACGAGCGTCGTACGCGGTCTGTGCGCGACCGCAGGTTGCTCCAGAAGGCACTGGCGCTCGAGCATCCCTGGGGCGCGTCGAGCTCGACCTCGACTGCTCGCGCCTCATGCGCGGTCGATCCTGCTCCAGCGACAGCAGCTGCAACGACGAGCGATCCGCAGAGGGAAAGGGCGACCATGGAGAGTGGTTGATGATGCCAGGTCCGTGGCATGCACGGCAAGCGCCGTGCCGATGACGGCAAATCAACCGAGCATCCAAGGTTTACGTGATCCAGCGGTGCCTGCTTTGCCCTCATGCCAGCGACCACGGAGCGAAAGCTGCGCGCTCTTCCGTCGTCCCTCTTCTCAGCGCCTGGCCTCGCGCCTCGTAGGAGGTGGCCGTTCGGGAGACTCCGAGCCGCGAGGAACCGTCCAGGCGCGAAAGCGATGCGATCAAAAGTCGCGTTGCTGGGAATTGACTTGTTAGCGCCCTATCGCCCACTCGCCCACCCCGGAGGTACCCATGAGATCCCCTCGCATTCTGAGCACATTCACCATCGCCACCATGGCGCTGGGCATCGCTTGTTCGTCCAATACGTCCGGCGGAGGCAATGGCGGTTCGACCGGCGGCAGCGGCGGGACAACAACCAAGGGAGGAAGTGGTGGCTCGGGCGGCAACGCGGGCTCGGGCGGACCTGGCTCGGGCGGAGCGAGTAACACGGCCGGCAAGAGTGGCTCAGGCGGCGCCAATGCCGGTGGCGGCGCAAGCGGATCGGGACAGGGCGGCTCGGGTGGTGCGAGCAGTACCGTTGCCAAGGGTGGCTCGGGCGGCACCAGTACCGACGGCGGCGCGAGCGGCTCGGGTGGCAAGACGGGCTCCGGCGGCTCCAGCGGTACCTCGGTAAGCATCGACGGCTCGGCGGGTAGCGCGTGTGGGCCGTCGGTCGTGGCTGAGCCGTTTTCTGCCTCGATCGCTGGCGCCTGGGACTTCACGCCGGCGGGCGGGGCCAAGCGCACGCTCCAGGTTCCCGGCGGCGGCTGGGCGAAACAAGGTGTCAACGCTGCCAGTGGTACCTACGCAACGCAGATCACGGTTCCCGATTCCGGTGCCGCGCAGACAACCTTGATCGAGTTCGGCGCGGTGAATTTCCAAGCAACCCTTTCGGTCGACGGAAAGGAAGTGGCAACGAACACGACCTCGTTCCTTCCATCCGTTTTCGACGTCACCAAGTTCGTGACCCCCGGCAAACAGCATGCGATCTCGGTGCTCGTCAAGGGCGGTCAGGCGATGAAGAACAGCAGCGGCCTATGGTTGATTCCCATGGCGTCGGATTGGTCCCCCAACGTCGCGCAGGGAATCTTCCGCTCGGCCATGGTACGTGTCGTGCCGGACGTCTACATCAGCGACGCCTTTGTGCGGACGAACGTCACGGACGGCACCCTGACCTACGACGTGCTCGTCACGAACACCGGTAGCACAAGCCAAGACGTTACTCTGTCGAGCGCGCTCAGTTCCTGGAACTGCGACAGCTTCACCTATCCGACCATCGCCGACAAGACGGTCACGGCAGCCCCCAACACCACCACGACGGCGACCATTGGCCCGATCAAGTGGGGCCTCGACACGAAGTCTTACTGGTGGCCAAACGTTCCCTACCAGGCGGACTACAAGGCTCGGCTCCACAATTTGAGTATTCAAATGAACCGCGGCGGCAAGACAGTCCACAGCAAGGTCGTCCGTTTCGGCTTCCGTCAGAGCGAAAGAAAGCGCGCCGATGCCAACCACGTTTACTACTACCTCAACGGCGTTCGCGTGAACCTGCGGGGTGACAACATCCAAGGGGCGGACTACGACAGCATCGACACCGGCGGCAAGGGCGACGCGTACGATACCCATCCGGGCTTCCTGCCTCCCTCGACGGGAAACCCCGGGTGGCCCCAAGCCGTGCGAAACTACCAAAAGCTCAACTACAACTTCATCCGCATCCATCAAGAGCTCGCGTCACCCTACATGCTCGACACTGCGGATGAGCTTGGGCTCATGCTCATGGGCGAGTCGGCCATTCGCTGCAGCAACCAGAACGTCGACTTCACCGCCTCACACGACACCATGGTCGGCCACGTCCAGGCGATGGTGCTTCGCGATCGCAACCACCCGTCCATCATTCGATGGAGCCAGGCCAACGAGCCGAACGGCTGCGCTTCGCATGGCGATTCGAATCAGTTCGAACAGGACCTGTTCAACGCCATGACCAAGCTGGACGGCACGCGTCCCATCAGCGTCGACTGCTGGTTCGGCTGCGGACTCTATGGCATGTCAAGCCCGGCCTTCACGGTTAGCCAACACTACAGCAGCGGCCTCGGCAAATACTCGGAGGAGGTGAACGCCAGCAAAGACAATCCTACCGGGCAGGGCGAGTACATTTGGGCGAGTGACAGTACTCGCCAGGGATTGACGTGGTTTGGAACGTCGGCCATGGCGATGCGCCGACAAGACGGTGTCGACATCCGGCCGTACACGTTGCTGTCGGGCTGGGCTAGCTTCATACCGGGCGTCAAGAGAACGGAAATGACCATCGAGCAAGGTGGGCCTCCGGTCTTCGGCGAGGACAATTTGCCGGATCCTTGGTCGAGCCAAATCATCCGGCGCGTCCAGAACGGCTTCAGTCCCGTGCTCGTCGCGGACAAGGACTACTGGGAGACCAACAAGATGTCCAATACCAACGGTGATTGGCCATCCTCAGTCCCCGCCGTCGCAAAAGGCGCGACCCGCCCAACGACCCTCTTGGTTTTCAACGATACCTTCTCGGGAACCAGCGTCGATGTGACCTGGGAGATCCATTCCGATAGCCCGACAGGGACGAAGGGCGATTCGGGCACGTTTACAATCGACGTGCCGCTGGCCACCATGGGAACCCAGTCGATCAGCTTCACGGCACCGACGTCGGGCACGAAGTTCTACCTGGTTCTTACCGCCCAAAAGAGTGGAACAACCGTCTTCCAAGAGACGGACGAATCGTTCACCCTGCAATAGCGTCCTGCTCTGCCCAATCGCGCTGCCTGCTCGCAGGGCCGGCAGCGCGCCCTGCGAGGCCACGAGGGGCAATCGGACAGGGAACATCATAATCGCGGCGCATCATGGGAACTAAGGTGTATGCGCTGTAATAGGTCCCCTCTATATCTCACGTTCCTACTCCTAAGTTCTCTTGCGGCCTGCAGTGGGAGCTCGGCGGGTAGCGGGGCCGGCGGGCAAAGCGGCGGTTCGACCGGCGACGGCCAGGGCGGGCGCGGCGGCACGGCGGGCATAACTAGCGCCGTTGGAGGATCCGCGGAGAGCGGCGGCAACGCTGCGACGGGCGGCGGCACGTCTTCAGGCGGGGCGGGCGGAAACGGCGCCGGCGGAGGACGCGGAGGAAGTGGCGGCAATTCTGCGACGGGGGGCACGCTCCCAGAGGGCACCGGCGGAAGCGGGGGGACGGGCGTCGCCGGAAGTGGCGGAGCTCGCCAGACAGGCGGCGCAGGCGGATCATCCGGCATCTCGGACGGCGGTGCGCCTGCCGGGAATCATCTCTACGTCTCGCCGACGGGCAGCGGAACGACCTGTTCGAGCGCGGCACCGTGCTCGATAAGCCAGGCGCAGACGGCCGTGCGGGCACTCGCGAGTGCGGCGCGCGCCGACGCCGTCGTCGAGCTCAGCGATGGAACTTACGCGCTCGGGGCAACGCTCGGGTTCGACGCAACCGACTCGGGCACGACTGGCCATCCGGTTGTTTGGCAGGCTGCGGCCGGCGCCCATCCGATCCTGTCGGGAGCGAAGAAAATCACGGGATGGACGGCCAGCGATGCAGGAAAGAATATTTGGAAGGCGTCGGCGCCGGGCGAGTTCGCCACTCGCCAGCTCTACGTCGATGGCAAGATCGCCGTGCGCGCGCGGACGGAGGTCAGCCGCTCGAGCATCTCGATGAACAACACCGGAATCGGCGGCGTTCCGAGCTCGGTCTCCGGTGCGTCCCAGCCCAGCCGCATCGAGTTTCACGCGATCGGCTCGTGGACCGACCGCTACGCGCCCGTAAAGTCGTTCTCCGGCGGGTCGGCGACGATGGCGCAGCCGGCGTGGGCGAACAACGTCTGGGGGTTCGACACGATCCCCAGCTCGTACCGACCGTCGACCACTTGGTTCGAGAACGCGTACGAATTCCTCGATAGCGCGGGTGAGTGGTACCAGGACACCACGGCGGGAAGCCTCTACTACATCCCGCTTTCGGGTCAGGATATGAGCAAAGCCGACGTCGAGCTTCCCCAGCTCGAGTATCTGCTCGTTGTCGGCGGCACCCTCGATGCGCCCGCGCACGACATCACCTTCCAGGGACTGACGTTTTCTTATACGAGCTGGCTGAACCCGAGCACGTCGGACGGATGGGCGGATCAGCAGACCGGCGGGTACATCCACGGCGACGGAAAGGGCGAGGGATACGCAAACGGCTACCCCAACTTCGATTCGACGCGACCCTTCTGGTGGCAAATGCCAGGCGCCGTGCAGGTGTCCGCCGCGAAGAACGTCACCTTCCTGCGCGATCGCTTCGTGGGCCTTGGCTCCGTCGGGCTCGGCATTGGCAACGACGACAACGCCCACAAGACCGGCGTCGGTCTGGCGGCGGACACCATCAACGTCACGGGCTGCGTGTTCACGCAAATCGCCGCCGGGGGCATCGTGGTCGGCGGGATCCGGGCGAATGCTCACCACCCGAGCGACCCGCGGATGACCGACCAGAACATCACGATCTCGAATAACCTGATTCACGACATCGGCATCGACTACCGCGATTCGGACGCAATCCTGCTGACCTATGCGGCCAGTTGCCTGGTCTCGCACAACGAGGTCTACAACCTGCCGTATTCGGCCATCAGCAACGGCTACGGGTGGGGCCAAAACGACGACGGCGGCAGCAAAGACTACCAATCGCGCGGTCTTTACCAGTACCAGCCGCTCTACACGACGCCGACGACCTCGAAGAACAATCAGTTCGTCGCCAATTACCTCCACGACAACCAGCAGCAGATGAATGACGGCGGCGCGTTCTACGAGCTGAGCGCGAGTCCGGGGACCGTGTTCTCGAAGAACTACGTCAAAGCGCCCGCCCACAGCGCGGGCACGAATTTCGGCACCTACAGCGACGAAGGGACAAGGTATCTGACGTTCAGCCAGAACGTGTTCGACGGTTGGGGGGAATGGGCGAACCTCAACTGCACCGACGTCAACGAAACCGGGAACATCACGTACACCGGCAACTGGGGCGCAACCGCAGGAATCTCCGGCCAAAGCGGGTGCAGCTCGAGCACGCGTTCTTGCCTAGCGTCCTACGCCAACAGCGGGTCGACGTATGCGGGCAACCCAACGAACGTCAGTGTGCCGTCGCTCGTGTCGACCTGGACCGCGGGAAACTGCGGCGATGTCGTTGCCAACGCCACGGAGCCGACGAGCTCGGCGACTGCCCAAGCGGTCGTGAGCGCGGCGGGGCTCGAGGCGGCCTACGCGGACCTAAAGAACGCACCCTAAGTGGGAGCAAATCCGATGAAGCCGAAACTGCATCTACTATCTTTCGTCTTGTCGACGGCCATCGCGGCGTTTCTGTTGCCCGGCAGCGCGACGGCGCAGACTCAGCCGACGCAATACACTGCGGACTGGACGTCCGTCGATCAACACCCGGCCGCGCCCGAGTGGTTTCAAGACGGCAAGCTCGGTATCTGGTTCCATTGGGGGGCACATACGACCCCGCAGTTCTATAGCGAGTGGTACCCGTACTACTCCTTCGACAAGAGCAACGGCGGAGGCGTCTACCAGCATCACCTCAGTACGTACGGCGATCCATTTTCCGATTGGCCCTACGATAAGTTCATCACCGGGGCGAAAGACAAGAAGGGAAACTTCGTTCAGTTCGCACCGAAGCCGGTGTCTGCCGGAGGCAACTGGGATCCCGATGCATGGGCGCAACTTTTCGTCGATGCGGGCGCGCGGTTCGGTGGACAGCAGATGGAGCACCACGACGGCTTTTCGCTGTGGGACAGCAAAGTCAACGAGTGGAACGCGGCAGCCAAGGGACCCATGCTCAACGTCGCCAAGCTCAACATCGATGCCTTCCGCAAGCGAGGCCTCAAGATCATGGCGGCGTTTCACCACGCCTACAACTTCCAGGGCTATTGGCAGCAGGCCCCGAAGCAGACCGATCCCGGCCTGCAAAAGCTCTACGGACAGCTCGGCGCCACGGCCGAAAACCAGCTGTGGCTCGACAAGTTGAAGGAAGTCGTCGACGAGTTCCAGCCCGACATCGTCTACCAGGATTCCTTCACGCCCCAGATTGTGTTGACGGAAGCATCCCTGCTGCAGTTCGCGGCCTACTACTACAATGCCGCACTTTTCTGGAACAAGGAGGTCGTCGCTCTGTACAAGGACGGCTACAACAACAAGGGCGAGGTGTACGATTACGAGCGCGGTGGTCCATCCGACATCGCCAAGCCTTACTGGACCACCGACGACACCGTCGGCCCGAACACCTGGGGCTACGTCGTGGGGATGACGTACTACAGCTCTACGGCAATCATTCATGCCTTCATCGACCGGGTCAGCAAGAACGGCAATCTTCTACTCAATATTTGCCCGATGGCCGACGGGACGATCCCGAAGGAACAACAGGATATCCTGCTGGCAATGGGTACGTTTCTAAAGCAGTTCGGAACAGCCATTTATGAAACGCGCGCCTGGTCAGTCTATGGCGAAGGTCCGACCAAGATGGGCGGCTGCTCGATCTGCGCACCGTCCGCGGGAACGGCGCAGGATGTACGCTACACGACCTCGAAGAAAGGCGACGTCGTCTACGCGATCCTGCTCGGCTGGCCAGGCAATGGCAAGCAAGTGAACCTTGCGTCGGTGACGACCAGCCGCTTCGCGGTCGGGTCGGGCAAAGTGTTTCTGTTTGGGCCGACGGGTGGCTCGGCCATCCCGCTGACCTTCACGCAGGATGGATCGGGATTGCACGTCACGCTTCCAAGCACGCAGCCGTACACCGCGGCGGCGTACGCGATGGCGATCAGCCCGAGTGGCACGCCGCCGGCGCCGACGACGTGGCTCGATGGCGGCGGCACCGATGGAGGCGTGGGCGGGACCGGCGGCGTGGATGCTGGCACGGCGGGCGCGGGAGGCGGAAGCGGAGCAGGCGGCACGAGCGCTGCTGGCGCGGGCAATGGTGGCGGAAGCGGAGGCGGCGGCACGAGTGGCACTGGCGGAAGGCCAGGCACCGGTGGCGTGGGCGGAAGCTCCTCAGGTAGTGGTGGCGCGGCTGCGACGGGTGGAAGCTCGAGCAATGCAGGAGGGGCATCGGCCTCGGGTGGAAACGCTGCGGGTGGGTCGACGGCAAGCTCCAGCAAGGGTGGCTCCGGCGGAGGCGTCGGCGGCGCAGGCAACGGCGGTTCCAGCGCAGGTGGAACGAGTGGTCACGGCACCGGGCTCGCGAGCACGTCCTCGGGCTGCTCGTGTGCGATCCAAGGTAGCGGACGCGCGGGCGCCGGTGGCTCGTTGCTGCTCGCGTTCGCCTTCGCCTGCTTGCTCGTCCGTCGCCGACTCAGCTGAACTTCAAACCCAAGACGGAAACCTGCGTGTGCAAGTCACGCGCAGGCTTCCCGCCCGTCGAGCCGGACGCTCCTCAGTAAACGCTGAATTCCGAAACAGCGGGAGCGTCCTTGGCTGAATCGATCACCAAAGCGATCGCATCGGCCTTCACGCCGCTTAATTGCCAAAGCTGGCGGTTGCCGATGACCGTGCCCTGAATCTTCGCGCCCGATTTGTCGGTCGGGGATGTGTTCCAGGTCCCGCTTTGCTTGAGCTCGACGTGATACTTCGTCACGCGCTCACCCAGCTCGATGGCTTCACGGATGCTGATCAGATTCGCGGTCGTCGACGCCGGCAGCGTCACCTCTAAACGTCCCGAGGTCTTGCCACTGGCGGCAGCCCAATAACTACAAACATCGTCGTCGGCCGCCTTGCTTGCCTCGAATCCCGCCGTGGCCCATGTCGAGTCCGCCGTGACCGACTGTCCTTTCGCGAGGTTGGTCTTGTAAAGCGCCGCATACCACCCGGCGAACTGCTGGAGCAAGCTGAGATCGGCTGGACTGAACTCACCGGTCTTCGACGGGGGAACGTTGAAAAGGAGCGTGCAGTTCATGCCAACCGACTGGAAATAGATATCTTGCATGTGAGCGAACGAAATGATGTCTGAGTCGGAGTGCCAGAACCAGGAGCCGTGGCTTGAAACGTCGCATTCGTACGGACACCACGTCTTTGTCCCACCGCAGTTGGTTGTGTCGAGGCTCGAAGTCGAGCGCTTCGCGAATCCAGTCTCGCTTCCGATCCATTGCAAATCCGGAATCGCACCCGCTTGGCCCATTTCGGGACCGGCCCAAATGAGAAGATTCGGCTGCGCCTGATGGATGGTTTGAAAGACCGTCTTCCAGTTGACGCCTGCATACTGCGAAGAATTGGCTCCGTCGAACCAAATCTCGTAGGTTGGGCCATAGCCGAGAAGCTCGGCTGCCTGGTTCTTGAGATAGGTCTCGTAGTCGGGCTTCGTGCTCGGGTATTTCTGATCCCAAGGGGCCAAATAGTACCCGGGCCGCATGTCGTTGGCGTACATGGCGTCGGTGAAGAGCTTGACGACGTCGCCTTGCCCATTCATCCAAGGGCTGGCCTTGACGGAATAATCCGTATACTTGGACGGCCACAGAGCAAACCCGACACTGTGCTTGGCCACCAGGAGCGCCTGCCGGAAACCGGCCTCTTTGAGGGAAGTGACCCACTTAGCCACAGTGGTCGCATTGAGATTCGACGGATTGAATATGGAAGGCGAATCGTTCGGACTTCCCTGCTCGCTGCCGTCGTAGGTCGCGAGGCCGTAGTGCAGAAAGGCGTTCATCTCCATCCGCTGATACGCGAGCTGAGCCGCCGTGGGCAGAGGCGCGGTACCGGTCGGGGCGCCGGGAAGAACCGGGCAGACTTGGATGCCGCCGGTGCCAGGCGTGCCACCCGTGCCGGCCGTCGAGTCGGCGGTGCCACCGCTGCCAGTGCTGCCGCCTGCGGGCATGCCACCAACGGCAGAGCTGCCCCCAGCAGAGCCACCTCCGCCAGCGGTACCACCGCTGCTGGAGGCTCCACCGCTACCGCCGCTGGAGGCACCACCACCGCCGCCGCCAGCGCCATGTCCGCCCGAAGCAGAAGCACTGCTGCTTGCGCCAGCGCCGCCGCTGGAAAGTCCGCCCGAACCGCCCGAGATGCTCGTCATGCCACCGAATCCAGCCACGCCTCCGGTGCCGGTGACACCTGCGCCGCCGGATGCAGCTCCCCCGGTGCCCCGACCGGATCCGCCACTGCCGGTCCCCGGCGTGTTCGAGGAGCAGGCGATGGCAAAAACCGCAGGCGCGGCAACCACGAGCATGAATTGAAAGCGGCGAAACATCATGATTCGATAGACCCTCGAGGCTGCGGAAATGGCTCACGTCAGATGCACACCGCCTGCCTACAAGGCGGTTGTCCATGATGACGGGCGCTTTTCGGGGACGTGCGCCGCGCAACCATCGGCGGCACGTGGTCGCAAGAGCCGCCTTGACACACCCGCATTCGTCTCCTAAGTATCCGTTGATGCGCAAACTGGGCAGCAGCGGGAGGGCCGGACGGCCCGCCATGCACGCCATCTGCCTCCTGTTGTTGGCTGCCCACTTCTTGTCGCTTGGCCACATGTTGGTCGTACGTCACGTCACGTGCGCCCAGCACGGTGACGTCGTCGACTCGGGACATCCGCGCGAGGCCTTGTATAGCCAGCCCGTGGCAGCCGAGAACGGACGGCACCTTGCCGCGATCCAAGGAACGGCGCCCCAGGCCGAAGCCGCGCATGACCACTGCGTTGTCTGCAGCAACACGAAAGAGCGCTTTGCCCTCCCCTCCCCCGATCGCCAAGCCGGGCCGAGAGTCGAGATTGCGCTGCGAATTCCTTCTTCATTCGAGCCCGGTCCATTCGCACCGATCGATCTGATCGCCCTGTCGCCCAAGAACTCGCCCCCGACTGTCTGACCGTCGCTGCGGCCGTAGGTGTCGCTCCCATCAACAGTTGCCCGCAGGCAAGCCCGGCCCTAGGAAGAGTCACGGCTTCCCTTTTGGTCCGACTCTTCCTGATCGATCCTCCGCGTACAGAGGGCCCATTCATGCACCCTATGGCACTTACCGCTGCCTGGCTGCTCGCGCAGGCGCCCGAAGGCGCTGCCTCGGCACCCGATAGAACCGACGTATCCACGGCATCCCATTCGACACCAACAGCTGAAGAACAACCCGCCGCCCAAGTCAAAGCGGCTCCAACCACCGACGACTTGCTTCGCCGAATTGAGGCGCTCGAGGCCATGCAACCAGGGCGCTCGCCGCCGCCGGCACGGCAGTCTACCGCCGCGACCTTTACCCAGAATCGATTCAACCCCGATCTCTCCATCATCGCCGACTTCGCAGCAGTCGGGACTAATCGCAGCGACGCGACCGCCGAGACCCTCACCGTGCCCGGCTTCATCGAACCATCGGATCGCACCGGTAAGCTGCGCGGAATCAATTTCAACTACCTGGAATTGGCTTTCGCGGCCGCCGTCGATCCCTATTTCGACTTCTTCAGCGTCGTCACCTTCGCCCCCAGCGGCTTCGATATCGAAGAGACGTATGTCGACACGCGCCAGCTGCCGTTCGGATTTCAATTACGCATTGGCAAGTTCTTTTCTGCGTTCGGCCGACTCAACGGTATGCACCAACATGTCTGGGATTTTTACGACGAACCCTTGGTCTACGAGGCCTTCATGGGCCTGGAAGGGTGGAAGAATCCCGGCGCCAGGCTCTCTTGGACAGCACCCGTCGACTTTCTCTTGCAGCTCAACTTCGAGGTCTTTCAAGGGGTGAGCGATGAATCGCCCGTCTACAATGCCACCTCCTACAGCCTGACGGCGCAGAACGGAACGAAGCTGTCGGCCAAGGCTCCCTTCGTTCCCGGACTGTACGTCGGCTCGCTCAAGACCTCGTTCGATTTCGGCAATAACGTCTTCCTGCTTGGGGCTTCGGTGATGTATGGACACTCCACCCGAGCTCGCATCGACAATTTGCCCACCGACATGGCTTTCAGCGCGCCCGGCACCATCCTGTACAACGGAGAATTGACCTACAAGTACCTGCTCAGTTCTTACAGGAGCATTACCTGGCAGAGTGAATACATGGGTCTGCTGTCTTCGGGCGACCTCGCCCTGGCTGCCGACGGACGGGTGCACTCGGCAGACAAGAAGCAGGGAGGCTTCTACAGCCAGCTCATCTGGCGATTCGACGAACCTGGTCGGTGGCGCGTCGGTGCGCGCTTCGACCTGCTCGACCAGAACTCGTACACCGTCGATGGCGTCGCACAGTCACTCGACACTATGCTTCAGCGCTACACGACCATGCTGGAATGCAGCCCGACCGAGTTTTCCAGATTCCGACTTCAATACGCCTACGACCGCTCGCGATTCCTGGAGGGGACGCGGAAAGACGTTCACGAAATTCTGCTCGAAATGAATGTCGCCATCGGTCCCCACGGGGCGCACTCGTTCTAAGTCCGCCACACACGCTGTCTGCTAGGAGACTTTTTCATGAAGGTCACAACAATTACGCTTCTGATCGTCAGTGCGATCAGCTCTGCGCTCGCCACCGCGGCACAGGCCAAGACCAAAGTCGTGGTCACGTATCCGTACATCGCAGCCTTGGTCGGAGAAATCGCCAAAGATCAGGCCGACGTCAGCACGCTCGCCAAAGGCGACGAGGATCCACACTTCGTGGTGCCTCGCCCATCGTTCATCGGGAAATTGCGTCAGGCGGATCTCCTGATTATCAATGGCGGCTCGCTCGAGATCGGATTCGTGCCTCCGCTCATCCGTCAGGCGAACAACCCAAAGATCGTACCGGGCGCCGAAGGTTTCATCGACCTCTCCCAGTCCGTCAACCTGATCGAGAAACCGGACAATGTCAGTCGCTCGGAGGGCGACATCCACCCGGAAGGCAACCCGCATTTCATTCTGGACTGGCACAACGTTCCGGCCGTCGCGCGCTTCCTCTCGGATGCCTTCGCACGCGTCGACCACGCCAACGCCGGCACCTACCAGAAGAACCTCGATGCGTTTCTTGCGCGCTGGAACGTGAAAACCGTCGAATGGGACAAGAAGGCAGCGGCGCTGCGGGGCAAATCCGTCATCCAGTACCATCGACTTTTCGACTACTTCGTCTTGCGTACGGGCATGAAAATCGTCGGCGAGCTAGAGCCGAAGCCCGGCATTCCGCCGACCAGCCGCCACATCGAGGAGCTGATCCAAGCCAATGCGCCGGGAAGCGTCTACTTGATCATCACCGACCCGTATCACGAGCGAAAAACACCGGAAGGGATCGCCCAGAAGTTGTCCATCCCGTGGGTGCTGCTGCCCCAGGATGTCGCGGCAGTGCCTGGCGCCAAGGACATCTTCAGCCTGTTCGACACCATGCTGGCGAGTGTCCTTCGATGATCGACGTTCTGTTCAGCGCCTTCCTCTTGTCGGTCGTCCTGCTCGGCATCCACTCGTATTACGGGCTGCACATCATCGAGCGCGGCATCATCTTCACCGACCTAGGCATCGGGCAGATGGCGGCCTTCGGTGCCGCGGTCGCCATCCTGGTCTTCGACGGCAAGTACATGTACCCGGTGTCTCTCGCGTTTTCGCTCGGCGGTGCCTTTTTGATAGCCTTGTCGACCAAACGGACGCGCAACCACGAGGCGTTCATTGGACTCCTCTACGCCTTCGGCATGAGTGCCGCCGTGATCGCTCTTTCCCGGGCGCCCCGTGGGTCGGAGGAGATGCAGCACTTAGTCGCTGCCGACATTCTTTTCGTGCCCATGCACGCCGTTTTCAAGACGGCGATTCTGTACCTCGCGATCGGTGCGGTGCTTTGGCTGACCCTCAAGCGACTGCGCGGCACCTGGCGCGAGCTGCTCTTCTTCGGCACGTTCTCGCTCACAGTGACAAGCTCGGTCAATCTTGCGGGTGTCCTCGTGGTGTTCTCGATTCTGGTTGCGCCCGCTTTCATGGTGTCCAGTATCAAGTGCTCTTTTCGCACCAAGCTACTGCTCGCTTGGATCCTTGGAACCGTGCTCAACCTGATCGCAATCGTCGCCTCGTACTTTCTCGATCTGCCCACCGGCTATACCGTCGTCGCCCTCTACGCCCTCAGCGGAATCGTCTTCTCGCTGGTGCGCGGGCTTGGAAAATCGGATGGTGGCCTACCACGGCACGCCTGACTCGACCGAGCGCAAGCGAGGCTCGCCGATCGGCTGCCAACTGTGCTATTCCTACGACAGCAGCGAGTTGGGGGTCGCGATGAGTAGCACAAATAAACCTGGGAAGTTTCCGGCTATCGTTCTGCCGACCGGATCCGCCAAGCTGGATTCGCCGCCGTTGAAGGTGTTTCTACGGCCAGCCCGCGGCGACGACCAAATGCCGATGCCGAACCGAGCGACCGGAACACCATCGCTCGTCGCGACTCATCGCCATTGCTTCGGCGAGGTCTACCGCCACCCTTGTTCCGAGAATAACGACCTGCTGTCTTGTCACCGCTGCCACCTATCGACGGTAATTCCCAGACAGATCGGCACCTACGACAGCTTGGACGGGTACTTTCGCCAAGCATGCCAGCGCGTGGACGATTTCCGCGCGCAAGTCGGAGCACTGGCGGCAAGCAAGACGATTCACGAAACCTGAGTCGGCACCTCCGGAGGGCTTGTGCGATTGCCCGGCTTGGGCACGGTCACTCTCGGACAAGCGCACCTACGCGGAATGAGAGCGCTGGTGTACACTGCGTCCCATGCCCGACCTTCGCCCGACGATAGTTTATTTTCTTCCGCTCAATCACGCCCGACCATGGATGGCATCCATCGCCTGCCTTCTGGTCGCCGTGCTGGGTGCATGCGGTGGCGGCGGGTCTCCGGGAACCCACTTCGATGAACGCGCTTGCCCGTTCGTCGTCGATCCTAGCCAAATCCAGGGCACGACCATGCGCTGTGGAGTGCTCTACACACCCGAAGTGCATGCCTCCCCGTCGCGTTACATCGAAGTTCCCGTTCTCATCTTCAAAGGGATGAGCCCAGGTTTGCCGCCTATCGTAAACCTCAGCGGTGGTCCTGGGCAATCCTGGGCGGACCTCGGTCTCGACACCCTGACCGCCAGCGACACGCGCTCACTCCCCATGGATTTCGTTTTCATTGAGCAACGAGGAACCGGTCTTTCACGTCCGCGACTCGACTGTCCGCCCGCGGCCAAGGACGACACAGTCTCCGATTATGCTGGGCGCTGTACTTCGGACCTACGTGCGCAGGGTACGAACATCGCCGCCTACAACATTCAGGAAATGGCCGAAGACGTCGCCTCCTTTCAGTCCGCGCTAGGCTATCCGAAGATCGTGCTCGACGGCGTCTCCTACGGCACCGCGTGGGGCTTGCAAATTCTGCGAGCCCACAGCCCACTCGTCAGCTCGGCTATCCTCGATTCGGTCGTCAATCCGACCATTCCCGTTTTCAGCGCATCGGCCTCGGCTACCGACGCCGCCTTTACGGCGGCGTTTACGGCCTGCGCGGCGGACAGCTCGTGCAGCGGCGTCTATGGCGATCTAAGGTCAACGATGGAGACCGCGCTCGCGCAGCTCAAGGCTGCTCCACTCAAGCGGGCCGGAACAACCACCTCTTATGATGACAATGACATGTTCGGGGACGCAGTTTCGATTCTAGCCTTCGCCCCCAACCTCTTACCGAGAATGATCGCTGCCGTCGCGGCGGCCCTCGCCAGCGGCAGCGGACAGCTGCTCTACGACAGCGACCTTGGCGCCATTGTCGGCCTCGACTCGAGCTCGCTGTCGGGAAGTGCGATGGGCCAGTACCTTTCTGTGGTCTGCGCAGACAACCAGTTCGTAACCCAAGGTCAGCTGCGAAGCGACCTGGCCAAGGTGGCACCAGCATTCGCCCCTTACCTCGACTATTCGAGCGACCTCGCGCTCTGCCAGTTCTGGAGTTACCAGCAACGCACCCCTTCCGACTACGCGGCAGTGACGAGCTCCGTGCCGACGCTGCTGACCTCCGGCTCGTTCGATCCGCTCACCTTTCCGGGCTGGGCCGAGCAGGCGGCGGGTACGCTCGCCAGCGGATACTGGGTGGAGTTTCCCGGTCTGGGCCACGATGAGGGAGCCTCGTCCGATCCATGCCCTGCGGGAATACTGAAGCAGTTCTTGTTGTCTGCGACTGCGCCCGACACCAGTTGTGTGCAGTCGATGAAAGTCGCCTTCGCCGCTCCCGCCGCCCCGATCACCGTGGTGATGCAACGGCAGCGCCGCGCCCAGATGGCCGTGCCCCAGATGGCCGCCGCCCAGACTGTACCGCCGGACGTCGCCCATCACTTGGCGATGATCTCGCGGGTCGAAAACCTGATCGCACGTCGGCACCTCCGACAGCGCCTCGACGCGCTGACGCGACTTCAGCGTTGACGGTAACGCCAACGCCCGAACTCGACAGGAAATGGCCCAGGCGATGCATCCTGGTGGAAGCACACAATCCACTGGAGAACGCATCATGGGAGAGTTCATCGACAAGTTGAAAGGCAAAGCGAAGCAAGCCATGGGCAAGATGACCGGCAACAGAAAACTTCAGTCAGAGGGTCTCGCAGACCGGGCGAAAGGTGAGGTCAAAGGACGCTTCGAAGAAGCGAAGACTGACCTCAAGCGGGCGGTCCGCCGAAACGATCGACCGACGAGCCCACCGCCGCCGCACGCATCGAACCGCTAGTGATGGCAGTTGCAGGAGCACTCTCCGCCGCAACTGATGTCAGTCGGGCCGCCGGGCATCGTCATGGCCCGGCGGCGCGGCGTCTTTTTTCGCCTTCGCAGATCGTCGGTTGCGACGTCGTTACGAACGCTTCACGTATCGGCCCGAGCAGTTTCAGTTGCTAGTCGTTGTAACGTTTGCCACTGGGAACTGAACGCTTCCGGTACCGCCGCCCGTTTCTACGTTGATGTGAACCGACGACAACGTCCCCAGATTCCAACCCTGCTTCGCCCATGCCGCGAAGTGGTCGCTGACGGTAATGGTCCCGCATTGGCGAGCCGTCTTCCGCGTGCTGACCATCTGGGTCCAGCCGCCCGTATGACCGCCTTCGCAGGCATTGGCGCCACCGGTTCCGGTCGTGGTGCTCGTGGTCAAGTAGTAGGTGGCCCCATCAATGGTAGCTGTGACATTCCCCCTTGGGTTCAAACCATTGAATGAGTCTTCGTTGATGTACCATTCGACACATGGACTGTGCATCCACCCGTACATTCCAATCATCGAGAAGCCGCCGGCAGTTCCCGTCTTGGTCTCGGCAAACTCTGCGGCAATCGTTCCGTAGGCGGTGTAACTCTTGTCGGTTCTGAAATCCAGGCCGAGATGGGCCAGGAAGTCTTGGCTATTGCTCCACGAGGCAGCAAACGCATGCTCACTGGAGAACACGGTGATGCTCCCCCCGCTTCCGTTCGTCCAGATGCCATAACCAAGACCGTTGGCCGTGCCATTGACATTGCTTCCGGTGTACGTCTTGCCGTCCGTCGGCATGGCGGCCGAGCAATTGACGGTGGATGTCTCCGCGTCGATCGCGGTACCGCCGGTCCCAGGGGCGCCGTCCCTTCCCGCGCCGCCATCCCGACCGACGGTGCCGCCAGTGCTTTGGATTCCGCCGGTGCCGGAAGTTCCACCTTTTGCGGCGCCGCCGGTACCGCTGCCAGCAGTGCCACCAGAGCTGACGACTCCGCCGGAGGAGACAATTCCGCCTGTGCTCGTGGATCCACCTTGTTCGAGGGTTCCGCCGGTGCCGGTCGCGCCCCCAGCGAGCGCTCCACCATTCGCGGTAAAGCCGCCGTTGCTTACCGCGCCGCCAGCGCCAGGAGGAAGCGCGCCGCCACTACTAGAGCAGCCAATGGCGAGCCAAAGCGCTCCAGCGGGCCCAAAGACAAAGGTCAACGACGATACGCTGCGGTTAGCGGGCGACGATCTCATGGGCGCTCCTTTGAACTGACAGGTGAACGACGGCCTACCTATTAATCTAGCCAAGGCGAGGCGAGGCGAGGCAGAGTTCTGTCCCGTGAACTTTCGGATTGTGGACCTCTAATGAATGAGTAGCAAAGTAGAAAAGCGACCCAGCCCTTTACAACGCGGCATGCCCCGTAGTTAGAGCACGGACGCGCCTGCCGCCATCACACCAAAACTTTGCGCGATTGATCTCGCGGTCGGCAAGGTTGCCCTGCGGCGACAGCGCCTACGCCCTTTCGCCGTGCTGTGGATTGCGTCCGCTCCCCGCTGAGCCGAACTGCTTCGCTCGCGGACACACCTGTCGAGAGAGACTGATGCTCTAAGACCAACCCGCCTGTCGACAAAGCCTTGCCGCCATGAGCTGCGACTTGCCCTTCAACCGGCTCCGCAGACTAGTGAATTGGAGAACAACACATGAGATCAACTCGTTTTTTGTATGGAACGGTTACTGCGCTCGCGATTGCGAGTGTTGCCTGTTCGTCGAGCACAGGTAGTTCGGTGCAAACCGGAGGATCGACCTCAGGTAGCGGAGGAACCATCGGCAGCGGAGGCGAGGCGGGCTCGGGCGGGAGCAGCTCCGCAGGCGGGTCGAGCAGTCTTGGTGGCGTGCCGGAAAGCGGCGGCGCGAGCGGCGGCGTCAGCGCCTCAGGGGGCGCGACGAGCTCAGGCGGCCTGCCGAGTGCAGGTGGCGCGAGCGGCGGACGTAGCGGTTCGGGCGGCAGTAGCGCCACGGGCGGAGACGGGGCGACCGCCGGCGGAAGCACCGGAACGTACGCTGGAACGAAGACGCCGGGGGCGGCCCAGACGGGCGACATCACCGTCGATCCGGGAAAGACCTATCAGGTCGTCGACGGCTTCGGCGAAGCCGACGTCTGGCAGGGATCGTCGTCGACAGCGATGCAGACGGCCCTGTGGGACCCGGTGGGCGGTA
>Ga0265324_10000677_pt1 | contig 22899 bp, 17 predicted proteins | sample 41419metaG_FD_198634 | JGI IMG/M metagenome (GOLD analysis project Ga0265324, IMG submission 198634) | Rhizosphere microbial communities from Carex aquatilis grown in University of Washington, Seatle, WA, United States - 4-14-19 metaG | ecosystem: Host-associated > Plants > Roots > Rhizosphere...
AGCGCGACATGGAAAAGCCGGTGCCGATGGACCGGCTCATCTGCGGCGACGTCGGCTACGGCAAGACCGAGATCGCGGTGCGGGCCGCGTTCAAGGCGGTGCAGGACGGCAAGCAGGTCGCCGTGCTGGTGCCGACGACGATCCTCGCGCAGCAGCACTTCAACACGTTCTCCGAGCGGTACGCGCCGTTCCCCGTGTCCGTGAAGCCGATGTCGCGGTTCCAGACCGCGGGGGAGGTGACGGAGACGCTGCGCGGCCTCGCCGACGGCACCGTGGACGTGGTGATCGGCACGCACCGGCTGCTGTCGCCGGAGACCAGGTTCAAGCAACTCGGCCTGGTGATCATCGACGAGGAGCAGCGCTTCGGCGTCGAGCACAAGGAGTACCTCAAGCGGCTGCGTACCGAGGTGGACGTGCTCGCCATGTCGGCGACGCCGATACCGCGGACGCTTGAGATGGGCGTCGCGGGCATCCGCGAGATGTCCACCATCCTGACGCCACCGGAGGAACGGCACCCGGTGCTGACCTTCGTCGGCGCGTACGACGAGAAGCAGATCACCGCCGCGATCAGGCGCGAGCTGCTCCGCGACGGGCAGGTCTTCTTCGTGCACAACCGGGTGCAGTCGATCAAGAAGGTGGCCGCCCGGCTCGGCGAGCTCGTGCCGGAGGCGCGGATCGCGGTCGCGCACGGGCAGATGAACGAGCACGAGCTCGAGCGGGTCATGATCGGGTTCTGGGAGCGGTCGTTCGACATCCTGGTCGCGACCACGATCGTCGAGTCGGGACTCGACATACCGAACGCGAACACGCTCGTCGTGGACCGGGCGGACGCGCAAGGCCTGTCCCAGCTGCACCAGCTGCGCGGCCGGGTCGGGCGCAGCCGGGAGCGGGCGTACGCGTACTTCCTCTACCCGCAGGACAAGCCGCTCACCGAGACGGCGCACGAGCGGCTGGCGACCGTAGCGCAGCACACCGAGATCGGCGCCGGGATGTACGTGGCGCTCAAGGACCTGGAGATCCGCGGCGCGGGTAACCTGCTCGGCGGCGAGCAGTCCGGGCACATCGCCGGGGTCGGCTTCGACCTGTACGTGCGGATGATCGGCGAGGCGGTGCGCGAGCTCAAGGACGACGCGCCCGCCGAACGGCCGGAGGTCCGGGTCGAGCTGCCGGTCAACGCGCACATCCCGCACGACTACATACCGGGCGAGCGGCTGCGGCTCGCGGCCTACACGTCGATCGCCTCGATCGACTCCGAGGATGACCTGGCATCGGTACGTGACGAGCTGCGCGACCGGTACGGCGAACTGCCGGTGCCCGTGGTGACGCTGCTCGACGTCGCGCGGCTGCGGTTCGCGGCGCGGCGGGCCGGGCTGACGGACATCACGCTGCAGGGGTCGCACGTGAGGTTCGCGCCTGTGGTCCTGCCTGATTCACGGGTCGTGCGCGTTCAGCGGCTGTACCCCAAGACGCTGCTCAAGCCGGCGGTGCGGACCATGCTCGTACCGGTGCCGAAGTCCGGGGCCTCGAGCGGCGGCTTCGGCGGGGAGCCGCTGCGTGACGCCGAGTTGCTGGCCTGGTGCGCGGAGGTTGTCCGTTCGGTACTGTCCGAGTCGTAGATTTGCTGCTGTGGTTTCCTGAGGTCGGTGGAAGGGATGTCTGTATCTCGCAAGGGTCAGAAGAGGGGCCGCCGGGCGGCCGTGCTCGCCGCAGGGCTCGGCGGCTGACCCGCTGTTGCTCGGCTCGCCCTTGGCGGCCTCGCCTGACGGCGAGACCGCAGGCGTGCCGTCGGCGCTCGACGGCGTCTCGTTCGGCCAGCCCGCGCTATCCGTGGCCGCGCAGTTGCAGCGGCGCGCGGCGCGGGCCGGGATCACCGTGCCGGCCGTTTCTGCCCGGCCGACAGACGATGCTGGGGCGGCAGACGCCTTGGCGTTGACCGCCGAGGATGTTGGCAATGAGCTCATGGCCCGGAGCAGCGGACCCCGCCCAAGGCCCATAGACCACCCACTTCGTATATGGCATTTGTCACGTAAACCGGCGCAAGTGGCCGCATTTCTGTTAATAAGGACACGACGAGGAACGTGTGGAAGGAGTTGACGGGCGCGGACCGGCGCTAGAGGGGAGCAATGTCCGGCGGAGGGCGCCGTCGGGTACATCGAGGGTGGTTGCGTGGCGTGTCCGGTATGCCCCGGTTCCTGGCACTGAGCCTGCTGCCGCCGCTGCGGTGAATGACGGCGGTGCGCGTCTTCGGCGGGTACGAGAGGCAGCCGCACCGGCTCCGCAAGCGAGGCCGGTGCACGTCCACCGGAGATGAGCCATCGAGTTTATCCAGGGAAAGGGGCCGCCCGCGCGGCGCCATTACACCCTGACTTCACCACGGTGGATATTTGTCAAATAGAAGGTTGCCAGAGCGCATGGGATCCCGCTGTATTGTGCGGGCACCACGCCCGACCTCTCAATAAGGAGTAGCTCGTGTCGGATACCGACGTAGTTGTCATCGGGGCTGGCCCATTCGGCCTCTCTATTTCCGCTCACCTGAGCGCGCTCGGCGTCGATCACCTTATCGTCGGGCGCGTGAATAACACGTACCGCTCACTGGTGCCGGACGGCATGCTCATGAAGTCGGAGCCGTACGCCTCGACGATCGCCTCGCCCGACGGCAAGTACACGCTGGCGGCGTTCAGCGCGGCGCACGGCCTGGACTACGTCGACCGCGTCGGCCCGGTGAGCCGGGACCGTTTCGTTGAATATGTCGACTGGTACGCCGAGCGCCTGGTGCCAGGCGTCAAGGACGAGACCGTGACCGACGTGACACCCGTGGACGGGGGCTTCCGCGTGTCGTTCGCGGACGCGGCGCCGGTCACCGCGCGGCAGGTCGTCGTGGCGACCGGGGTCATTCCGTATCACTACCTGCCCGCCCAATTGGCCGGGTTGCCCGCTGAACTGGTAACGCACACGGCCAAGCACATCGCGCTCGATGACTTCAAGGGCCGCAAGGTTGCGGTGGTCGGAGCGGGCCAGTCGGCGCTTGAGACGGCCGCGCTGCTGCACGAATCGGGAGTCAGCGTCCAAGTTGTCGCCCGGACGCCCGAACTGAGCTGGCCCGAGCCAAATCCGGCCCACCTGAGCGTACTCGGCCACATCAAGCGGCCGGTGACTCAGCTGTGCGAGGGCTGGTACTGCGCATTCATGTACGTCCCGCGTGCCTTCGGCATGCTGCCGGAGCGCAGGCGGATCTTCTATGCGAAGAATGTGCTTGGCCCGGCCGGCTCATGGTGGCTGAAGGACCGGGTGGCCGGCGTCATCGACGTGACCACCGGCCGGGGCATCCGCGAGGCGGTACCCCATGGCAGCGGTGTCCGTCTCGTCCTTGACGGTCCCGGAGAGTCCTTCATCGACGCCGACCACGTGATCGCGGGCACTGGCTTCCGTGTCGACCTAGCGCGGCTCGGCTTTCTGCCGGAGCACCTCCGCGCGGTCATCAAGACCGTCAACGGCCATCCGGTGGTGAGCCGGTCCGGGGAGACATCGGTGCCGGGCCTGTACTTCGCCGGTGCGCCCACCGTGATCTCGATCGGGCCCTCGGCCCGGTTCATCGCGGGAACGCACACCCTCTCAGCGCTCCTTGCCAAGTCGGCTGCCCGGCGCGCTCGTTCCAGGCGGAATGCGCGCCCTGCTGAGGCAGAACTGGCACGAGTTCCCTAACCGCGAGCCCGGTATATTCGCGACGAAGACGGCGCGGTGCGTACGGGAATACAAGCAGAGCAAGATTTTTAGTAATGCGATCGCGACGATTCCTTGATGCTGTAGAGCTATCGTGCATGACACCGTGCTGATATCTTTAATGTCATTTCTTGCCCCCGCGCGCGAGGGGTGCTTCGACACGATAGGGTGAGTGGATGTCTGGAATCACGCCTAGCGGGCTGGTGCGGGACGAATCCGTTGCTCAGGGTGAGCGCGAACGTTACGACATCCTTATCCTGGATGGCGACTCCAAGCAGGCCGTGACGAGCGCACGGAGCCTTGGCCGGGCGGGGCTGCGCGTTGCCGTCGGCGAGAGCGTCGGTCAGTTTCTTTTTAACGTAAAACCGCCGGCGTTTCGTTCCCGCTATTGCGCGCGCACGGTGGCGCTGCCGAACTATATCGGTGATTCCGCGCCGTACGCGGAGGCGATCATCGGATTCGTCCGTGATCATGGTGTCAGGGTCGTCTTGCCGACGGGCGACGTGAGCATCGTGGAACTGGGACCATACCGGGAGCGGTTCACGGAACTCGGCTGCACCCTCGCGATGGCATCGGACGAGGCGTTGAAGATCGCTAATGACAAGAGCCTCACCCTCGAGGTCGCGGCCCGGCTCGACATCGCCTACCCGAGGTCCGTTCAGGTGGCCGGAGTTGAAGACCTGCGCGCGGCCGAGGCTCAGTTCGGTTACCCGTTCGTCCTGAAGCCGACGATCTCGTGGACCGGAGAAGGGACCGACCGGGTCGCTCCCGTCGATGTGATCAACGAGGCAGAGGCCAGGGATGCCACCAACCGCTTCCTCGCGACAGGCTGCGGGGTCCTTGCGCAGCAGTGGGCGAGTGGCCGCCGTGAGGGAGTCACTCTCCTCATGGCTGACGGGGAGGTGCTGGGTATCTGCGGGGCTGTCGCGCACCGCACGGTCCCGTTGCTTGGCGGTGTCTCGGTCATGCGGGAAAGCATCGTCGTTCCCGCGGACATTCGCGATGCGTCCGTGAGCCTGGTCAGGGCCATCGGCCTCGACGGCCCATTGGAGGTGGAGTGGCGCCGCGACGCGAGCGGTCGCCCGCTGCTCATGGAGATAAATGCGAGGCTGGCCGGGACGCTTGAGAACGCGAACAGGTCTGGTGTCGATTTCCCGTTGCTGATTTGGCAGTGGGCGACCGGCCAGCGGGTCGAGCCGGTGCTGACGTACCGGCCCGGCGTCCGGACCCGCTGGCTGATCGGCGATATCCGCTGGCTGTGGAATAACCTCCTACGGGCCGGACGCCCGGACACGGTATCGGCGCCACGGGCCCTGTGGACATTCTTCTCGGAATTTGCCCGTACTCGTCATTATGATTACATCGACCACGACGACATGAGGCCTGCGCTATCAGAGTTTCGGCAGCTCGTGACGATCGCCCGGAATGCACTTCGTGGTAACAATTAGCTAAATACGCGGGAGTGAAATGAATCTCAAAGGCCTGGCCCGCGAACTCGGGCCTATCGTGCGCGAGTTCTCGTCCCATCCGGTACGCGTGGCCAAGGCCCTGCCTGGCGAGTGGCGGCAACGGCGCGGGACGGAAGCGTTTACGGAGTCCGACTTCGATGACGACTGGTATGAGCACCTGCACGGCCTGCTTGGCGCGCCCTGGCCGTGCCCGGAGGCGAAAGAGCTTCACGACCTGCTAGCGGACATCGGCGCACTCCTCGCCGAGAAAGGGCTAGGGACCGGCCGTCATACATATGGCTGGTACAGTGACGCGGATATTGAGCTCTGCAGCGCGATATGGTGCAGCGCCCTCCATATCCGGCCTTCCGCGGTGATCGAGACCGGTGTCGCACACGGGATAAGCAGCAGGATTGTGCTTGAGGCGCTCACCAAGAACGATAAGGGGCACCTGTCGAGCGTAGACTTGCCGCACCCGTTCAATCACAAGCTGCACGGGCAAACCGGCGCGGCCGTCACCGACTCTTGCCGTGCACGATGGACGTATATCGAAGGTGAGAGCCGGCACCGCCTGCCGCCGCTGGTTAAACGGGTCGGCAAGGCTGAATTGTTTATCCACGACAGCCTGCATACAGCTAAGAACACGCTGTTCGAAATGGAGCAGGCGGCTTCCATCATGCCGCCGGGCGGGGTCATGCTTGTGGACGACATCAGGGGGCACGATGGCTTCGCCATCTTCGCCCGGCGTCACCCCGAGTTCAAGACCGTGCTCTGCTCCTCGGCCGACCGTGTTGCCGGTTTCGGTATTGCCGTCCACGCGGGAACCGCCTGAGATTGCCGCGGCGGGGCGCCTGCACTGATGCTGAGCTGCTGGCCATCGCGGTCGTCCGGCACCTGCTCGGCCGGCGAGCGAGGCGGGGTGAAGCACCCGTCCCGGGTCCGTGGCCCGGACCAGTGGACCGGGCCGGGCAATGGCCTGGCTGCCCGGTTCGGCCGCGACGCCGCCCACGCCGAGTGGTTCTACGGCTTCCGCCTGGCCGCCAGGACCGACCTCGGCAGCCGCCTCGTCCGGGCCCGGGGCATTGTGCCCTCCGTTCGGTACTGTCCGACAGCTAGCCTTAGGCGGTCTTGCAGGCGGTGATCGACTTGGGGATGCCAGCGAAACGCTCGAACCACATCGCGCCGTCGGGGAAGTAGGCCCGCATCTCGGTGGCGGAGACCAGTTCGGTCGAGGCGACGAGTGCCGCGGCCTCCCCGACGTCCTTCAGCACCGGGTTGTGCCCCACGTTCCAGTGCCTGGTCACCTCGACGCGAGCGCGGAACGGCAGGAACTGGAAACCAGGGAAGAGCCAGTGCGGCTCGATCGGGAAGTACCGGTAAGGGGTCTGCACCCAGTACGCCGGGGCCGACTCGCGTACGACATCGGCAAACTGCTGCCGGCGGGCGTGGCCGCCGACATGCTCAAGCACGCTATTGCTAAACACAAGGTCGAACTTGCCAAACCCGCCATCGCACGCGTCCGCCGGGATGACTTCCATCCACGGCTCCACTGCCTGTTCAGAGCGATCAATGTTAACGATCGTTAGATGTTGCGCTCGCAGGCCGGCGACTTGCCACGATATACCGGTACCACCCAAGTCGAGAACGCGCATGTCAGGCAGGTCAGGGAAACGGCGTTTGAACTCCTCGTTACGTTGTTGACGGCAGCGGTGCGTGAGAGAGTTGCTGTGGTCGGGATCGAAGAATTTCGCGATGTGCTTATCTGCCACGAAGCCTATCCTCTTCTTCAGGTTTCTTTCAGTTTACTTTTTCGTTTTGCATTTCAGGAAGCATACCTGCCGAGGCTGCCAGCGACCGCATCGCGTGGACGCCCAACCTCTTGTAAGAGCGCCGTAGACGCCTGGTGATACTGACCCGGTCCAGCGAGACCGGACGGGACCGGGCGACGTGAGCCGCGAACCCGCTGGGACGAAGGCCCCGCCAGTTCGATAGGGTGCGGGCGTAGCTGTCGTGGTGCGTACTCGGAAGGGATCAGCTGTGTTGGGCAGAAGGATCCGTAGGTCAGTTGTCGCGGGTGCGACCATCGCGGTCATGTGCGCGGTGCTTGCCGCCTGCTCCCCGGTGCAGGCCGGAGCCGCGGCGGTCGTCGGCGACCAGCGGATCACCGTGTCCTCCCTGGACACCCAGGTGTCGAACCTGCAGGCGGCGGCCAAGCCGTACGGCACGACCCTGCCGATCACCGCCGCGCAGATGCCGGCCGCGGTGCTTTCCTGGCTGATCAGGTTCCAGGTCATGGACGAGGTGGCCGCCGCGAACGGCATCAACGTGACCGACTCGCAGGCGCAGGCGGGTTATAACTCGCTGAGCGCCGTGGCCTCGCAAAACGGGTTCACCAGCACGGCTGAACTGCTCATCGCGAACGGCGTGCCGCCGCAGATGTTCGGGCAGGTGGGCCGCTGGGAGGCGCAGCGGGACGCGTTCGCGCGCAAGCACAACGGCGGCAAGGAGCTGACCACCACGGCGGAGCAGAATGCCTTCAACACCGCCATCAACAAAGCGCAGTGCGAGGCGGGGAAGTCGCTGAACATCAAGGTGAGCCCGCAGTTCGGCCGCGTGGACTACACGCAGTTCTCGGTAGTGGCGGCGCCGGACACGCTGTCGCGCCCGGCGGGCACCCCGTCAGCCGCGTCCACCGAGGGCCTCGTCCCGGCGTGCTGACGGTCCTGCTGAGCAGCCCGCGGGTCGCTCCCGGGCTGCTCACCTGGCAGGCATGGTCCGCCCTGCGCGCGGCCGACCAGGTGCTCGTCGGCTCGGCCGAGCACCCGCTTACCTCGGCGCTGGCCGCCGCCGGCCTGGCGGTATCTGTCGTTGACGCCCCGTCCGCCGACGGCGCGGCGCTGGCCGGGTTCCTTTCGTCAGCGGCATCGCTGGCCGCGGGACCGGTGGTGTGGCTCGCGCTGCCGGGCTCAGCTGCGGACCCGATGCTGCTCGGCTCGCTTTCCGTGCCTTACCAGGTGCTTGACGGGTCGTATGACCTGCCGGGCGCGCACTTGCTCGACCTGGTGGCGATCATGGACAGACTGCGCGTCGCCTGCCCGTGGGACCGGGAACAGACGCACGAGTCGTTGCTGCCTTACTTGCTTGAAGAGGCCTACGAGGCGGCGGAGACGATCGAGACCAGCAACCTGGCGGCGCTGCGCGAGGAGATCGGCGACGTCATGTTCCAGGCTTTCTTTCACTCGCGGATTGCCGCCGAGCGGCCGGCCGCCGACGGCGGGTTTACCATCGATGACGTTGCCGACACGCTGACGGCGAAGCTGGTCAGGCGGCACCCGCACGTGTTCGCCGACGTGTCGGTGTCGTCGGCCGCGGACGTCAACGCCAACTGGGAAGAGATCAAGAAGGCGGAGCGGGCCGCGAAGGCTCAGGCGGCGGGATCCGCCGGCTCGGCGGCCGGCGCGGACGGGCCGTCGGCGCTCGACGGCGTTCCATTTGGCCAGCCCGCGCTGTCGCTGGCCGCCCAGCTCCAGCGGCGCGCGCAGCGAGCGGGGATCGTTGTCCCGGTTGATCCCGCTGCCCCCGCCTCCGTCGCCGACGCGGAGTCTCTGGGCGACGCGCTCATGACCCTGGTCGCGCGGGCGCGCGAGGCCGGCCTCGACCCGGAACTGGAACTGCGCGCCGCGGCGCGGCGGTTCGCCGACTCGGTGCGCGCGCAGGAACGGACTCGTCACTCCAAGTAGCCAGATTGTCGGCCTGGCCGCGACGGTCGATGACTATGAGTGATTTGGGCTGCTCGTCGTGCTATGGAGCAGTCAGCGGCCCCTGTTTTTGCCGCGAAGAATTTTGCGCGATGTGGCCTGGGTTGGCGCACGTTGTCATAGGCTGCAAGCGGTGCACTGTATCATCAGTCTGCCGTTAAACCGGTATCTTCCCAGTTCAGATGGCATATGGTGATATTCCCGGATGTGACGCAAGTCGGCGTAAACCGATGGGAGGGTCCGCGCGTCACCTAAGGGGTTGATAGCCAGAAGACGCGCTCGTGCGCCAGTGGGGAGCTCTGTTCCGGCGGCTTACCGCCGTGACACATCGATGGGTGGGGTTTGGTGTGTCCGATTATTCCTCTAGCATTGCTGTAAGTGACCGTGTCGGATGGGTGACAAGCCACCAGGGCACCTGGCGGCGGAGCTACCTCCGGCAAGTAGCTGTTGGCGATTTGGGCGCGGCGGTCGTGGCGGCGATCGCGGCGTACGGTGTGCGCTTCGGCGTGCACTACCACGACACGTACCTGCTGCTCAGCTTGGCGCTGCCACCGATGTGGGTCATCGCGGTCCGCATCTTCGGCGGGTACGAGTGGCGTTTTCTCGGGACGGGCGCGGATGAGTTCCGCCGGGTGCTCAATGCCGGGCTGAGCCTGACCGTCGCGCTCGCGCTGACCTCCTATGCGCTGCACAGCGAGCTGTCCCGGGTGTACCTCGTCATCAGCATGCAGGTGATCGTCGGGCTTGACCTGGTGGTCAGGTACACGCTGCGCAAACGGCTGCACCGGCTGCGCACGCAGGGCAAGGGCCTGTCAGCGGTCGTCGCGGTCGGGCACGAGCGCGCCGTCAGCCAGCTCATCAGCGAGCTGCGCCGCGAGCCGTACCAGGGCCTCAAGGTGGTCGCCGCCTGCCTGGCCGGCGCGTCCGGCCTCAGCGAGGTCAACGGCGTGCCGGTGGTCGGCGACCTTGACGACACGGCCAGCGTGGTACGCAACGTCAACGCCGCCATGGTGGCCGTCCTGTCCTGCCCGGAGATGGACGGGGTGAAGCTCAGGACGCTCGCCTGGGAACTCGAGAAGACCGGCACCGACCTCTGTGTCGCGCCCGCGCTGCTCGACGTGGCGGGCCCGCGTACCACGGTCCGGCCGGCCGCGGGGCTGACGCTGCTGCACGTGGATCACCCGCAGTTGAGCGGACCACGGCAGATAGTCAAGGACCTGTTCGACCGGTGCGCCGCCCTGTTGCTGCTGACGGTCCTGGCCCCGCTGATGCTGGCGATCGCGGTGGCCATCAGGTTCTCCGACCATGGCCCGGCGCTGTTCATCCAGACACGGGTGGGCAAGGACGGGCGGCCATTCAAGATCTACAAGTTCCGCACGATGGTGATGGATGCCGAGGCCCGCCTGATCGAGGTCCGGAAGCAGAACGACTTCGACGACGTGCTCTTCAAGGTTCGTGCCGATCCGCGCGTCACCTCGGTCGGCGCGCGGCTGCGCAAATCCTCGCTTGACGAGTTGCCGCAGCTCATCAACGTACTGCGCGGCGAGATGTCGCTGGTAGGCCCGCGGCCGTCGCTGCCAGAGGAGGCAGCGAAATACGCCGTTCACGTCCGTCGGCGGCTCGTCGTCAAGCCTGGCATGACTGGCTTGTGGCAGGTGAACGGCCGGTCGGAACTGTCCTGGGAGGAGACGGTGCGGCTTGACCTGCGCTACGTCGAGAACTGGTCGTTCGCCCTTGACCTGCAAATCCTGTGGAAGACGTTTTTTGTGATCTTTAGGGGGGCCGGTGCCTACTAACCAGGTAATGCTTGAGCTTGAGGCACGCAGTGCCGAAGTCGCTGACCTCGAAGTGACCAGGCTGGTGCGGAGGGCCGCGGACCGCGACCCCTTCGCCTGGGAGGGCCTCGTCGACAAGTACGGCCGGCTCATCTGGTCGATCACCAGGAACTACAAGCTCGTCGAGAGCGACGCGGCGGATGTCTTCCAGATAACGTGGATGAAGCTGCTTGAGCACATCAACCGCATCGATCACCCCGATCGCGTCGGATCATGGCTCGCGACGACCGCGCGGAACGAATGCCTGCGGTGCCTGACCGCGCGCAAGCGACTGGTCTTGGCTCACGAGGATGACATACTCGACATCCTCGCGGAGTACGAGGCTGACATCGACGAGGGCCTGCTCGCCCAAGAGCGAGCCGAGGGCGTCCGCGCGGCCATGGAGCTTCTGCCATGGCGTTGGCGACGGCTGATGGAGCTCCTGATGTCCGATCCGCCCATCTCCTACGCGGAGATCTCTGATGAACTCGGGCTCCCGATCGGGAGCATCGGGCCGACCAGGGGCCGCTGCCTGGCCCGGCTCCGCACGTTGCTAGAAGCGAGCTGACTGACGTGGGCACGCGTCAGTCGCAGCGCGGTCTCGAACGAAAGTTATGGTGTCGATACTTTATGTACGCCTATGTAATCAACCTCGACAGGTCTCCTGACCGGCGTGCTCATATGGTCTCCGAGCTCAAGAAGGCTGGCTTGGATTATGAGTTCGTGCCTGCCTGCGACGGTCGCGACTTGGATCTGAACGACCGGAGCGTGATCACGCCAGAACTACTCGCTAAGTCGCCGTTCCCGGCCAACCACGGGGCGACTTCCCTGAGTCACCTTCGCTGCTATGAGCTAATGATCGCGCAAGGGCATGACACGGCGCTGGTGCTGGAAGACGATGTCCTGCTGCCTGCGGACATCAATTCCCTGACGGACGCGGTGGCCGCGCACCTGACCGGATCGGAGGTGGCCCTGCTTAGCTTCACCAGGCCAGTGCCGATGAAGATGGCCAGGGAAAGTGCCGTGCCACTACCCAATGGCCGGACGCTCGTATTGCCTATCGACCTCGAGGGAATTTGCAGCGGGGGCGCCTACGTGATCACCCGTGAGGCGGCTGAGCGCATGTCCAAGTCCTTGGTGCCGGTGCGGGCATGCCCCGACGAATGGGGGTACTTCTACCACGAGGACCTCCTTGACCGGGTGCGATGCGTCGTGCCATCGACGGTTGCTACCGCTAGCCAGTTTCATTCAACGCAAGGGTCCTACACCCTTGCCTACACCCTTGGCGATGGTCTTATCAGCCGCCTGCTCTGGCCGCTTGTACAACTCAAGCTGCCGGTGATACAGCAAGTCCTGACCTATCGGAGGAAGCGCATCACCGAGCAGCACCGGCGTCATGAAATAGTCGACATGCCATACAAGGAGAAGCCGTCGAGGCTTGATTAGGAAATGTTTAAAAAATGGCTGCCCTAGGGGCTATCGATAAGTTGACCAAGTTGGTCGGCGAAATCAAGGATGCCGGCTCAGCGGTTATGTTCGTATCCCCGCACCTGGATGACGCGGTGCTTTCTTGCGGTGCTCTGCTCACGCAGCTGGCTCGCACCAACAGCGTCACCGTGCTGACCGTGTTCACTGCGGCGCGTCCGCCGGCGAAGTGGGCGCCGAGCGCGCGTAATGAATTGCGGAACCACGGAGCGGACGACGCGGAGAAATACTTCGAGGATCGCCGTGCGGAAGATATCGCAGCTCTGAAAGAGGTCGGCGCGTCGTGGATCCATCTGGGATTTACCGATGCGCCGTTCCGGCGTGTCGGGGAGACGGCCGGGAAGGACACCGGACGGGCCGCCTACCCCAGCTTTCACTTTCAGATCGCCCGAGGACGGATCGCGTCCAGTGATGCCGCCCTGGCCGCGAAGGTGGGTGTCAGGGTCGGGGAAGCGGTTTCGGCGAATGGAGTCACGACGGTTTTCGCGCCGCTCGGCCTGGGCAGGCACGTCGATCACTTGATTACCCGCAACGCGGCGGTAGCGTCAGGAATCGATGCGGTCTACTACAGCGACTTCCCCTACTCGGAGACCGCGAAGCCAAGTGCGAGATTCGTGCGGAAAGCATGGCTGCAGCCCTCCACGTGGCTCGACGGTCGAGCCGAGAACGTGAACCTGATCGCCAAGTACAAGTCTCAGGTCGATGGATTGTTTCCGGGTGGCATACCAGTCAGCCCGGAAACTTATTGGATTCGGGCGACGGATTCACCGAGCGTGAAATGAAGATCCTGCTTGCCCACAACCGCTATCGGTCAGGCGCGCCCAGCGGGGAGAACCGGGTCGTTGAACAGGAGAGCGCCGCGCTGGCGGCCCTCGGTCACGAGGTCAGCCGGTTCGACCGCAGCAGCGATGAGATCGAGCACTGGTCTGTGGCCAAGAAGGCCACGTTGCCGGCGCGGATCGTGTGGAACCCGGACACCTTCCGTGACATGAAGGCAGCTCTGCGCGCGGAATGCCCCGACGTGGTGCACGTTCACAACACGTTTCCCTTGATCAGTGCCGCCGTACTTTATGCCTGCCGGGATGCCGGAGTCCCCGTGGTGGCCACCCTCCACAACTACCGGCTGGCCTGTGCCAGCGGCGCGTTCTTCCGAGACGGGGCTGTCTGCCACGACTGCGCAGGCGGCCAGTTCCTCCCTGGCCTCCGGCATGGCTGCTACCGCGACTCGGTGGCCGCCACCGTACCCGCCACGACGGCCATGATGGCGCACCGACGGGCCTGGCGGTCCCTGGTGTCGGCGTACATCTTCATCTCCGAGTCACAGCGTGACCTGCTGCGCGGGATCCGCTTGCCCGATGACCGCGTGTTCGTGCGGCACAACCTCATCCCCTTCCGCGAGCGACCGCAGGCGCGGAAATCCTCCCTTGTGGTCTATGCGGGCCGGCTGGACGAGCCTAAGGGCACCCGCGTGCTGATGGCCGCCTGGGATCGCTACCTGGAGACGTCGGGTGACCCCGGGCTGCGCCTCACCGTCGCCGGCGGCGGCCCGCTCGACGGGGAGATGGCGGCGTGGGCGGCCGCCCGGCCCTCGGTGACGGTCGCCGGGGTGCTCAGCAGCGCGGACTGCGCGGACCTCATCGGCCGGGCGCGGGCGGTCCTTCTCCCCTCGATAGTCCAGGAGACCTTCGGCCTGGTCGCCGTGGAGTCCATGGCCGCCGGGGTCCCGCCCATCGCGGCGGCCATCGGGGCATTGCCCGAACTCATTACCCCGAGCGTGGACGGCAGGCTGTTCAGTCCCGGCAACGCATCGGAACTCGCGGCCGCCATCGCTGACGTCGAGCGCAACCCCGAGGACTATGAGAGGTATGGCGAGGCAGCCCGGAAGACCTATGAGCAGCGCTTCGACCCCGAGCGCAGCATCGCGGACCTGCTCGACATCTACCGCTACGCGATCAAGCACCCGGTTAAGTGATAAGCGACGCAGCCACCGTGAGGTGCAGGAAATAGGTTGAAACATCGCTGAAAGTATCCTCGGTGAACGAGGCTATCAAGGCGTACGTCACGAGGAAGAGCGCGAGCGCCCGTGCGAGCCGGGATGCCTTGAGGAGAATTACTGCGTACAGGACCACGAAGATCAGGGCGATGACTACTACTCCGAAGATGCCTTCTTCCATGTAAGCGGACAGCCAATTACTGTCAATGGGCAGGCCATTGACGCTCGCGTTGGTTATCCCGAACCCGAAGATCTCCTGAAACGGCGTGCGTGGCGTGTTGAGCACCAATGTCCAGAAGTTGGTCCGGCCGGTCAAGGTACGCAGGCCCCCCACGCCCTCACCTCGGGTCAGCCATGAGCTGATGGCGCTCGCGGCGAGCACGACCCCGACCGCCGCAATGGCCGCCGTCGTGGCGAAGAGCCGGCGGACCCGTGCGTTGCTAAGGCTGAGCCCGGCGAGGATAAGTCCCGCGACCAGGCCAATAAGCGCGGTCCTCGTGTGCGAGAGCAGCAACTCGCCGATCCCGAGCGTGACTCCGGCCAACGCGGCCCGCCCGCTCACCTGGCGGCCCATCCAGAGTACGATGACCATTCCGGCGGCGACTGCCCCGTACGACGCGAGTTGCGTGGGGTAGATCGGCCAGATGGTTCCCTGGAGCCGGCCGCTGGCGAAGGCGAAACCCGGCGAGATCACGATGCCGACGAGTACCGAGATGAGGACGCACCACAGCGCGCGCAGATGGTACTTGGCCAGCAGCATGTCTGCCCGTCCGAACCAGGGAGTCAGCAGCCACAACGCGAGTATGTACTCGGCCAACCTGAAGGTGCGGAACGCCGTGCCAAGCCCGAACCCCACGGGGGCAGCGACCATAGCGCCTAGGCACAGCAGGGACATAACGCACAGGAACAAATTGGGGCGGATCTTAAGTTTTGGATTGATGGTCAGCAGGATCAAAATCGCCAGCGGCAGCGCGGCTTGCGGTCCGATCTTTCCTAGCTTGGACGGGATGGGCAAAACAGCAAGGCCCGTGTAGGTCAGGGTGTTGAAGAACAGCAGCCCCCAGGCAATGCCAAGGCGACGCCGAACTGAGCGTTCTAGCTCCTCGGGCCGCGCCTGGACTTGGTCGAGCGGTACCGGGCGCCGAGGTCGACGAGGTGCAATCACCGCAGATGTCATGACGGGGTGCCTCTCTTGACCCGAGAACCCTCCTGGAGGGACACCACTAGGCCCAGTCCGTCGCCGTGGCGGGGTAGGCCGCGCTCACCCCGAGGCTCTCGTCGGTCTTGTCGAAATCCATCACCACGACGGAGGCCAGCCGCGCCCCGGACAGCTGGATCATTTGCCCCACCGTGTGGATCCGTGTCGCGGTCGACCGGCCGGCCGTCACCATCGCGACCACGTTGGTCGCCCACGTCCCCAGGTGATCCCCGCCGCGGGCGGGGTCAAGGCTGACCAGCGAGAGGACGATATCGGCCTCGGCGCAGGCCGATGCCAGTTCCGCATCCGGCTTCGCGTTCTGAAGTAGGCCTGGGAGCGGGCCAACCGGCGCTATGTCATCGGCGGCCGGCACCATGACCGTCAGGTGCCCGCCGCCGCGATCCACCTTGACCAGGCCGGGCTTCGTGGCCCCAAGCAGCCGGGCCGCGGGCGCACCAGCGGACAGGTCAGCCAGGATGACCTGCTTGCTCCCGGCGACGGAGCCGGCCAGCGCGACGACCGCCCTGGCTGCGCTGGCCGTGTCATCGACGGGGACCACCGCGAGGCTGACCGTTTCGTGGTCGCCTCCGGCCAGGATGACCTTCTGCAGGTGTTCGACCACCCGGGCCGTGTCGCCTCGGGACCCTCCGGACCGGGCCAGAGGCCAGCCCACTCGGAACCGGCCCGCATCTCGGAGTCGGCCCACGCTGAGCCGGACCGGTGCCCCGATGGCGTACGCGATGTCATCTCGGCGCCGCAGCTTGTCTGACGTGATCGCGCTGATCACGACGATGCCAACCCCCAGGGCGAGACCGACGACGAGCCCGGCCCCGGCGTATTCGAGTATGCCCTTCGCCAGGGAGGCCTTCACCGGCTGGGCCGCGTTCAGCACCACGCTGCCCTTGATCATGGACTGCAGGGTCGTCTTGGCGGCCGCCAGCGTCGGGAACACGTACGACTGAACCGTGGAGAGGTTGTTCTGCGCGGCCGTCTGCTGCGCGGGCGTGACGGCTTTATTGACCTTCTCCTGAGCCGTGGCGAGATCCTGGTCGAGTTGGGCCTGCTCCAGGTTGTACTGGGTCTGCTGGTAGGCGGCGCGGATGGCCAGGAAATGCTGGGCGATCGCCTGCGCGATCTGGACCGCCTCGTCGCTCGTCTTTCCCTTCGCGGTGATCGTAATGACCTGCGGGCTGGCCGAGGCGGTGCCGTAGGAGCCGAGGAAGCTTTCTGGGGTTTGCGGCAGCCCTAGTTGTCCGACCACGGCCGTGGCTACCGGAAGGCTCTGGGCCAGGGCGAGATCGGTCTGCACCTCGTTGATGGGGGTCTGGCTAGGATCGTCCGCTAGCAGGACGGATGTCTTCGCGGAATGCGCCGGCGGGCTGACTACGTAGTACCCGGCCCCGATGACCAGACCGAGGACCGCCAGGGTGACCCACCGCCGCGCCGTGCGCCTTAGTGCCGTCCAGAGGAATCCCAGGCTCACCAGCCCTGCGCCTGGCCCGGCGGCACGATCGTCAAGGTCGACGGCATCCTCGTAGTCGGCGAGGGCTTCCCCCAGGCTCCCGTTGAGTACCGGGTCCCACGTCAGCTGGTCTGATTCGTTCACCGTCTGTTCTCCATCTGTGCAACGTGGCTCCGCATCGGCAGCGGACGACGCGGTGGCGATGCCATGTGCGGTGCCCGCCCGCTGGTCTGGTCGTCCGGGTCCGGGTTGGCGAGCAGGATTCCGGCGATTCCTCGTCCGTCTGTGGCAGCCGCGTCGGCCACCCTGGCCAGGTCCGGCGCGGTCGCGACGCCGGCCGAAACCCCGAGCACCGCCGTGGTGGTGCGGTCCATGGGCGGAATGCGCGGGTCCTTGCCATCGACGACCACGACGACGACCACGAAAGCGGCGTCCACCTCACTGATATGACCGTCCTCGGCCGCGGTCAGCCGCAGCAGCTTGCGTCGCCCCGAGTCGGACTGCGGCGCGGCGCAGGCGGTGCGCAGCGCGGCCGCGGTGCTTGCGCCCTGCTGTGGCCCGACGACCAAGGCCGCGGGTATCCCGCGGGTGGCGGCGAAGGACGCCAGTTGCGGGCCGAGGGCAAGCGCCGCCGCGTCGCCGGAAAGGGAGAAGACAGTCAGCGAGAAGGGTCCGTCACCGCGGCTCTCGTCGGCCTGGATTCCGCCGAGCCCAAACCGCTGAAGCAGTTTGGTGATCCCCCACGCGTCCACGGCCTGCGGCTCATACTCTTCCAGCAGCCTCGCCCAGCGTGCGGCGTCAGAGATCCGCTCTGCGGAAATTGATGCGAGTACGGGTGCGTCAATCGAATTCGCGATCGATGCACGCTCAACGAGTCGCCGGTCATTGCCGCCGATCATGAGCGCAACGAAAAAGCCGATGATCGCCCCGGCGGCCACGCCAAGCACGCTGTATATGGCGATCTGCTCTGGCGCCTTGCTCGCCGAGGCGGTGCTGGCCGGCTGGAGAACCTTCGCCACCACGGAGCCAACCGGACTGGACGGCGAGGCGACGTAGGCCAGGTAGCTGTTAGCGACCGCGTTCGCGATGTTCTCCGCCTCCGCCGCTGTCTTCCCCTCGCCGGTGAACGACAGGATGCTGATGGCCGGACTCGATACCGAGATCCTGTCCTCCAGCGTGATCAGCGAAAGCACGGGACTGATGTGCGGCAGCGCGCCCTCAAGTACGGGGCTGCTGCCCGCGACAACCTCCTGCGTCGTGGTCTCGGTGGTCGCAGCCGTCGCGCCCTGCGCTGTCTCTGACTGGGCTACCGTTTCCGGGATCACCACGAGTGCTGAGCTCGAAATCATGGGCGGTGTGAGCAGCGCGTAACCGGCACCGAGAAGGAGGCCAAGAAGGGTTATTGCCCCGAATATTTTCTTGTGACGCCGCAGAATCTGCGTCGACCTTCGAAAATCGGGCGCCTGCTGGCTCATCGGGCCTCCGCTTGGATGTCAATAGCCTCAACCGGGCCCATTTTAGGTTTTTCCACCCCGGCGGCGCTGCCAGAAGCGCTGAACCCGTCGGTTTGCCTGGCTTCGGGGAACTGCAGGCGCGTGACGAGCGGAGAATCACGCGTGCACTGCCCGCTGCCGACAAGCGTGACGGCGGGGGTGCGCTGGCCGAGGCCAGGCGAATACCATCCGAGTATGGGGCCGGTTTCGCCCCGGTGCAGGCTCCAGGACAGCTCGCGGGGCAGGTCAAGCCAGGCTGATGCGGTCCCGGGTCCGACGGGCCAGGTCAGCGCCACCCGGTCACCGGCCAGTTCCGCCGTGACATCCGGGCCAAGGTGGAAGGCAAGCCGCACCGCATGCCCGGCGCCGTCGATCACGTCGGTGATCTCGATGCCGCGTCCCGCCTGGTCCAGGGACACGGTCCGCCGGTGGCTGGCCGGGGGGCGCAGCACGGCAAGGTAGCCGTCGTGCTCCGCGGTCCACACCGTCTGCGGTGCTGAGGATTCGACCTGCCTGGTCCGTGCCTGCCCGGCCCACATGAACGGGCCGCCCTGCGGTGACTGGTCGCGACCGCCGATCTCCACGGTGTTGTGCCCGATCGTGGAGCGGAAGTAGGTCCGCCATTCGGGCTCGCCGTGATAGCAGTAGGTGCCGGGATCGGCCAGGATGTCCACCCCGTCATGGCGGACCTCGACGGACAGCGCGTCGGCGTGCGCGTGCGCCGCGATGGACAGGAACCCGTGCGGCCCGCCGTCGCAGCGGCACCATATCTCTGGTGCGGAAGCCGGGTCCGTCCGGAGAATGGTGATCCCAGCGTCGGCGAACCGTGACGGCCGTGCGTCCGGCCGGCCGGTGACCGTACGCGGCGCACCCGCGACTGCCATGCCGAGGACGCGGCCGGCGTCCGGCACCACCGGCGGCCACCAGGCCAGCGGACCGAAGAGCCCGGCCGCCAGTGAAAGCAGAGTCGGCCACCGGTTGTGCTCGGGGGCGTCGAGCAGCACTACCCGGCCCTCATCGGAGTCACCCTGGCGCGGCGGTCGCAGCCGTGCGTCCACCAGTGCGGCCATGCCGTCGGCCATCGCGGCGAGCAGCCGCCAGCAGTCCTCGCTGACCGGGAACCCGGCGGCCGCCGCCTCGACGGCGGCGAAGGCGCCAAGCTCGAAGACGAAGCCGTGATAGTCCGAGGCGAGTTCGCGGTTGATGCCCGACGGGAACGTGTTGTCGCGCAGCGACTTCTCAAGCAATGCCGCGGACTGGCGCCGCCACCGGGCGCTTTCTGTGAACCAGGGGAACGCGCAGGAGGCGGCGAGCTGACCCGCGGCCTCGGCGATCAGGTGATTGTTTGCCGACGACCCCCGGCTCTCAAAGGCCGCCAGGTATCGCTGGTGCCAGCGGATCTGATGCACGGCCAGGTCGTTATGCTCGAAAAGGTCAGCCGCGCCCGGCCATTCGCGCAGCAGCCGCCGGATCCAGGCGAAGTTGATCAGCCGGACGCCAAGCTCAATGCCGCTGGTCCAGTTGACCCCGGACAGGAACGGATTGGCGGCCCACCAGGACCGCAACTGGGCATCGACCCGCTCCGCGTAGGCATCGTCACGGGTCAGGTACCAGGCGGTCGCGAGCAACGTCAGGTGCTGCAGCCGGTTGACCTCCCAGACTTGCTTGACGTTGCCTACCGCGCCCTCGTCCCTGTGTTTTACCCGGAAGGCGTACGTCCCGGGGTCGGAGCGCCGTCCCGTGTCCGGGTCGTGGAACCAGTCCGGTGCCTTCATGTCACTGCGGACCACGCCGAGCATCTCCCACTCGCCGGCCATGATCCGGTCTGCGGCGCACAAGATGGCGGCCCTGGCCGGGTCGGGGACAGCCGCGGCGGCGCCCGCCGGAAGGGCCGAGTTGAAGCCGCGTTTCACCCCGGAGGACAGCGCTGGCAGCGCGGGCACCTGGTCGGGACGCACCTGCTCGCGTGACCAGCTCCTCCTGAGCGCTTGCTCCCTGACCCGCCAGGCGACCTCGCCGGGCGACATCCGGCTGAGCCTGCGTGCGTACCAGGCAAGATTGTGGGCGGAGGCACCCGGCATAACACGCGCTCCGGCTTGCCGCTGGCCAGGCTCTCACCTACCGCGATCGTCGCTCGGGTGGTGGCGATGAGCGAGTCGATGCCAATCGGCATCGGGCCGCCGGTCCTGACGGCCTCGACGAACTGCTCCATCTCGGCCCGCTGGCCCTTGTCCTGGCCGCCACGGGCCTTGGTCGCCGCCTTGCCGCGGCTCGACCAGACCGTGGCGGTCCTGAAGTTGTCGAGCAGTGCGTTCCGCCCGCTGCCGGTGGCGTCCACCGTCTCCTTCGGGAAGCGGCTGTTACCGCCCGTGAGGTAGGCGATGGTGCCCGCTGCCCCGCCGCGGAACCGGAGGGTGGCCTGGAGGTCGCCCTTCTCGGTGCCGCGGACGGCGTACACCTCTTCGGGAAGAGCGTCGAGCCACCACGCCAGCGTGTCGATGAAGTGCCCGCCCTCGCCGGCGAACCGCGACCCCTCGGCATCCTCGTTGAGGTACCAGCTGTCGGCGGCCAGCTTCCCGGCGTTGATCAGGTAGCGGACACTGGAGGTGGCCGCAGCAAGACCGAAGTTGTTGCGCATCGCGGTCAGCAGCGGCGCGAACCGGCGGTTGAAGCCGACCATCAGCCGGTCGTTGCCGGTCCGCGCGATGACCTCGGCGATCTCATCTGTCTCGTCGCGGGTCAGGGCAAGCGGCTTCTCGACGAACACCGCCTTGCCGGTCTCCAGCGCCCGGCACACCAGCCGCGCGTGCGTCGCGTGCCTGGTCACGATGAAGAGAGCGTCTAGGCTCTCGTCGTCGAAGACCGCGTCGGCGTCGGTGCTGGCGGTGGTGAAGCCGAACTTCTGCTGCGCGTTCTCCGCCGACAGCGGCTTGGTCGTCGCGACGTGCGCCAGGCTGGCCGTGTCCAGCCGCGCTAGGTGGGGCAGCAGCATGGACGAGGCGTAATTCCCCGCGCCGACGAAGCCGATGCGCACCTCGGGCTGCTCTTTCCCGCCGCTCTTGCGGCCGGATGGTGCCTTCGCGCTCTGGAGTACCTTGCTCGTCGCTGGCCGGGGCGCGTCCCCGGCGGGCTGCTCGTATTCCAGCAGGACGCCGACGGCTTTGAGGCTGCCGTCCTTGAGATCGCCGTACACCTTCGCGGCGTCCCTGAACGGGAAGACCCCGTCAATAAGGCTCCCGACCTCAAGGGAGTTGCGGGCAAGCAGCTCAAGGAAGGACTCCAGGTTGCGCTTCTCGGTCCAGCGGATGTACCCGACGGGGTAATCGATCCCCTCGAGCTCATAGCGGCTGTCATACCGGCCGGGCCCGTAGGACCGTGAGAACCGGACGTCAAGCTCTTTCTCGTAGTAGGCGTTCCATGGCAGGTCCAGCTTCATCTTGCCGATGTCGACGACCCGCGCGCGATCGCGGGCGAGCTTCACCGCGGCCTCGACCGGGCCGTTCGTGTTGCCGCCCGCGGCCAGGAAGATGTGGTCGGCACCGCGTCCGCTGGTGATCGCCGCCAGCCCGGTCACGAGCGTGTCGAGGTCGTCGGGCGACCCGGCGATGGCCGCGCCTGCCTTCTCAGCTAGCCGGCACCGCGCGTCGACGGGGTCCATCCCGACTGCCTGGACGCCGGCCGCGACCAGCAGCCGAACCACGAGCTGGCCGATCAGCCCAAGGCCGATGACGACCGCGGTCTCGCCAAGCTGCACCTCAGCGCGCCGCACGCCGTGCATCGCGATCGATGCCACGGTCGCGAAGGCCGCGTGCTCTGGTGAGACGCCGTCGGGGACGGCCGCGCACAGGTTGACCGGGACGAAGTTGTATTCCGCGTGCAGCGCCTGCTCATTGCCGGCGCACGCGACGAGCTGGCCGACCTTGAACTCCTCCGCGCCCTTCCCCACCTCGGTCACGACGCCGCACAGCGAGTAGCCGAGCGGAGTATAGGAGTCAAGCTTGTTCATCACCTTCTTGTAGGTGGTGACAACCCCCTGCTGCTGCACCTGGTCAAGGACCTTGCGCACCTGGTCCGGGCGGGCTCGGGCCATGCCGACCATCGACATGCTCGCCTCGTTCACCTTCATCATCTCGGTGCCGGCCGAGATGAGGGAGAACAGCGACCGCACGAGCACGCCTCCGGGCCGGCAGGTCGGCGCGGGAACGTCGAGCACCGCCAATTCCCCGGACTTGTAATTCTGCGCAATCTGCTTCATCAAGAGTTTCCTTAGCTAGTGGCCTTCATCAGCTGCCGGTTGCCGCCACCGTCACGACCCGACGCCGGCCGCGCGCACCTGGCGGTACCACAGCTCCATCGACAGCAGCTGCCAGATCTGTTTGGCGTAGTCCTCGCGGCCCGCCTGCTCGTCGGCGATCAGGCGCCGGACTTGGTCCTTGCGGAGCATGCCGAGCTGGGTGAGCTCGCCGCCCACGAGGACGTCATTGATCAGTTCCCGCAAGTCGTTGCGCACCCAGGCGCGCAGCGGCGC
>Ga0265324_10000678_pt1 | contig 22879 bp, 16 predicted proteins | sample 41419metaG_FD_198634 | JGI IMG/M metagenome (GOLD analysis project Ga0265324, IMG submission 198634) | Rhizosphere microbial communities from Carex aquatilis grown in University of Washington, Seatle, WA, United States - 4-14-19 metaG | ecosystem: Host-associated > Plants > Roots > Rhizosphere...
GCAAAGGAAGAACTTGACGTTTATCGTCAACACAGCAACAGTACCGGATACACTCAAGCCGACCGACAATATTGTCCTGGTTGGAACGGGTAAACCGGCAGATGCCGACTCGATCTTTACGAGTTGGGGAGCCGGCCAGGCTCTTACCAACATCGGCGGCGACTATTGGAAAACCACTCTTGGTTTCGAGGTTGGCGACACGTTGATCTACAAGATCAGAATTCGCGGCGACGGCTGGGAACAAGATCTTGCGGGCGGCGATGGCGGTGGACATCGATACTATACTAATGTTACTAGCGACACGACATTCCCCGTTCAGTTCTGGAATAACGGTCCGAGTTCAAACGGCCAGTATTTCCGACCATGGACAGCCGTTGCGGATAGTTTCATCAGCGTCTATTTCCGCGTGAACATGGAGGCTGTGATGGACAATGGAACATTCGGATGGACGTCGAAGGATGTCGATTCGGTCGGAGTGCGTGGAAGCGGAAGTGGAGGCGATGACCTGTCTTGGGGACAGACGGCCTATCTCAAACAGGAAACGGCGCCAACTAACTCCGCAGGTGCTTTCGGTATCGCTCCGACATCGTTTTTCTCAGGCCGGCTAAAATTCCGCAAGAGCAACTGGCATGTGGGAGACACAGTATACTATAAATTTCTCCTGGGTTACAATTGGGGAAACGACGAACTCCAGGGTGGAGCACCCAATCGTATTTTCAAAATTCCGGTCGGAAAGGCGGACACGACCTTGCCGTGGGTATATTACAACAACGAGAAACCTGTTCTCCGCTCGAACGCCGACAGCTGCACGGTGACATTTCAGACGAACATGACGACTGCAGCAAACAACGGAAGCTTCAAAATTGGAACCGACACCGTCCAGGTTCAGGTTGGATGGTTTAACACTGCCGATTCTACACGGAACGTCAACTTGACAAGACAGGGCCTCACGCCAGTCTACAAAGCAACTGTGAAGATGCTCTCTTCGGCGAATAAATTCCTTGACTATCAATATTACCTCGTCAAGGCCCCGAATACAATTCGTGAATACTTCTACAATTTCCAGTTTACCGGTTCAGTTCAATCTGAACAGGAACGACGTCAGTTTGTCGTCCCCAGCGCGGCTGGAGCTTTCACGATCAAAGACACAGTTGTCGGCCTTTCAGACGGCCGGCGTCAACCTTACTTTGCGAGCCAGAGAAAATTCGGTCAGAGTGTAACCGCAACATGGACTGTTGATATGCGTCCCGCATACTACCAGATCATTCTCGGACACGACAGTCTCGTTGCCGGTCAGGGAACCGCAACGGTTGTGCATGCAGACAGTATCGCGAAATGGGGCGTTGGTATAAATGGCCCCGGCGTGAATCTGCCGAACGTACTCCCTGTTGCCGATTGGGCGGATTGGAATTCGCTCATGGTTGCTGATACCAGCAAGCGCAAGATGTGGGATGACGGAACGCACGGCGATGCGGTTGCCGGAGATAGCATCTACTCCGCACAATTCAGCTATACAACCGCCAACAACATCGGAGCGGTAACCAAATTCGGAATCCAGGGAAGCGACAACGAAGGCGGTTTCGGTAATAATCACCTCGATAATATTGATGATTCAGGACCGACGACTGTTATCCACTCTCAGTGGGGCAGCATCGATCCCGTCAAGTATAATCGGTGGAATTATGACACGCATTCGCCGATTTTGACCCTGGTGGTAAATCGCCCGGGCGTTCCGCAGGTGTATGCATTACAGCAGAACTACCCGAATCCGTTCAACCCAACGACAAAAATTGCATTCTCCATTCCATCCCAAATGAAAGTGGAATTGGTCGTCTATAACATCCTCGGCCAAAAGGTTGCAACACTTGTCAATGAGACGTTGAGCGCGGGTGGACATGAAATCCCGTTCGATGCCTCGCGGCTTGCCAGCGGTATGTATCTCTACAGAATTACTGCCGGTCAATTCTCGAGCGTGAAGAAGATGATGTTGCTGAAGTAATCTCCACCAGCTTCTCGCAATCACACTCAGCCCAGACTCACATCTGGGCTTTTTTTATTCTTGACTATTCCTTCCCTTCCAAATACATTTACGCGAATATAAGGGGGGCAAATGTGAACCTCCTGATTCGATTCTTGAAGATGGAGGTTTTTGTGTTCTTAGGGGATTTGACCTGCCCCCATATTATGTGCCAGTGCGTAATATGGGGGCAGGTCATCATTTCTAAATGAACAGGTAAAAAAAGTATTGACAACGTCAGGATATTTTTCTATATAATTTGTGTAACACTCGATGGTGAACTGGTAACCAAACTGGTAACCAAAGAGTCGAAAAGTTGATTTTTTTAGGTTGCAAGGTGCCTTTTTTGCATCGCTTTGCAAGATGCCGGGAGTTCAAGTCTCCCCTGGGCACAAGATTAAGGCTAACCTGTTCTATATCCCCCACTTTTTACCGAACCCTCGTCGATTGGTAACCATTCGCAGGTGTTTCTTTGTTCCCTCATCGACGAGAAAACGGATATTGGTATCTCTGGTATCAGTATACAAACGGCAAGACGCGTAAAGTTTCTACCAAGCGGAGATACAAAGGGGAAGCTTACAATTTGCAAATGAATTCGCCGCCACTTCAACTAAGCGCCAATCTATCACACTTGGCAATTACATATCCGAATATTTGAACTACTCATCGCCTGTTCACATTTCGGAAAACAAGAAAGTCTTCAACACAAGCCTGACGTAGCCCAAAATATTTGAAGGTGATGTCAAGCTAGCTGGTCTTGACGCTTCTTTAGTCGAAAAATTTCCGGCTGAAAAAATTCGCAACCCTTCCTTCATCAATGCTAGAAAATACTACCAGCATTCACGCTCAGCATTTGAGCCCGCAGTTAAGTGGGTCTTGCGGATAAGCCGCCTTCTGCTATTTCTGAAAACTCCGTAAGAAAACCGGAACGAGTTTGAAAACACCGGCAACGCGCTTCGTCAAACGCTTTGCATAGAGCACGTCTAGTCCGCCGAGGAGCCCGTCGAAGACTTTTCTGCTATGAGGATACCACCACATGTTCTTCTGCATCCCCGGAAGCATGTCGTCGACAACGACGCGAGGCTGGGTCATTTCCTCCAGGCCGAGATAACCGTGAGTGCGCCCGATTCCTGATTCCTTGAAACCGCCCCACGGCGTCTCGGCAAGCCCATGGCTCATGAGGTGGTCGTTGATCATGACCGATCCAACTTCCAGGCGCGCAGCAATTGCATGGGCTTTCTTCTTGTTGCGCGACCACACCGAAGCCGTCAGCCCCAACGTTGAAGCATTGGCCTTTCGTACTGCTTCATCGACGTCCTTCACCCTGGCAACGCCAAGGACCGGTCCGAAAATTTCCTCTTTCATCAGCAACAGATCGTCGGTCGCCCCCTCGATAAAAGCGGGGGGAATAAAAAGCCCGGCCGAATTCAATCCGTTTGACGGAGGGTTCTCGAAAATTCTCGCCCCCTTCGATTTGGCGTCACGGAGTTGATCCTGGACTTTCTTCATCTGTTCTTTCGTCGTCATCGCCCCCACGTCAACATCGCAGTTCAGATCTGCCCCCTGTTTCAGTCCCTGCATTTTTTCCTTCAGCAGAACGACGAACGCCTCATAGACCGGTTCCTCGACGTAAATTCTTTCCACTGCGGCGCACGACTGCCCGGCATTTGATATTCCCGCCCAGAGCGCTCCGTTCACTGCGCGATGCAAGTTCGCATCACGGCAGACGATCATCGCATCGTTTCCGCCAAGCTCCAGCGAGACCGGAACCAGCCGCTCGGCAGCTTTGGCCATCAACAGCTTGCCGACAGCCACAGAGCCGGTGAAGAAGAGTTTGTTGATGCCGGATTCGAGGAATGCATTTCCCGCAACCGTCCCCGGCAGGTTGATAAGTGAAAACAGACCCGGAGGGAAATTACCAGCCGCAACGGCAGCCTGAATTGCCTTTCCGACCATGAGCGTCTGCGAGGCAACCTTCAGGATCACCGCGTTCCCCGTGATCAATGCCATGGCAACTTCATGGAATGGAATTGCGAACGGATAGTTCCAGGGACTGATGATGCCGACAACACCGACCGGCACCCGGTCGACGTATGAACGCTTGTTGAAAGTCAACAAACTCCCACCGCTCAGCCGCTTCCGCTTCAGGATTCCTTCGGCGTGAGTGGCGTAGTAGCTGATCGCCATCGCCGCCGACATCACTTCGGTACTCAGCGCATCGATTTTCGTTTTGCCGGTATCGCGGGAAATGATATCTGCCAGCGATTCCGCATTTTCCACGATATAGTCGCGAACGAGGAGAAGATGCCGGCGACGCTCCTTGTACCCGGCGGCCTCCCATGCAGGCTGGACCTTGCGGGCCGCAGAGACGGCATTGTTCAGATCGGCGACAGTGTTCAGCTCCGTCACGCCGATGGTTTCCCCCGTTGCGGGGTTCACGGATGGAATACTCCCTCGCGTCGAGGTCGTCGTTGTTGTTGTCATGGCTTCACCGCGGTTTCTTCTCTGGTTCGTCCGTACCACGACTTCATGCTTCCGCCGACACCCATGAGCATGAGAAAGTGCTGGAACCAGCTGTCCGGCATGAGTGCGCGGAACCGGAGGTTCATGTTGACGGTTCTGGGGCGCTTCGGCGAAAAGCGATCCTTCTTCAAAGCCGAGTCGACGATCGCTTTAGCGATCACATCGTGGTTCTTGACCAGTGGAACGATGAATCGCCCCGGAAAACCGAGGCGTGCCCCTTCAAACATTCCTTTGGCAACATAGCTCGGATGGATTGTTGAAAACTTCACGCCGTGTTTCTTGTGATTGTAAGCCTCCATGCGGAGCGACTCAGTAAATCCCCACACGCCCCATTTCGTAGCGGCGTAGACGGCAAGTCCTGGTACTCCGATGGTCCCTGCGGCGGAAGAGATGTTGACGATGTGGCCGCTGTTCCGCTCATACATCCCCGGCAGAAATGCCCGCGTCGTATAGATCAACGCGGTAAGGTTTACGTCAATCGTTCGCTCCCACTCATCATCCGGGCGATCGAGGAGATCCCCGCCGGAGACGTACCCGGCATTGTTGACAAGGATGTCGACACTTCCCATTTCCTGTTCGGCTTTCTTCGCAAGCTGATAGACGAGATTCTTATCGGTGACATCGCACCGGTGGGTATAGACGGTCCCGTGAGAAGCGAGTTCGTTTTGCGCTTCGTTGAGCGCTTTCTCGTTCAGATCCCAGAGCGTCACGATGCATTCCTCCGCCACAAGACGGCGAGCAGTCGCCAGTCCGATTCCCATTGCTCCGCCGGTGATAACGGCGGTCTTGTTCTGTAGATTCATGTCAGGGTTCTCCGATGGGTTGACAAATAGGTGTAAAAGTGAGGTCTCTTATGCGAGCGCATTGCAGCTTTTGATGACGGACCAAAAGTAGTTAAAGTTTCCTTTACATTCAACGTTCCGCCCCGTAAAAGAAAATTCAATGTTATTGCTTAATAGAAATGTCATGTATTTGTGCTTAGTAGAAATGTCATGGTGCAGCTTGGGGTAGAGCTCGTTTAGTGGATTTCCTTTGTTTAGATGGAAGCTGTGTATTGGGTTGAGGGCTATAATACGTTTTGGATGTCGCCGGTCAATTAGTTTATCAAGTAAGCGATCACATTCAGCCCGGGCTCATTTCTGGGCTGTTGCTTTTGTATTCGAATAGCATTAGTTTTTGCAACAGAGACGACCGCGAGGGGCCCTACCGGACATTCCCTCCAGAATTAGTAACTTGAGGCTTCTGAAAAATCCCCAAGTAATGCCGTTCTGAGGAGCGTTGCGACGAATGCCGACTCAAGGGGTTCCTTCGGTATTCGCTTCGCCCAAAATGAAATTTGAATACCAATTTTTCAGAAGTCCCAACTTATCATGTTTGAAGACAGCGTTCGGATATGCGCAGTCTGCTCATCGTTAGCCAGCGATAGACTTTAAATGGACATCCGCAGCTTCGTATTTTTTTCGGGTTGGGGCCTTGTCGGTCTAGCAGGCTTGATATGGTCTTTAAGAAATCTTTGGCTGTCTTTGCGAAGTAAGTATTGGAACGAAGTTGATTGCGAGATTATTGAGTCTTATGTAAAAATAACACAACTCAAAGGCAGGTCATATCGTCCGATGATTTCTTATAGATTCAATGTTAACGGTCTTGAGTACGAAGGAAACAAGATAAAATATGGCGCCACATGGGGAACTGAAACCGTGGCAAATGATTATTGTGAGAAATACCCTGTAGGGAAAATAGTCAAGGTGAACTTTGACCCAATGAATCATAAAAGAAGTGTTTTAGAGCCTGGTGCTTCTTGGAGGATATTCGGTGCAATTCTCCTTTTTTTAGCAGCCGGAGCGTTCGGTCTGACTGGAGTATTGGATTACCTACAAGCAAATCATTGAATAGGTCGACAATTGTGTCCCAACTCAATTTGTCGCCGCATCTTAGTTCCGGTTCGTCAGGCGTTATCAATAAATCTGAAAGGAAATGCCGATGTCATCTTCCAACAAGACAATATCTATCCTCAATTATCTCTTTGCAACACTTTGTGGACTGATTAGTGCATTCTTTGTCTTCTATACGATACGTCTTTTGTATGTCACCCAAGGATTGACTGTCATTCGTACAGGAGGCCAAGGAACATACATCGGCGCCGTCGCTTTTCCAGTGTTAGCCGTATTATTCGGAATCATTTCATGGCGTTTAGTTAAATCAGTTCATAGGAACAAAGAAAAACAACCGAAGTGATAACGCCTAACCAGTCGATCAAGTCACACAGAGCGTAATGGCGATAAGCGCTCGACTTCGCAGCCGGGTCGAGATTCGTTCGGTGCCCGGCTTTTTGAAAACAAAATCAATGCAACCATATGCAATTGGTTTTAGTACATCGAAGCTTGTAGACAGCGCGGAGCTTCGCAAAGTGGCTCGATTGCTAAAAACGTATCCGTTGCCGAGCGACTTTTTGAGTTTGTAGCGGTCCCCTCCCGTCTTCCACATTTAACACAATCTTAACAATTTATTCATCTGAATGATCTTTTTTTCTCATATCTTTCTGGATATTTAATAATTTCGTCAAGGTGCTGCATGACCGTTGCAAATGCCAAGATCCAGAGAAGCCGCGAAGGGAAGCTTTTCATTTATTCGCCGGATTACGACACTGTAAGAGCGAGGCTGGAGACCAGATGGTTTCAGGATGACAAGCTCGTACGATTCGTTTCGAAGACTGGATTTTCCCAGGAATTTATCGCAGACTTTTCTAAGATCGCCAGCGCTTCCATTCTCTCTGACGGCGTGCTTCAGGAGGAAGAGACAATTGTTGCAAAAGAAATCTGCAGGGAGTTGAATATCCAATGGGACAGTTTCAACCGACTGCTGGAAGACGAATTGCAGAGAATTTCCCAAAAGAAGTATCCAAACGTCAAGGAATATCTCATCGATTCAGGCTTTGGTTCACAAACAAAGAGTTCCATGCTCTTGTTCGAAGCTGCGCTGCATATCGTTCTTGCAGACGGCATCATGACGGAGAATGAATCCGTATTACTGGCTGATGTAGCAGAACTGCTCTCCATTCCATTCGACAAGGTTATAAGCAGGATATCTCAGTTCATACGTTTCGAGAAAGAGATTCTTGTTGATGTACAGATCTAGCTCCTCTTTCGTGAGAACCACCCGGAGTTTCGTAAAGAGTCACTCTTCAATACTTGAACCCGTTTCATATTTATAGCTGCCCAAAAAATTCTTATCTCAAGAAAATGAATTCCATCCGCTGCCGCCGTTAACGCAAGAAGCCGTTTCACGATTATCGGAGCCTCGCAGTTCAAAGCGAGTATCTCTCTTGTTAAGGCGTGAGAATATCACGGAGATGCGCCCGTACTCGAAGAAGTAACGGTTCTTGAACCATCAGCGAATCCAGCGCCCCGGGTATCGACCGCAGATCCGCCTGTAAACTCAACAATTCAGTTTGCAGATTTTCCGGATGGAGCGAAATCCGGTTCCCGGTCTGTTCCGCATGGATCAAAACATCCGGCGACCAGTCCTTCGGCCACGCTGCGTCATTGATCATTCCGGCAACGAGACGAAGACGCGCGATTTTTTGCCTGAGGCCATCCGCAATTTCCGGAATTTCATTCGCAAGCTTTCGTTTTGCGACACGCACATTCACAGGTTTGTTCACTTGGAGTGACCGCGTCCGAACAATAAGCGTCATCAGATCTCCATCATACTTCCAACCCTCCCCCGATTCCTGATTCGTGCGAAGAATCTGTTTGCCGTTGCAGTCCACAGACTCGGGATTAGTGCAATTGACGAACCTGAGTTCGTATGCACGGGATGTTTTCATTCCCGGATAGCTTCCAGCCTCAGGAAGAATCCGAACAGTGAGGTCGCCGGGCGGCGTTCGCTTCATTTCCACGCGGGTTGTGGCAGACCGGTTTTTCTTGTAACCAAGAGAATTTCCTTCATCTTCATACACCTCGCATGAGCCGGAATCCCCGGGGAAAACGGTGAGGATCAGAGGGTCGACGGGCATTTCATGCGTCGACTTCATCTTCGGCTGCATCGGGATGATTGCTCCATCTCGTACGAAAACCGGTATCTCAGCCTCGGTATAGTGACGGACAAAAACGCCGGGCCCGGTGAGATGGCGCCCGGTAAACCACTCGGTCCAACCGCCGGACGGAAGCCAAACACTTTTTTCAGCAAGGAGGCTTAAAGAATCGACAGGAACTGCGACAGGCGCAACGATCATGTCGTTCCCAAAACGATACTCTCCGCTGAAATCGTACGCCTCCGCCGCTTCGGGATCGTCATAGTACATCGGGTGAACGATGGAAGTGCCGGTTTCGTACGCGTTGTGCGACGCGGTGTAGATGTACGGAACGAGTGAGTACCGAAGGAGGATCGCATCGCGCATTATTTTGAACTGATCGTTTGGATACGCCCAGATTCTTCGCTCCCCTTTGCCGTTCTTTGTGACGTGCGTCCGAAGGATTGGGCTGAACACTCCCCACTGGATCCACCGTGCGTAAAGCTCGGGAGAAATTTCGCCCGGCATGTGACCGCCGATGTCATGGCTCCAGTACCCGTATCCGACGTTTGCGGCCGTCGCGGTGAATTTCGGTTGAAAGGCGAGCGACTCCCAAACAGAAACCACATCACCGGAGAACCCGATCTGATAGCGATGATTTCCGAGTCCCCCCCAGCGGTGGAACAGCAACGGCCGCTCCGCTTGCCTGCGTTCCATGTCGGTGAAGAAAACGTAGTTGAGCCACCAGGTCGGCGTCACGCCGGGAATTTTCGTCGTTCCCCATTGCTGCCAATCCAGCCACCAGAAATCAACACCCTGATGTTCAAGAGGATGAATGATCAGGTTCATGTAGTTCGTAGCAAACTTTTTGTCGACGATATCAAAAGGAACGTATTTTTTTGTTGCGGGGTCGATTCCCATCGCGCGCGCCATTTCCGGATAATGATCTTCGTGCGGTTGGATCCCGGAGGCCGGATGAAGGTTCAAGGGTGTCTTCAACCCTTCGTTGTCGCACCACGAGAGAAAACCTTCTGGATCCGGAAAGTAGTTCCGGTCCCACGTGTAGCCGGTCCATCCGAGCAATTGACCTGCCTGATCTATCGGCGAACGCCCCCAGCGTAAATCGAAAGTTTGGTGCCAGTCCATATCAATAACGAGCACATCGAGAGGCACGTCGTGCATCCTGAATTCGGAGACGAGGTTTTTGAATTCCTTATCGGTGTACGCCCAGTATCGCGACCACCAAAGGCCGAACGCATAACGCGGAGGCATCGGGATTCTCCCCGCGACTTTTGTAAAATCGAGCATCGCTTTCCGGTAGTCATGACCGTAGCCAAAAAAATACCAATCCTGATGTTCGGTCGAAGGGCGGACTGTTACCCAGGGCCAATCCGAATTGTCGAAGAGCGGTCGTTCGCTATCATCAACGAGAACCCATCCGTCTCTTGAAAGAATGCCCGGTTCGAGTTTCGTTTCTCCTTTCACTCCGTCGAGAGTCCTGATCGTTCCGCCAAGGTTTCCTCGGTCTTCCAGCCCGGGATACCAACGGACCGTCTTCCCGTTCATTTCAAAACTTATATGCAGGTTGGAGAAAGAAAACGAATTCCCATCGGGATGGTATTCGAGCTTCAGCCGGTCTGTTTGAATGAAGAGCCACCCGGTGTCCTTTCGTGCCGTAAAGCGGGGCGGCTCGAGACGGCGGTTGATAAAAACAAGAGATGCCCGGTCTTCAAACGAGCGCTCAGCGCTCCATTCCAGGCGAATCAACTCTGGGGTCAGAACGGTAAATCGTGCATTGTTTTCCGTAATCACAGACCGTGGGTCGGCAACAGGATTTAGCGGTTGAGCATGGACGTACGCTGTGACAATCAAGCATACAAAGATTATTTCTTGAATCAGGGCGTGCCATCGGTTCATCGTCGAGTTTTTCTCCATAATTTTATCGTTGTAATAGTGGCAACTTAATTACGAAATCTTGCGATATTTATTTAGAAGCTATTACAAAAACCCTAACTAATGTTATTCCGATCCTCACCGAGTCTTTGACCGCCGCAAAGCGCGGGATCAGCATGACAATCATAGCGGCATTGAGTGTAGAAACCATTTTTCAAATCGCTTCAAGTCATTCCTGCATAAACTGGCGAATGTCCGTGGCGTACATCCCCGCACTTCTTGCTGCCTGAAGTCCAAGATCTCCATCCTCGAACACTTGACAGAGCGAAGGTTGAACTCCAATTCTTTGAGCGGCTTCTAAGAACAGATCGGGGAAGGGTTTCGGTTTGAACGGATCGTCAGCCGTCAGAATCACGTCGAAGAGACGGACGATGCCAATAATCTGCAATTCTTTTTCTACAATTTCGCGGCCGCCGCCGGATGCCACTGCCATCGGCAATACCTTGTGATACCGGTGAACAACGTCCACGACAGACCGCAACGGCTTTAATCCGGAAGCGTGCTGAATGAAGAAACTATCTTTTGCTCGAACGACATCGGCACTATTGAGAGACTTTCTAAATTGCAGATTAAACTGAGCAACGATATCCGCGTCCTTCATCCCTTTTTTGGAGGAGAAGAACTCATGATCATAGGCCGCGCCGAATGACTGAATTGCCGCTTTCCATGCCTGCAAATGAAGCGGCATAGAATCAACCAACGTACCATCACAATCAAAGATCAATCCCCTGATGTATTCGGGAACTGGAATCAACAAACTTCACCTACCTCGCCTGCTGAAAAAACACATCGTTCCATCTCAGTTCCTTCTTAAAGTCGGCCACCGTCGTCTTCTCGTTGATAACGAGGAATTCAACGCCAACAATCTCCGCATAGTCTTCGAGGCATTCCGTCGTCACCGCTTGACTGTACACCGTGTGATGCGCTCCCCCTGCAAGAATCCATGCTGTGACCGCAGTTTCAAAATCGGGTTTCGGTTTCCACAACGCACGAGCGACGGGCAATCGCGGCAGCGGCTTCGCCGGTGCAATCGTATCAACGTCGTTGACAATTAGTCGAAAGCGATTTCCCATGTCGACGACGGTTGCGTTAACGGCAGGACCTGAAGGGACATCAAACACCAACCGCGGCGGATCTGCCTTTCCGCCGATGGAGAGAGGATGAATTTCCAGTTTTGGTTTTCCGGCGGCGATCGATTCGGAAATTTCGAGCATGTGCGCACCCAGAACTTGTTTGCCGGACGGGTCGAGATGGTATGTATAATCTTCCATGAACGACGTCCCTCCCTTCAGCCCGCTTCCCATTACGTTCATCACGCGAAGCAATGCGGATGTTTTCCAATCTCCCTCGGCACCGAAACCGTATCCCTCGGCCATCAACCGCTGGACAGAAAGTCCGGGCAATTGCTCAAGCCCGTGCAAATCTTCGAACGTCGTTGTAAATGCCTTGAAGTTTCCCTCTTTCAAAAAGGTCCGCAGCGCAAGCTCGATGCGAGCCGCTTCCTGCAACGATCTACGTTTCTCTCCACCGTTGCGGAGCGCGGAGACGACTTCGTATCTTCCCTCGTAATCGGAAAGAAGCGAAGCGATTTCCGCATCGGTTACTTTTTTCATCACGGTGGCCAAATCACCGAGCCCGTAACCGTTCACAGAATAGCCGAATCGGAGTTCGGCCTCTACCTTGTCCCCTTCTGTAACGCCGACGTATCGCATGTTGTCGCCGAACCGGGCGACCTTCATGCCTTGACTATCCGCCCAACCCGCCGCGGCGCGGGACCATGTGCCGATCTTTTTCTGCACGCTTTCATCCTGCCAAAAACCGACGACAACTTTCCGCGGCTTCTTCATCCGAGCAGTCATGAAACCGAATTCTCTTCCGCCGTGTGCGGTCTGGTTGAGGTTCATGAAATCCATATCGATCTCGCCCCACGGAATATCGCGGCCGTACTGCGTGTGAAGGTCGAGCAGCGGTTTATTCAGTAATTTCAATCCGCCGATCCACATTTTGGCGGGAGAAAATGTGTGCATCCACGCAACGACTCCGATACATGATGCTGAGTTGTTCGCCTCGAGACAAATCTTTGCAATTGCTTCCGGAGTTGTGAGCACCGGCGTGAAGACAATCTTTACAGGTATGTGCGAAGACTTGGAGAGTCCGTCGACAATGGTTTGCGAATCCCTATCGACTTTTCTGAGCGTCTCGGGACCGTACAGGTGTTGACTTCCGGTAAGAAACCAAATTTCATATTGTTTGAGATCGACCATCGTTCTTTTCCTTTGATTATAGAATACTGCGGATTTTCAGGACGCCTGCGGAAATTACATTTCTGGAAAAGCTATTTCTTCTGCCCATAATAGGCATCGGGCCCATGTTTTCGTGAAAAATGTTTTTCGAGCAAATACTCCGGGAGTTGAGGAAGGCTGGGATTCAAGACAATGGACTGGAGAGCCATTAACGCAACCCGTTCTAGAATCAAATTATTTCTGACGGCATCCAGCGCATCTTTTCCCCACGTAAACGGCGCATGGCCTGAAACAAGAACACCCGGAACCGCATTCGGATCGAGCTTTGTAAACCGCTCAACGATGAGTTTGCCCGTATTGATCTCGTATCCGTTCTCGACTTCGTCCCTCGTCAGAAACCGAGTCACCGGAACCGGCCCGTGGAAGGAATCGGCATGAGTTGTTCCGAAGCAGGGTATTTCCCTGCGCGCTTGCGCGAAAATTGTCGCGTACTCGCTGTGGCTGTGCGCAATTCCCCCGATAGAAGGAAATGCTTTGTAAAGTTCGATGTGAGTTGGGGTATCGGATGACGGACGGTGTTTCCCTTCTACGATATTCCGTTTGAGGTCCAGCACGATCATATCCTTCACGGTAAGTTCCGCGTAGTCCACGCCGCTCGGCTTGATGACGACAAGCCCATCGCTGCGGTAGATGCCGCTTGCATTTCCCCACGTCAACGTGACAAGATTGTATTTTACCAGTGCCAGATTTGCTTCAAGCACTTGTTTTTTTAGCCGCTCAAGCATTAATCCTCCTTCCGTACGGAATCTCTCAGCGAGAGCAATTCCTTCATCACGCCAAACATCGAGCCATTCCATTCCTTCGTTCCAAACGCATCGTGCAATTGGCAGTACAATTTATAGAGCGCGGTATATGTTTGATGATTCTTTTCAGACGGCAGGTACGTTTTTTCAACTCCCGACATCGCTCGTTGCGTTTCCTGAATTGTTGCATATCCTCCCGACTCTTTTCCGGCCGCCACGGCGGCAAACATCGCCGCTCCGAGTGCGGGGGTCTGTTCGCTGCGCGATATTTTCATCGGACGTCCGGACACGTCTGCATAGATTTGCATGAGGAGGGGATTTTTAGCCGCAAGCCCGCCGCAATTGACAACTTCTCTTACCGGCACGCCGTACTCTTCGATGCGGTCGATGATACGCAACGCGCCGAACGCCGTTGCTTCCACTAACGCCCGGTATATTTCATGCGGCTGCGTATGGAGAGTTTGTCCAATCAGCAGACCTGTTAATCGAACATCAACGAGAATTGTCCGGTTGCCGTTGTTCCAATCGAGAGCGATCAATCCGCTCTCGCCCGGTTTCAGGCGTTCAGCCGCACGTTCAAGTGTCTTGAATTTTTCGTCCGTAGTCGCGCCGTATTTCTCCGGTACAAGATTGTTGATGAACCAAAGAAAAATGTCGCCGACGGCGGACTGACCCGCCTCTATGCCGTAATAGCCGTCCATGACCGAACCGTCGACGATGCCGCAAACGCCGGGAATATCGGCAAGGGGCGCACTGTTCGGCTGGATCATAATATCGCACGTGCTCGTGCCGAGAATTTTTACAAGCGTGCCGGGTTGAATTCCTGCGCCGACTGCGCCCATGTGTGCGTCGAAGGAGCCGACGGCAATCGCAACCGTTTCCGGCAAGCCTAATTTTTTCGACCACTCGGGAGCGAGCGTTCCGATTTTTTCGTCAGCCGAGTATGCACGAGAGTACAATCGACTGCGCAATGCCCCGAACCCCGGCGAGAGCGATTCAAGAAACGCTTCATCCGGCAATCCGCCCCATCCGTCGTTAAACATCGCTTTGTGTCCGGCAGCGCAAATACTCCGCTTCATTAATCGCGGATGAGCGGCACCTGCTAAGACTGCAGGAATCCAATCGCAGATCTCAACAAAACTTGCCGCCGCTTGGAATACTTCCGGAGCCGTGTTCTTGCAATGGAGGATTTTGCTCCAAAACCATTCCGACGAATACACCCCGCCAACCTTTGCCATGTATTGCGGCCGCGTCGCGGCAGCAGTTTCCGTAATCTGAGAAGCTTCAGCAAAACTGGTATGGTCTTTCCAGAGCCATACCATGGCTGCAGGATCGTGTTCAAATTTTTTGTTAGCGCATAACGCCCGTCCTTCGGCATCAACAGGCATAGGGCTGCTTCCCGTCGTATCGACACCAATGCCGATGACGTCGCGGGGAGAGAACTTCGGGTCAGCCGCCTTCGCTTTTCGTATCGCTTCATTGACGGAGACCTCAATTCCCATCAAATAGTCCGCTGGATTTTGCCGCGCCAAATGCGGGTCTGCGGGATCGACAATGACTCCGTCGGTGCCGGAAGGATAAGGAAAAACATGGGTCGCTAATTCTCTTCCGTTTGCAATATCAATAATAAGCGAACGGCATGAGTTCGTTCCGAAATCTAATCCGATGGCATACTTGCTCATTCGATCACGATTCAATTAAGAATGTTTGCGATGCTCATACAGCAATGCTCCAGTTTGAGAGCCGGTCGAAAAGATCGACGTCGGCTTTTTTCTCCTCGGCCCCCCAGCACCGCCTCCGTGTTCTTCTGTGAAATAGATTTCTTGTGACACCGAGAAGCGCCGAGACTCACAGAGTACCGCAGAGAAACAGGATTTTCGTCTATGCTTCTATTCCTTAGTTGAAAAACGATACTTGGTAGTTTGTTTATACGTCTCGCCCGGCCTTAAGACAACGGATGGAAATTGCGGCTTGTTGGGCGAATCCGGAAAATGCTGCGCTTCAAAGCAGAGTCCCGACCTGAACTGATATGCAACTCCTCCTTTTCCTTTGTGAGACCCGTCAAGAAAATTTCCTGTATAAAACTGCACGCCCGGTTGGTCTGTCAGCATTTCCATGAACCGTCCGCTCTTTGGATCATACGCGGTTGCCGCAAGGCGGACAGTTTTATTGTAATTGTTTAACACCCAGTTGTGGTCGTACCCTCTGGCGATTTGAAGCTGCTCATATGGGTCATTGATTCTGTCGCCGATACGTTTCGGCGAACGAAAATCGAGCGGACTTCCCGCAACATCTTGAAGTTTCCCCGTCGGGATCAATACCGAATCATCGGGAGTAAACTGATCGGCAGCAATCATCACTTCATGGTCAAGGATTGTGTTTGTAGGATCTCCGGTCAGGTTGAAATAGGCATGGTTCGTCGGATTAAGAATTGTCGGCGCGTCGGTGGTTCCGCTGTAGTCGATCGTGAGTTCGTTGTTGTCGCTCCAGGAGTACGTCACACTAAGAGAGACCTTTCCCGGGTAGCCCCCCTCTCCATCCGGACTTGTACAGTGCATTGTGACAGAGGCAAATGGGGCTTTCTCATTTATTTCTGCCTCCCACAATTTCCGGTTAAAGCCAATCTTGCCGCCGTGCAGATGATTCACACCGCTGTTGACTTCAAGTTGATATGATTTCCCGTCCAGCGAAAATTTCCCTTTCGCGATGCGGTTGCCGTATCTTCCGACAATTGCCCCAAAAAACGAAATGTCATCAACATATCCTTGAGCGTTATCATAGCCGAGAAGGACGTCACCAAAGGCTCCTTTTTTATCAGGTACGTTTATTGATACGAGAGAGGCGCCGAGAGTGGTCACTGTCACAGTTGCATTATTTTTGTTTTGAAGAGTGTATAAGGTCACTCCCCTTCCATCTGGTAATTTTCCAAAAAGTTTTGACGTCACGGGGATAAACTCCTTTTTCTTATCATTGCCCGATTGATATCGGATGAAGGTCAGCATAACGACACATATTGCCATGAAGAACTTTCCGTTCATAATACTCTCCAATAGGTTGAGAGGAATACGGTTTCTCTTTTACTTATCTGTGTTGCGACCCCCTTTATGTATGAATATTTTACCATTATTTCCATACTTTTTTTATTGTCCGTAGAACCAGCCGTTTGGAGAGGGTGTTGATGGATGGGAAATTCGTCCGGTTGATGCCGCTCTTTTCATCGGTTCTCACGGGCCAAAGATAAATGGCGGAATCATCGAAAGATCTACAGGTGAGCCGCCAAACATCGGTAATCCCGCCAACCGGCTAAAGTTTTGCATAAATCAGCCGATACTATTTAATAGCGGTATGAGAAAACCATTCTCAGCGACGTGATCATGCTATGAGGAGGAGAAATTATGTCAGTGCAAGGTATTTCGTCAATTACAAATCCTTACCTGCCGAATATCCAGAACAGTTCGTCTACACTTGGCAACGACATTAAGAATCTGGTGACGGCGATCCAATCAGGAGATTTGAAGGGTGCTCAAAACGCCTTTTCACAAATTCAAGGTGTGATGCAAACCTCTCAGGAAACGACAGCAAAGCAGTCAAGCGGACAACAAAGCCGGTTCAATGCAGATTTTGCGGCATTGGGAAATGCGCTTCAATCCGGCGACATAAGCGGCGCACAAGACGCGCTCAAAAAGCTCAGTCAAGATTTGCAGCCGCAATCAACGGGCAAAGCACATCATCATCACCACCATCATGGCGGCGGAGCCCCGAGCCAACCTACGGCCTCCACAACAGGTGTTACAGCGCCAATCGGGAGTACCAGCTCGAGTGGAAGCAATGTCAACGTCCTTGTCTGATCCAGGGATGGAATAGGAATAGAAGTAGAGAGAGCCTTTTTCGAAAGATGGATGTCAGCAGGTTGTTTCAGGAGTACGCACCGAAGAAGTAAAGTCAGTGTTGTGCAATCCAGGATCGGCTCGTTGAGCTGATTCTGGATTTTTTTGTCGGTAGGATCTCAACGTCCATGCGCTGAGGCACGGCGCGAGGACTGTGACTATTCTGCAGCCTCAATTACTCTTCTTGGAAAGCTGGATAGTAAATAGACCCCTCGATTTTGTATAAACCCATGTGACAATACAGAGTGTCATCAGTCCGCCGAAAAGAGCGGACGGGACAGTTCCCATCAGTTTTGCTGCGACACCGGACTCGAAGGCCCCCAGTTCGTTCGATGAGGCGAGAAATATTCCATTCACGGCCATCACCCGTCCGCGCAAATCGTCCGGTGTCAGCGTTTGAAGAAGCGTATGGCGAATAACGACGCTTACGCTGTCAAACGCTCCGCTGAAAAATAACATGACGACAGATAAGATCATCCACGGCGAAACTGCAAAAGCCACGATGCACACGCCGAACCCCGTAATGGCTATCAACAAGTTCCGCCACGGGTGTTCCATTGCGGAGACTCTGGCAAGCACCATGAGAGTTAGCACCGCTCCGAGCGACGGAGCTCCGCGTAAGATGCCGAGCCCTTCCGAGCCGACGTGAAGAATATCCTGCGCATAGATTGGAAGAATCGCCATCACTCCGCCGAACATCACAGAAAAAAGATCGAGCGAAATGGAATAGAAGATCACCTTGGTTTTGTAGACGAAGCCGATCCCCTCTTTGATACTTTCGATCACGTTAATTTTTTCTTGTATCCCGGGCACCGGCCTGTCGCCGATTCTTGAATACAAATAAAAGGCGGCAACGACAAGAGCTACCACGACAAGAAGCGTATTGGAAAATCCAATCCACGCATACGAAAATCCGGAGATCACCGGGCCGATAACCGCCCCTATCTGCCAGGCCGAACTGCTCCAGGTTGCAGCACTTTCATAGTGCTCGAAGGGAACGAGAAATGCGCGCAGCGATGTCGCCGTTGGAGACTGGAACGCTCTGCAAAGACCGATGACAAAGATCGTCGCATAAATGGTGAGCAGCAATACCGCCGGAGCGAGAGAGTTTTGTTTCCGTGAAATGAACTGGAGGATCGTTGAACAGAGTGCGATGCAAGCGACACTCCATAAAAGAATTTTTCGTTTGCTGTAACGGTCCGCGATGTGGCCGCCAAACAGCGAAAAAGAAATGAACGGAACTGCTTCTACAAGTCCGATCAAACCCAACGCGAGCGGGTCGTGGGTAATTCTGTACAGCTCATACCCGATCGCGACTTCCTGCATCATCAGTGCAATCGTAAGCAAGAACGACGAAAGTACAAGGTCGCGAAATTCGCTGAAGCGTAATGCTGCGTATGGATCGCGGTGTCGTTCTGTCATGTCCTTGTTAGGTAATTTATTGCTATGCTTCTTTGATGCCCGGGGGAACGCCTGGATAAATGCGGGGGGAAAGTCGACCATTCATCCATGTATGGCGAGGTGGTTGGGGGGGCAAAACTCCTACAGAGAATCGAAAACATGGCTCAAATCTCATTCCGACACAAAAGCCATCTCCAGTTTCTCTTCTTGAGTCAGAAAAAATATACGTATCAACGTTGTTAGAAGCAAACCGTCGAGAGAAAAAACGAAAGTGCTGCTGCGAGCGGCTATTTTGACACGTCCCAATTTTCCAAGGCCTTATCCATCGCTTTCAATGCGTCGTCCGTCTTTTGCTCTAGAAAGGCCGCCTGGCGCTGCGCCGCAACATTGCTTTTCACTTGTTGCACAACGTCTGTTTTCGTAATGACTGCCAGGGCATACATGATCTTATTATCCTTATCCTGCCACACTTCTTGAATCTGGCACCCGCTCAGCGCCGCCTGGCTGACGGTCCGTGAGACCGAACGGGTAAATTCGACTGATGTCGAAGAGGCCGGGTTAATCATATCCTGATGCTCCTGCATGAACGCATCCATCATATTTTTTACGCGCGTATCCATAACCTTTGCGATGTCCTGCCGCGCTGCATCTTCAGCCTTTTGACGTGCAAGGACAACGTTGGCCCCTACATTTGCCACTCCGACTCCATAGATTGCGTTGGAATCTCTCGGCGTTTTTGTAACCCACGCGGGCGCAAGCGGCGCCTGCGGTGCGGCCGTTTGCTGCGACGAACCGCATCCGATGATCATGACACCGGCAACAAAAGCAATCAATCCGACAGCAAGAATATTTTTCATATAACCTCCCAGGTGGATAATTTGAATTGAGACTTCTGAAAAATTATTTATCACCAAGCAGCAAAGAGTCTTTAGTTCTTTGCCTTTTCGAGAAGTGAAACAAGTTCGGATTCGCCGAGTTTCACGCTGTGCGCCGATTTTTGAAGCGCACCATCCTGCGTTATTCCAACTCCCTGCGATTTGCCGATAACCGAACCGAGTGTTCTGTTCGATTCTTTGTCAATGAGGACGATTGTGATTTCGGTTGAAACGCTGTAGAGCGTCCCGTCGACGCCTTCGATTGTCGTCGGCGGTGCGGTTTGAAACTCCACCCTCAACATGAACCGGGACATGTCCACGATATGGTAGCCGATGTTCGTTACTGCATCGGCGACAACGGAACGGAGAACATCATTTACTCCGGACGGCCGCACCTCCACTTTCAGGCTAAACGCGACATCGGCGTCGAGAACAGAGCAATCGAACGCGACGGAAGAAGCATTGAGGTCCGAAAAAAACTCGCTGCCCAATCCCTGCTGGGAAAGCCTGGCGCGGATTTGACGCCCGATGCTTCCCCTCGCCTGCATTGAACATTCGGCAACACCTTTCGCGTCGGTAATGCCTTCACCAAGCTGGTCGCCGGACGAATTCAAAAACACAATGACGTCGCCGACAACAGGCACAACATTGTTCTCTTCGCCGACAGTCGCCCGCACAACAAACGGCAGGGAAAATTTTTCTCCTATCTTCCCTTTTTGCTTGTCCCCGCTTATTTTTTCAATCCGGACGCTGGAAAGTGCTTCACGAATACCGGAAGTTATTGCCAGAGGGCCCATTGAGGGTTCAACGCGTAATGGCGTACGGGAAAGCGCGTCGTGGAGCGCTTGTTTCGGAAGAAGCTCCATCACCGCCGCCCGCGCTTCGGCGAGATTTTCAACCGCTTCCGTAAGCTTTCCCTGGCGAAGAAATTCTTTTGCCTGGCGCTGAAGTTCTTTCGGCTGCTCCCAGCGCTGCGACAATTCGGCGGCAATTGCGTCGGAAAATTTTTCTTTGTTCAATGCCGCCAGGGCATACGTTATGCCCGTCGACGGATCAACCGCCATCTCGACTATCGCCGCACCGATGAGTTCTTCATCCACCACCGATGTCGATTTGATTTTAAAGTCTGCGTACGATTCTTGATTCTGATTCAGCTCGTATGTCTGCTGAACATTTTTGATTTCCGTCTGCACTTTCACTCGAACCTGAGCTGCGATATCCGATTGCGCGAGACGTTTGGCAGTTTCATCAGCTTTGTCACCCGTGCCATATCCGACCCCGAGAATGAATTCGCCGGCAGGATAGTTCGCGTGTTTGTGGGAAACCGCCCACTCCGGCACCTGCGGATAAACCGGAAGGACTGCCGCAATGAGCAGGATCGCAACGCTGTACGAAGTCCAGGATTTCACTCTTATCAGCTTCCAGTGGTAAAGGAATACGTGTACGGATATTTAACGGCAGTACCATTCGCGCCGCGCAAAGCCGTCGAAACTGTTACAGTGTACGTCGTATTCGGCGCTAACGAGGATTGTGGAGTAAAAGTTATCGTGGAACTGTTTGCCTGAAGAGATCCATTGACAGACGGACTTATCGAAAATGCAGATGCAAGCGACGCCGGATCAATCAAAAAATTGCAATACATGGATAGATTGGAGCTTATGCTGACTCCGCTCCCACTGGGATACGATGCCGAAACAATGTATGGCGCCGTAGAAAAGGAAAACGAATATGGCGATGGAAGCGCGTGTCTATTAATGTCTTTGATCGTCGTGCCGATTGTTACCGTGTACATTGTTTCGGATGCCAGCATTGCGCCCGATGGCAGCGACCAGGACAGTCCCCAGGAACCATAATAATAGATGGCCGCACTCCCTCCGACAGGAGGCGAAAGCGTCAATGAAGATCTGGCGCTGGATGTGTCAATAATCGCATTGAAGCGAACCGTGATGTACGGATAAACCGGCGAGATGGAAGTATCGTTGTTCAGCGGGTACGTATCGGTCACGCGAAAATAGGGCTCGGGAGTGAAGACAAAACTGGCCGGTCCCGCAAAGGAATCTCCATAGATATCGTGTGCGCTGGAATCAATGGTAATGGTATATGCCTGTCCCACTATAAAAGAGGAGTAATATATTTGATAGTAAGGAGGAAAACGGGAATTAATAGTCGCATCGGAAAATCCGATCATCCAAACAGGCGTGGGGGTGAGTGGGAAAGCGAACGTTGTCCCTTCCACCGGCGTCGCTGTGTTCGTGTCGATATACACACTCTCGTTCGACGGTGAAAGGGTGACTGCGTGGATAACCGAGCGCGTATCCATCAGCGTGCTGAACCGGATTCTCACGGTATTGTTCGGCGACATGATGTTTGGACCGACTGCGCCGGGAACCGGGTCCGTCCAAACAACGGTTGGAGCATAGGAAGTAGAATTAACGTTCGTCGTATCCACACCGGCGTTCGAGCCGCAGCCTTCAAGAAAAACAATGAGGAGAAAAAGAAAACCATACGCCCGCATAAAAACCTCCATAGAAACTAGAAATTATCTCAGCAACCCACCGTACGGTCATCCTGAACCCGCCACATTGGGGCGGGTGAATGAGAGTGATGCTGCATCGTTTATTCAGAATGTCGTCACTCGGAGTTTTTTGAGATGGTTTCTAAACTCACTCTGCATGATCACGGAGAGGCTGAATTATTCTACTGCCACCATCATCAGTTTTCGATTTGCACTCACCTTTCTCAACTTACCCTGCGCGAAGTTTTGTGCAAACTCTTTTTTTAGCGCCACGAAGAACAATGACGGGTTTTGGTAGTCCTGATTCGTGACCCAGACGAGATAGTCCATCGTTTTGTCGCTCACAACATTTTCTTTCACCCGGTTGCAGAGTTTTTTCAATGAAAGAAGTGCAGCCGGAGAAAGATCGTCCTTTGTATCCGCGTCAAACTTTCCAGTAATCGTGAAAACGACTTTATACTGGACGCCGTTTTTCATATCGTCCGCCCAATAGCTGTTGATGCGGGCCATGACGTTGTTCAACGCGTTGGTGATAGCCGCTTCGATGAGCGCATCCTGCGGGGCGGCAGATTCTTCGCTGTAGCCGGTTTCCGTTCCGAGCAAGCGGGCGGTCGTCGTTTCGTACGCACGGACGGACACCGATGCTTTGT
>Ga0265324_10000679_pt1 | contig 22862 bp, 23 predicted proteins | sample 41419metaG_FD_198634 | JGI IMG/M metagenome (GOLD analysis project Ga0265324, IMG submission 198634) | Rhizosphere microbial communities from Carex aquatilis grown in University of Washington, Seatle, WA, United States - 4-14-19 metaG | ecosystem: Host-associated > Plants > Roots > Rhizosphere...
AGAATATAAACCTCTGGGTGACCGAAGAACCAAAAGAGATGCTGGTATAAGATGGGGTCTCCTCCTCCAGCAGGATCAAAAAAGGTTGTATTAAAGTTTCGATCGGTTAATAACATTGTAATTGCCCCTGCCAGTACCGGAAGTGATAATAAAAGTAGGAATGCTGTCACTAGAACGGACCACACAAAAAGGGGTAATCTATGCATAGTCATTCCTGGTCCACGCATGTTGAAGATAGTTGTTATAAAATTGATAGCACCCAAAATGGATGACGCACCTGATAGATGAAGACTAAAAATGGCTAAATCCACCGCTCCCCCGGAATGGCTGGTAATACCACTTAAAGGTGGATAGACCGTCCACCCAGTGCCGGTACCCACTTCTACTAAGGCTGAGCTTAAGAGGAGCAATAGACTTGGGGGCAACAACCAGAATGAGATATTATTTAATCGTGGGAATGCCATGTCAGGTGCACCTATCAGAATAGGAACAAACCAATTACCAAATCCACCTATCATCGCAGGCATCACCATAAAAAATATCATTAAAAAAGCGTGAGCTGTGATTAAAACATTGTAAAGTTGATGATTCCCACCAAGAATTTGATCACCGGGTCGGGCTAATTCCATACGAATCAGTACGGAGAAGCATGTGCCCATCACCCCTGAAATGGCACCGAAGATAAAATAGAGAGTCCCAATATCTTTGTGGTTAGTGGAGAAAAGCCATCTTTCTATTTTTTTCATTATTCTCAGAGTATTTCATTTTTGACTCTGCTCCAAGCCAGTCGCTAGGAGACTTTTTGTTTAAACTCGACTAGAAGGCCTTGGTTTTGCCAAGGAAATGAAATGGGAGGAAATAAAGGATAAAGGTAGCGATCAAAAAACGATCCCGTAAGGGAAAAGAAGCAATGAAAATTATACACTATATATGATAAATAAGAAAGACGAGAGGTTCCGCTCTTATAAGAGTAGTTCCCCTACGTCTTCTGGGTAATCAAAATACTTAGGCTCTTTCCTGGTAATTCATCTTTTACTGGAAAAGAAGGCTTTCTCTTACTACATAGTCCCATAAAAAAGAGTCCATAAAAGTCTTCGTCATAAAATCCCAGCGAATTACCCTTTTTTTCTTCTCATCGTGACGATAACCATAAGCTTGCTACATTCGGGTTGTGCATTAGGAACCAGTGGGATTGTATGGTTGATTTCCCTCTTGGGAGGAAGCTCAGTTGGTTCTTCAAAAATGTATTGAAATGGGTTCAGCAACTGCTCTACTTCTGGTCTATACACAGTGGCCTGATCACTGTTATCACTGATGGCCTTTATCAGAGCCACCCAAATTTCTTGCTTGGATTTCATGCATCTCTTCAGGTCGATACCTTCACAAACCTAGATTTCCGCAATTTCATCAGTTGTACTTCCTTGCCATCTCGTTAAAAAGCGTTCCACCTTTTTCCCCACCCAATAAACTCTCATAGGTCCTAGCTGTGATAGCCAATCCAGGCCTAGGATAAAATCGTATCCCAGAACATATAGAAACCTAAAATCACTCACAAATTCAATACTTGGATGCTTAAATTCATGCCAATACATCTTGCATCAGTCATCATTTTGTTGCCATTAGCTACTACTACGGGGGGTAGTTTTGGAAATTTCACAGTTAAGACCTGTGGGTTAACAAAGCTGTGCGTGCTTCCGCTGTCCAACAGTGCTATTAAAGATTTGGAACCGAGCTGCGCCCTTGAATTTCATAGTTCAACGTTTTGGATTACCCGAAGTGGCTTGCATAGATATAAGTGCTTCTTCAGTTTCAGCGCCTATCTCTTCACTTTGAGTTAACTCATCATCTTCAGGCACAATTCTATCATTAATTTCTGGGATCAATTTGACCGTTTTGGGGTTACATTGGTGGCCGGGATAGTACGCCGATTCTGATGAATGGCACAGACAGTATGAGAAGGCTTCTTCTATCGGACTAGTGTTCATGGGGAAAGTTTCCCACAGGTTCATATGTTTTCATTTCTTATCGCTGCTCCTTGTTTTCAACATAATAAGTTGCTTTTGGTTGAAGAGAAGAGGATTGCATGGGAAGTAGGATATCTGACAGTTCAAGTACGAGGAGAAAGAATGCCAAGTCTATCTCATTAGTGGAAGCTAGTTTTCGAGGAACATACGTCACAGCGACGTGGTAAAATAAGAAGAGGACTTCTCCCACTAAACCCCATCTTCCGAAGGACTGAAGAAATACGTACGAATAATTTAGTTAGAGAAGGTCAAAGCATATGATCAAGCACCTTTAGTAGAGAAGTGAAATAAGCACCAGGAAGAACTTGCGGTTGTCGTTACTCTTTGCTCTTCAGAATATGATGCCTATGGTGGATATTCTCTTTTTTGGGATGAAGATGAAGTTTGTATCCACTTTCTTATCAAATAAGATACTTATATAGTCAGAGGACAGGAAAGGGATAGGGTCTTTTTTCACTTACCGGAATGTATTCTTTTCCTCCCTTCGTGGCTTCTTCCTATGTACTTTAAAATGGGAGGAGAGTAATGAGTAGCCGTAGTCTAGGTTCGAATTGTAAGATGGATCTCATTTTGTTAATTTCATTTATGAAAAACAAGTGTCAAGCTTTTCCTCTCTATATCAATCAAAGTAGAATCCTACGGAGATTCAACCAAGTCAAAAAGCTAGGTTAAGCTTCTTCCTACTAGGAGACTGCTTATAAGGTTCAATTGCCATCTTCTTTTCGCTAACGCCCTTTGTCTCATCGATTAGCCTTTGCCTATATAGATAGCACTTGCTTCGGTCCATTCGTTTCTGAAGAGAATCGTTCCTGGTGAATGTAAGTTAAGTATGAAGGAAACGACACTGAATAAGCCCTCCCTGTCTGATTTAAAGATCCTATCTACGATCAGAAAAAGGGAGTAAAGGTGAATCCCTGATATCATAGGACGAAGAGGTTAACTTAACTGCTCCCTCATGATGATATCCTCTTTACTGTTATTTTGAAGAGTAACCTGATCTATGGCCATATCACTCCCTTGCTCAGTAGAACTGGTTTATAGGTTCGTAGGTGGACAGAGAAGGAAGGGTAAGTTTGAAAGGAAGAGGATTTGGAATCAAGTGCGACTGTTGTTTCAAGGGCTTTGATCTTATTATGTGTTTCCAGAACTGGCACCTCTTTCTGCTTTGTTAATCCACGACTTAGAGGCCGTGGTTCCCAGCCACGCCCCTTTTTTTCTCATACGGCTGTTCTCTTCAGGACATCCTGTTCAGCTTCGTTTCGTTAGTCAAGAGATTGACTAGATGGTGTGACGACCATGGCTTTGAATTGCTCAGCCGCAACAGATTGACCTCCCTCTTCCTCCTGCTTGGGGATATGTGTGGGGACAAGAGCTACTCTATTTTGGCCAACACGAGCCGACCGCCTCCCCCTTTTCGTGGTTGAACTCGAATCCCCGTACAAGAGAGCATCATTTGACACTTCGGACACAGCTTCCTCCGTCCGAACGTAGTCGATTTGTTCTTTTCAACGACGAATGATTGGATCAGTGCTTTTGCGGTCTCGTCAGGGAGTCTGAGTTATCCCCTAAAAAAGGCTAGTTGTAATGACACTAATCTTGAATGTACTAAAAAGTAAGTATACGAATTACAGATTATGCAATTAAAAAATATTAGACCTGCTAGGCTAAACTAAGTCTTAGTTGCCTTACCTGCTTGAGTTGCAGTTAAAGCAGTAGCACTTTCTTTCAATGGCGTCGGGTAGGTAATAGGTGGATTGCGGGCTAGTTTCATTGGGAGTTTGCTTTTCCTCTATCGAACTTTCTTTTGTCAAAGTGCCTAAGGCAAACGCTCGTTGGCCAAAAAATAAATCTTGGATCACAAAAACTGACTTGAGAGTTACTGGGCTGAGCTCACTGATCTTCCCAAGACTGCAATTACGCACTTCTTTCTTCGCTCTTCACCTCGCTTAGGCCTGCCTCCTTCTTCCGGGAGAAAATAGCCATTTGTCTTTAATACGCTCTCTTCTTTTTAATTTCATTGATATTTTTCTTCTTTTGACTAAGGAATCCAGTAGTTTTGATACGCTAGGTGCTCTGTGTAGCAAAGTAGACTTTCTACTAATGCATGTACCGACGTTCTTCTTTGCCTGCGTACCCATAATTTTAAGGAGAGGGGTGTGGGGCACTACCTACTAAAGTTCGGTTCATAAAACCTTTTTTTAACGAAGGACTTCACTTTTCTATGGGAGGTGCTCTCCAGTCCTTACCCCAGAGGGGGCACCGGGTCAAGCTGAGCAGAGATTTCTTCATGGGGGTGGAAATCAAAATAATTCTTGATTTTGCTAATGGAAAGTCTAATTCGTTTTTGGGGCTTTTTCGATCAGTGACAACTCTGGCTAACAGAAAAAGAAAGACTGAGGGAAACGTTATAGGTCGTTGCGTGCAGAGTTGGGTGATGCGGAAGCAAAGAAAGGAGTAACAAATGAAAGGAAAGGAGTAAGTCAAGTTACAGTTATTAGGACTAGGTGGTCAAGTAGTCTTATCTTGGGTAAGCAGCTAGATTCTCACGCAACTAGAATATTAGGACAGGGTGTAAGCATCTTGGAGTTGAAGCAGCTTAGGCTTAGCATGGGTAAAGCAGTTCACTTGGCACTAGGTCAAGGTTGGTAGGGCTGCTTCCTTCTATCTATTCCAGGAAATGAGGAAAGTATGGAGGTAGTGAATTGACAGTTATTGGCTAAGAGTAGGCTTTGGCACTAGAATATTTCATTGCTTTGGAACAGCCTGAGCATTTACTATTTCTTACTTTAGATATGACTGCTCCTCCCGGGGCAGCGGATCGTGGGTCGTACTATCGATGTGTGTGAAATGGATAATACCAGTCATGCCAATAGAAAGAGGTATAGTTGTAAAGAATCGATTTAGGAGGAGCGAGCCTATATATAATGTCGAGGAGTTTCAAGACGATTCAAACTAGAGCACTAGCAAAATTAGAGTCTAATTCTGACATAAAATCATACACATTAAGTAGGTTCTCCAGAAAAAGATGGGGAAAGCTGGGAGGTAGAACCATAATCGGAGTTATAAAGCGTATTCACCCCGGCACAGAGCACTTACTGAGAACTTATCTTCTTTCTTCCTTGAAAGAGAACGAAGCGGAGCACACACGGGATAGTAGCCAGACAGAGATTCAAAAATCTATCATTTCGTCGGTATACGGAGATCAGACTTTCTTCCTTCGTTGAGTATGTATGGGCACGTCAAAGAATTCCTATTTGGACATAGCTTCGTGTCGCAGGTCAAGTATGCCTCGCGATAAAGCACTCTTGATTGATGAGCGCTCCCCAATTGTGCACTTCTTTCATTTCATTCGAGTCTGTCTGGGGTCAGGAGATTCTTTCCATTAATTGGTGCAGTCCCCTTTTTCAGCCCTTTCACAATTCGAATCTGCAAGAGTTCTATGGTACAAGCGAAGGCTTGAAAACCCTAAAAGAAGAACTTGAAGGCCTTCCATGGGTTTACATAGGAGACCACTTCCTCTCTCCAAAGGCGCTCGCATTTGACTCACCAACTACCCACCTTCCTCTCTTCTCTGCCTGCGAGACCTAGTAGAAAAGGGACACGTATAAATAAGGCTGCAAGGCTAAGGGATGGTCTTGAAAGTCTACTAATGCAGACTATGGTAATAAGTTGATGAGGGAAGTTCGTTACTAGAACGAGTAAAAAATAGCGACTGATTCAACCGATCAATCCTTTTATTTTTTATAGAATAGACGTCATGTGCTAGCTAATAAAAGGTTGAAATGTCTCAAGGTTGCTCTCAGTTAGCTATTCCTAGGCCAATTCATTCCCACCACCTTAGATAGAGTACCACGAATCAGATTTGGAACAACAAGCAACGGATTGAGCACACTAGCGCTAGCGCGAAAGCCGTTGCGCGTTAGCACGCGCATCCGTTTTCTTGCTGCTCAAGGAAGAGGTTTAGTTCCTTCGCTATGACCACATCAAAAAAGCACTTATCCAAGATAGTTACTCTCAAAGCTATTGGGAGAAGGTCCTACCTTTCTATAAGAGGGTCTAGCATAGGATGCGCGGCAGGCATGGTTATTGACTAGTTCTTCATTAGGGATGAGATGACTATGAATAAGAAGGTAAGCAGCTCAGTCCACTGGTCTGAAGGGATTAGGAAATTAGGGTTGGTTAGCAGTCTTAAAAGACTGGGAAAAGGGACAGCATAGCCCCACCCAACCTCTTGTTGAAAGAAAAGATTGTTTCAAAGTGCACTGAACAGGCTAAAAGAATGAATGTGGGCAGCGGGTGTACTCGAGCTCGGTAAGCCAAGAAAGAAGGTAGGTGGGCTAAGAGCATCAGGCTACGTAAGGCTAAGTAGAGCTTTCCCCCTGAAAGTTGAAGCGCAGTCTATGGTCTGGATATAACTAACATCCCCTTTATCCATTCCTTTCTGGTCAAGATAAATAGGTAAAGCCAGCTTTGAAGGTAAATTAAGAAGGCAAGTAAGAAGTTGCAGGAAGGTTTGAAGAGATGACTGACGGAAGTGAAAAAGCCTTTGAGCCTCTTTTTGAAAGCTTCTTCCATCAAGTTTCTTAAAGTCCTCTATGACGGGCTAGACTAGTTTTTCTTCTTCTCCATACTGTATGTAGTTTTTCCGCAAGCAAGAACGCGAAATAACAATAAAGAAACTAAAGATAGTTAGCCTTACCTTCTTCCTCGGCTTTCCCTTCCTACCATATCAAAGTGCTTTTTTGAGTTTTGCCAACCGGAATCAGCCCTAATACGATCTCCCTCTTATAAGCTGTCCCCATTTATTTAGGTAGGTAGGCATTGTTTTCACAGAATTTCTAGCGGGTTGGGTTAATTTTGGCGGGAAACTAACCCACGAGTCAATGAGGGGGACCTGCTAGTTAGATCCGGCGTGGGTACACCTTTTGAAGGTTCAGCCAAAATGACAATGTTTTCTGGGTGTTGCAAAATATTATCTAACACCTATCAGGATGTTGAATCTTACGTAGAAGAAATGAGTTAATTAAATATTCTATTTGATTGTCCAATATAGTTGTGATTCGTGATGGATCATATGAGACTTCATCTTTTCGAATATCACAAATTGTCTCCTCGCATTCACGCATAAGCGACTTAATATAGTTATTCAGGGGAGTACCTTGTTCAAAAACGACTCTGGGTTCTAAGAAAGCAGGAAAAGAATGTGCTGGAGTAACAACAGTGGCACCCTGAGGGTTTGACCCGTTAACCTTTTGCTGTGAGCTGGCAGCATCGCTATCCTGAGATACTTCCTCTATAATAGCTGCATGACCAAGCGTAACAGTGGCTCCAATAAAGCATATAACAGAAGCTATATAAGGAGCAGCTGCAGCTAGCCTGCATAGCATGAAAAAATACCTTCTTTGCAGAAAAAGCAAAATCTTCACTACCTTAAATAGCTTTAAATAACGACTATTATTATTAAGCATATTTAATTGTTGTAAGACATTATGCCACAAAAAAATACTCAAACTAAAAAAAGCTAATATCCCGAATATATATATATAATAGATGAGGTTATCATAATTGAACACATCAGAATTGAAGTCAGAATTGAAGAGGTCAGAAAAAGGCTTACGTGTAAGTGAAATGAATGATCTACCTAATAATCGAATTATTATTCTTTCTAGCATGTTCTTTGCTTGGCCTTGCTTTTTCTTTTTAGATACCTTTCAGCATCGTATTCCCTCTTCTTATCTCTATCTGCTTCATCTTTTCGTTGGATTTCTGAATTCCTAATTCTTAGGTCTTCTTCATAAGCTTGTCTTTGCTCAGGAGGAGCTTCATGTTCTAACCAATGCTGAATCTTTCTTTCTTCTGCATTAGCTTTATAGTAACGCTGGAACACATCGCCCTCAGGATATTTAGGATACCCAGTTTTCTTTCCTCTCCCTTTCGGGATCGCCCGTGAACTAGATGCAACCTCGCCGGGATCCTGATTATCATTGTTGGCTGGAGCGGCGGGTGCTGCGCTCCCTTCAGCATCGAGATTTTGTTCTCTACGGGTTATTCTCGGCGGCATTCCACTATAAGGAAAGTTGGATCCCTCTTCGGATTCGACCGGAGGAGGTGGATTATTTCCCGGAATAGGTAGATTATTTCCCGGAGTAGCTGGAATATTTCTTGTAATAGCTTCAAGAGTGTAATCATCTCTCTCGTAATCTTGATTAAAGTAATCATCAATATTGAAATCATCCATAGCATATGCTATTGTGATAGGAAAGAACCCAAAATACAACTTCACCCATAGAAATGATATGCAAGAGGTTAAAAGTTTCCTTTTGATTCTATTAGAGTAGATAAGACCCAGATGTATGTTCAAGTTAATAGTGCAGCGCACAAACAAATGAAGTAAGTTACTAAATATAACCGTCAGACGCAGGTTCAGGAAGAAGTAAATGATGTAGTGGACAAACATAGTCAAAAAGATAAAGATCTTAATCATGAAGAGGATTAACATAGTCACACACAAAGAGAGAAATTAAACCCAGAATAGGTAGAAAGAAGAAATACCTGAAGAGGACTACCACAAAATTGATGAGTGGTGACATCATCGTCAAAAGATTCCTAGGAATTTCGAGTCCTTTTTGAGTCAGCTCACAGGTAGCAAATATTAGAAGTTTAATTATTTGGTGAATAGCGTTTTTTTCTTTTATTTTTATTTATAAATATATCTCAAGAAATGCCAGTCCCCTATCATTATATAACCTATACTACCTTAGGGCTATAGGTAGTATTATGGATGTATAAGAACAACTAACAATTCGAACGTTGTTGTCGTTGCTTGAACGCGCGCCATACCTAATCTGCAGTTGGAAAATATATCATTGATATGTTATATTGAACATAATCAACTATCCAACCATATGGACGACCCATTATTTTCAGGGAAGGAGATTTTCGTGTAACAAGCACCGTAGAGAACTAAGAAGTAAGATATTGATTTAACACCCTATTGTGTGAGTTGACACCTTGTCGGAAGAGGATATCTTACCCTATAGTGTGACTGGGTGGTAGTACTCTCTCTATCTGTATGTCTATCTCTCTCTGTATCTCTATCTCTATAGACTGAGTTTGATACATACAAATAATTTTGATAGATAGCGCGCCCAGAGTACCTGGTCCCTTCTGTCAACAATATTCTCCGGACGTTCTTCATTCATAAGTGAAATCCGTATCTACAACCACATCCTCTATTTTGTTTATATGCTCTGTCGACGGTACGTATTTCCTCAGCATGGATACGTGGAATACGTTGTTAACTCTGGAGAGCGCTGGAGGTAGTGCCAAAGGGTCACATTGCCTATCCTCTCTATAATCTAAAACGGGCCGACTCAGATTCCCTTTAAGCCCTAATCTCATCAAACCCTTGGCGAAATCTTGAGGAATAAAAGATCCCCAATAACAAACTCTAAGCTTCGTCTTCTAACATCTGCATAGCTCTTATGCCTGCTCAACGTCTCCCCTTAGGAAAGTAAAGGAAGGGAATAAGGCTTTTAGCTGTCCAAGCAAGGAAGCAAGAGAGATTGTACTTCAAGCTCCTTTTTGATTAGAGATATAGGTGTGCTCTTTGGTGGTTCTCAGCTGGTTTCACTGTTGTCCACTTGTGCCTGCCTCTTCTCAGGGAACCCCATAGCTTGTTTGAGCTTCTTCTCAGTCTCTGGTACTGAAACTTTCTCAGTTGGCACTATCTGAGCTGGGACCATCTCTGTGTTATGGGCTGCCCTTCACTACTACGATCATCCGCTCTAGACTGACCATCTCCCTATCTCTCTTCTGGGATAGTCCTTTCTCTTATTCTTATTCTTCATCTTCTTTGTCTCTTTGTCTCTCTCTCTATCTCTTATGATTGACGCTGTGTTGGGGGTACTTCTAACTTACAATTGAGCATATGTCTGTACATGCTGGTACGCGTAATTTAGTACTAGAGACACATTATTACCTAATGCTGCTGATCATGTACTGTCTGTTAGAGTTACAAAAAAACTATGTTTCCTTCTTTTTTAAGCTGTTTACTAGTTATCTGTCCGAGAAACAAACCATCACACAATTAAAGCCTGCAATGCACAGAACATAAGCAAGGCAACAGCACATACCACTTTAGCACACATTACAGAACACGAGTGCAACATACCAGTTCTAGAAAAACACATCAAAAGAATCCAAACAAATTACTACTACCTGCTTTTTCTGAATCCCAACAGCACACATTACGTACTTAAACCCTTATCATCATACAACGCATCCCTAGCTAGACCTAGCTCTACCCTCGAATGCATATCCCGGAACATAAGCATATTCCGGCCAGATGCCTAGCCCTATCCGAAATCCCCGTTTAGGATTGAAGAAGCCGTGACCATGCCAATTAAATTGCACAGTGTAGCTCACCGAAGTAACACAAGCCATGACTAAGGAAACGCCGCCGGGAACCCGCAAGTTTGGTGATTTAGGGTTAGGTATTGCCAGTTCATAAGATCGCCTTAGTTAGATAAGTTTTGATGAGGAATGCTTGCTCTTTGTTGCTTTTTTGGGAGAAGGAATGCATTACCTCTTTTATGGAGATGATTTTATCACTAATCTATCTTCCCGGTAAGTAAGAAGACAGCTTGCGTGTGAGAGAGAGAGAGACAAGCGAGGCGAGGAAAGGCTTAATCCTATTAGCTGCTAGGATCTAATGGTCTTATAGAGGACATTGGAGACACTGATCGGTCTTTAATCTGTGACTTTGTAAGGGTTCTCCTATTTTTGGACTAGAGCAATGTTAGTGGGGGATATATGAGAAGTTAAAACGATTTGGTTTAAAAAAAGCCCGAGACTTCTTTGGTTGAATGTGAAAACCTGGTCAAACTGATTCAACTCATTTGCATTTCTCCTTAAGCTGCTATTTAGGTAGGCTTATTTCAAAGGATAGCCCTACCTACTCGGAGTTCTATTCCATCTCTCCCTTTTAATTGGCCTACACCATTCATGTCTGAAAAATCAGAGAAGAAATGGTACTTTATAAAGAACACCGCTCTATGCTTTGGTACGCATAGAAGGACTACTTTTGTGCACATCTACCAAGAAAAAGCAAATGCTAGAAAGAAAAGTGATCTGCCAGATACAAATCAAGTGAGCCCGGGAGGACCGGAGTAAGAAAGCAACTTTATCCTGGGGTGTAACTCGAGCAAAAGGAAGGACTCTTAACATGAAGGAGCATGATTGGTTAAACTGTTTTGTGAAGGAGGGTACTCTTATGTGTGAGCAAGACATAGGGGATCAGGATTAGAGAATCATCATGTTGGACAAACTATGTCAGGAAGTTTTCTTCACGCTGGTCGAGAGCATTCTCAAAGTCAAAGTAATCCAATGCTAAGTTCAAAACCTTGTATAGATCGTTCATCCCTCAAGCGAAGAAAGCGGGAAAGTCCGATCACCTCATTCAGAAAGACTAGTGCTGGATGCAATGACACATTTACTGACGAATTAGAGAGAGTCTTCCTTCGCGTGTGGCACGGTAGCGAGAGGAGAGAGAACTTGGATATCCACCACTGGACAATCCTTTTCTTCTTAATTATGCTATTACGGACATTCCGTCTTCATCATCCAACAACTCAGTTGAAAAAGACCATCCCCTTTAAGTAGCAGTCATTACGGGGTATTAATGCCCAACTCTATTCTCTTCAAAAAGATTAGATAACTTCTTTAGGAAAGCTATAAGTTTGAGGTTAGCCCGAGACAGATGTCTGGCACGAAGGCACTTTACTTCGCGGATCTACTTTTCGGTCTACACTGAAGATGCTTCAAAACGTTACATGCTTTCTCTTTTAATGCACTCAACTATATAATATATGAGGTTCATAAATAACACTACACTATTTATAATGGTGAAACTTAAGGAAAAGGGCTACTTTGCTTTGTGAGCAAGAACTGGGAGGTTACCTTGTTTTTAGACGATCAAGCTGGAGCTGGAATCCTAATCTCTGAGTCTGCTGCCCCCTTCTCTCCGCGGCTGGTGCTCCTCTGCGTGCCCCTGAACTCTCGCTTTCGTTTTGTGAACATCATTCAAACCGCCAACAAAGCATAACTCTAACGATTCTTTCTATAAGATAAGAAATACCTTGAGAATACGCACCTCGATAATGGATTCTTTTTCGTAGATAGTATGTCCTCCCTCGGCGCTCCATGAGAAGCAAAGAATGAAGCGGCGAGCCGTCGGAGCTGACTGAATTTGATCCAAACGCTATATGCTTAACACAAGTAAGTCGAACCTGGTGTTGGATTTTATTTTTTACTCTATAAAAAGAAATGGTTTTCTGGTTTTTCCTCAAAATGCAAATTTTCACACACAATTGTTGCTTGCCTGGCAGGCAGAATGTGCCGGGACGAGAACGACTTGACGGAAAGGCTGGGACCGAAAAGAAACATGAAAAAGAAAGGCAAGGGCTTTGGTCAGGATTTTAGTCTTCCCCGGGGCTGGCTTAAAAAAACCAGCAGTAGGAAAGCATCTCCATAAAGAAAGATGTAGAATCGTTAGAGCAACTTTGAACTCTTTTCCCGAAAGGAACTTTCTATTTCTTTTTAGTACGGACTTTGTTTGATCTGATTATTCTATTTCTTTCGGTTCCGCTCGCTCGTGCCACTGTAGTTACACTCGCTGGGTAGCGAGTCTTTTTCGGCCTCTCCACTCCTCCTCCCATGCCTTTCTTAGTTGGACCAACCCGACGCGGCGATTTCCGACAAGTCTTTCTTCATAGAGCAAGAAGCGGAAAAAATGAAAGCTTTATTTCTTGAGATTGATGGATAACCAATTCATTTGCCAATATAGTTGGGATATTTTACCCAAGAAATGGGTACATAAAATGAAAATATCGGAACATGGAAATAGATTATATACCACTACTGACTACCTATTCCCGTTGTTGTGCTTTCTCAAATGGCATACCCCTACAAGGGTTCAAGTTTTGATCGATATTTGCGGAGTAGATTATCCCTCTAGAAAACGTAGATTTGAAGTTGTCTATAATTTACTGAGTACTCGGTATAACTCACGCATTCGTGTACAAACAAGTGCAGACGAAGTAACACGAATATCTTCGGTAGTCAGTCTATTTCCATCAGCCGGCTGGTGGGAGCGAGAAATATGGGATATGTTTGGTCTTTCTTTCATCAATCATCCGGATTTACGCCGTATATTAACAGATTATGGTTTCGAGGGTCATCCATTACGAAAAGACTTTCCTCTTAGTGGATATGTGGAAGTACGCTATGATGATCCAGAGAAACGTGTGGTTTCTGAACCCATTGAGATGACCCAAGAATTTCGCTATTTCGATTTTGCGAGTCCTTGGGAACAGCGTAGCGACGGATAATTAAGAATCCACATATATATATAAGAAGTCTAGTCCTGGGTGGGGACAAATAAATAGGAAATGCTATTTGCTTCTTAATACTCAAACTCTTTTTTGAAATGCAAGAGTGTCCACGACATCATTTAATAAGGAAGAAGTGTTATCGAACGCTACGCCCACGTATGGAAGAAGTCAAGAAAAAGTCTTTCCGGGCACCCTTTTTTTCTTTCGCTGGCGCATTGATAGCAGAAGAGTACGCGCGGCTAGCTCCGCCTGAAAACGCTTGCTTGCCCCCCACCTACCCCTACGTAAACTCTTGCCTACGCTTGCTGCTCGCTCAGTTTAAGTAGAAGGGAAGAAAATCAATAGGGTCACTCCTTTGAGGAAGATGACTCGCCTGGGTGGGGACTGTCGCGCTTCACTCTATGCTCGCAGGCTCCTTCATTCACTTGCTCGCTCCTTCACTCGCTGCTTCGCCAGAAGCGAGGCCTCTTCTCCTCCACTTAGCTAGAAGCAACGAAGGAGGCTGGGGAAGGGAAAGCCGACGATGGCAATGGGGGGTCGTATGTATAAGCTTTGCCCCTTGCTTGACATAAATTGTTATGAACTTACTAAATGACCTTATTGATTCTCCCGGAACACTAGCTAATCTAATAAATAGGGAGCTCCATCTTCTTTTCTTCACTTCAGAACGAAGGGCACCTTCCTTCTTATTAAGGAACCCTCTCAGGGAGGGGGGCTTCCGCCCAGAAAGGAAGGAGGGGAGAGTGGCCGAGTGGTCAAAAGCGGCAGACTGTAAATCTGTTGAAGGAATTCTACGTAGGTTCGAATCCTGCCTCTCCCACTTGTTTGTTGTAGACTTCATAGAATAGAAAGTAGGCGGAAGCCGCCGGAGGGAGGGCCCACCGAGCGAAGCTCTTTCTTTTTTTCCGTGCTCATTCAATTGTATCGTATGCGTTTGAGATGAGAGAGGTTGTCGAAAAAAGATGATCTCTAGAGATTTCTTCCCCATCTATATCCAATTCCAACGAGACGAGAATATATAGGAGCGAGTCGCTTCCGGCGTCGGCTTGTAGTTTCTGCAGTCGGCACACGCGCCCGCCATCATGCCTCATGGGTTCGTTCGGGACGAAGCCAAGCGAGACATACGATAGACGAAGGAAGGGCCCTCAAACACAGAAAAGAAAATGCATTTGATGTGAAAACGTTGCCGTCTTTCATTCAATGATCAATATCACCGATAGAGATCACAAGCCTCATAAGTTTGACCCACGCCTAGGAGCTAGCTACTTTCATTCATCAAGTTCTAGTACCAAAGCAGGTTATTCATTCGAAGGTAAGTCCGGTCCATCAATAGCACCTGGCGGACACAGGTCATACATTCCTCGATACATTACCACCACTCAGTGCCTTATCCTCTAGCTAATACACCAAGCGGGTACCATCATCGGTATGTACTGGTATCGATTTGACCCAGCCCTTGTTCTTTCATTTTGCTTCTCTGGGGTTTATTTGAGCAATTGGGGATGCAATTTTCAGACAGACAAGTCACTACGACCAGATAATTGAGAACGAGTGAAGTATCCAAGCTGGCGCGGCACTCTACTTAGAATGCTACACAAGCTTGGTAAGGAAGACTGCTGGATGGGATGAACTCCACCACGAATCGCTTTAGGAAAACTTTTTTACAGAGAAAAAATCCCTACTTCTGACTCACATCTTTGCTCTCGGCCTTTACTAATTCTGGCTCGCCTCTTTATAGAAACTTCTACTTCATTTAGAAAGTACCCCACCCAAGGAATAAACCTATTAATCACCCAGAACGAAAAGGGACTAAGTAAGTTACAGGTAGCCTATACAGATTTACTAGAACTAATAGGTGGGTGAATCACGCGAACTACTGAATAAAAGATTCGCCCGGAATAGAATCACCTTTTGAGGGACCCAGCCAGCCGCCCTGGGTTTCATATTCGTCGGTCTCTCTACAATTTGGCGCTGTCCGTGGGGTGGGTTAAAAATGGCAAGCAATTATCTTGATGGCAATATGATAAATTCTTAGACTCCAGAAGATGGTCATGATAGGAGGATCAAGGCTAAAGTTCCTCCACCACAGGATAACTTGGCCAAGAAAGCTTTCCTCACCATTACATTTTGGTGAAAGAAAGAGCGAATCCTTCTTTTTGAAGGATTTGAATAGCATCCTTGTCCCAGAAGTATCTCTCTCATTCCAGCTTTCCTTTTTTATCTCTCTTATCGTTCCTTAAACTTTAAATTATAAAAAGGGGATTTTTCATATCGGAGGGCCACTATTCATTTATAAAGAACTCCTTTTTCTTCTTTTTATATCATCCTAACATAGAGAGAGATCTTAGCATTGTAGGTTGAAAATAAGTATCTTAAGTCATAAACTTATACAAATTGCATACATATAATAATATGACCATGTAGTCAAAGTTGTTTTTGTACCATACGTAATAATAAATAGTTCTAACTAAATAGCGCCAGTACAATCGATGCAGATTGAATTTATATGCGAATAATTTGTTTATCAATAGCACCAAAAATGAAGTACAGACCCAATTCAAACTAGACTGGTTTTGGGTGATACTTGGCTCTGCACCGGATAAGACTGATTAGGAACATTTGTTTTCAATTCTAAATTGGTTGTCTTTTTTTCTGCTGTCATGTTGCTACGTTGGTTGCATATATTTAACAACATTGCATTTGACAAGTATTTTTCTATAAAATAAGGGACTTAAACCGCGCATTACCTAGGCATTGAGTCAGTTTATACATGTAATGATCTTGTTCAAGATACTAAATTTAGAAAAACCAGAACTTTTTGTCCAGTGACTCTCAAGTTCAAAATTCTTTCGATATGAAAATAATATCTCGTTCCATAAAAGAGAAATTCCCTAACTATATGTACTCAAAAATATCTAAGGCTCTGCACACACTAAACATTTCTTTAGCAACGAGCATGCTTGGTATTTTACCGATATCTGAGAAACTCTTCCTCTAGGTTTGAACCAATGCCTATTATTACGGTATGCAATGCCATTCACTTTCTTTGTTGGGGTGAATCATGACGGTCAATCCATTCTACTAGGATGTGCTTTGCTCGAGAATGAATGGAAAGAGACATAAATTTATTTGCCTATTCCAGACTTGGTTAGAGTGTATGGGTGGTAGAGCTCCAGCCGCACTTGATCATTTAATTTATCTATACCTCTCTCTCTCAAACACACACGCACACGCACATATGGAGGATTTAAGTGCCTTGTACCAGTACTACAGACGTATGTTTCAATTTTCCTGTAATTTGATTTAAGGTAAGCTTTGTGAATGGGATTAGCACAATAAAAGGGGGCACCCATGTGGAGTATGTGACCCAGCAAATTGCAAACCATGTGATGGCTGAGGTGAACAAGAAGAACAAGAATGCAAACCTGAAGGCACACGTTGTCAGAAACCACTTATGGGTCTTTGTCAATGCTCTCATTGAAAACAAAACCCCGCGTTTGACCAAAGACCGCCCGACCTAGAAGCTTCGGCTCCAAGTGCGAGCTCTCAAAAACTTTCCTCACTAAAGGTCAGCCTCATGTCAGCATCAATTAATTGATTAGCACGTAAATGCATGTTTTTCTTAATTAAATTACTCGTTTCTTCAGTGGCCAAGTCGGGAGTAGTGAATAGTCTCCTTTCATGGGCTGATTTCAAGCAAAGCAAGGAGCTGAAGAAAACAGATGGTATAAAGAAAGAGGAAAAGAATCACTGGTATTCCAAAACTAGAAGATGCAAATGCATGCAATGCTTAGGTGTAGTGAGGTGGTGTGTGCCTGGGTAAACCCTACGTTTTGACATATTAACATTAGGTAGGTTGGTTCATTTTCAAGTCAAGCCATTTATTTTATATAGGCGCCACCTTGCGTTCTATAAAGAGGAGGCTTAGGAGCAAGTAAAATGTAAAAAGAAATGGTGCTTTCAGTTTCATTTGATTCGAATCAAAATCAGCGAGTTCTCGTCCCGTCTGACTTCGATCATCGTCTCCCGTCTGCGCAAGATGGATTTGGCTTCGGTGATTCACCATTTGAAAGACGAGAGAACACGCAAAGAACCTTCAAAGTCCTTTTTTTATTGGTAGGCAACGAGATCAGTAAGAGAAAGACGTAATGTTCCGGACGGAGACTCCCTTGCTTGATTCAGTCATGACATGGAGCTTCGGCCAATCAAGCCTAGGTGCGGAAGATAAAGTAAAGTTGAGAAAGGCTCCATTTTATGCAGTCTTCGCCGTCAATCTCGACCGCATAGTAAATACTTACTCATTTTAGATCTAAGTTCAAAGAAATCACCGGGGGACAGTAAAATCTGGTAACTCTTCGATCGTGGGTGCGTGCAGGAAATACGGCCATGTGGAGTATGCTGAGTTGGCGTGCTCTCTTTTGAGCTTAAACCTAAGAATCCTTTTTTTTATGTGCTGAACGCGGATGTATACACAGAAGCTCAGATGCCAGAAGAAGTTTACCGAGAAAGAAGCTTATAGAAGAGCGTGCATTGCCTAAACTTGCCAGCTGTAGCTGGATCGAGGTTTGCAAGAAAGTTTATTCCTTTTTCTAAGCTTAGAATACTGACGAAAGTCGATTGAATAGAAATCGAAATAGCACATCCAAACGTTTCTTCTCCTTTATTTAGAAGCCATCCAAAGGTCCCAGCGGTCGTTGGCTAGCACTACATGACATAAATTTCTTTCTTTTCTCATTCAAGTGTTGTCGAGGCAGAAGGCACACTTGGAACTGATGCTGGAGGTGAATCTGCTAATGTGTCAGGTGAGGTTCCCGGCATACTTGAAACGAAAACCCTAGGAAAGATGCTGAAACCCCAGCTTTGAAAGAGACCTGCCCCTCATCCGCCTGTTCAAGGCTTTTAGTTTACTTTGTTAATTATTAACTCGTAAATTATCTTCAAGTGGTATTCTTGTCCTGCATTATTGAAAAAAAGAGTGTAAGCCATGTCAATTATTCTGAGTGAGTCAGGTCGTTTTATTAAAGTCAGTCAGTTGAGTCGGTCAAGAACATCGAGTCAGGTCGACTTAGTCTAGTATTTCCAGTCGGGCGCGCCCATGAATTAGATTAGTGAATTTCATGTAAACTCATTTATCTTATTTTTCTTTTTCTTTTTTTACTTTTATTGCTCCGGAACTCAAGATCTCGGATAACCTAGCTAGCTCAGGCAACCATCCCCTGGTGCGAATTGCAAATGAACTTCAACTAGTATTTGAGACGTTGTTAAGCAGAATACTTTGTTCTCACTATATCGAAGCTGGGCGACTTGCTTTCATTCTCCTGCACTTAGACGGAGACGGCGCCTTCAAACCCACTGTAGGTGAATTGAAAGCTTCATATACATTAGTGTTAGTAGTAAGTCCAGTGGAGGCTACACACCTCTCATTGGCTGGATGCCCAGTTTGAGAGTGCTGGTTACATTTACTCATGACAGGAAAATTTTCATCTACAGAAAACAACCAACAAATGATTAAAGTCGTTGAAACATGTACGCCGCACAAACTAAGAGTATATCTCTTGAACAATAAGTACTTTAACCACATATTAAACGTGTTTAAGCGTATTAAAAAAACCTGCTGCATTAGCTCCTATAACCGATGTTCCTCTTCCTTTTCCTCTTCCTCTCCCCATGCCTCTTCCACCACGACTACATTCTGATCTCTTTCCGACATTGCTTGCAGTCTCCGTCGTTTCAGCTTGACTATACGTAGTTCTACCTGCATATCAATACGGATAAGTATCGCTACAGTAGTGACATCACAGGTAATTGTGAAGTTTAATGCAGTATAAATTTGTCCCGCATAATTTATCTCGCAAAGCAAGAAGACCCCCAAGTACTTCATTTCCCGCCTCTTCATCAATAGAACCGATTTAAAGAATGTCTTCCGCCGGATTGGCTATTCTATATAAAATATTATACCTACAAATACATACAGCAAACAAAAAGTTAAGTTCAATTTTGTTGTTAAACTTACCAGAAGATTTAGATTAAATCACTCAACTATTTATTGTGGAAACAGAATTGCTTCATATAGTCAAATGTGGAACTTTTATTTGTACAATACAACCTGCTTTCCTCCCTGGATTCTGGATGCAAGAAGTTCGGCATCACCAAATTTTCTCTCTTTAAATTCTTTTTCCACCAGAGGGTATTTGCTGTCTAGCGTGGTTATATTCACTTGCTTGAGCACCATAATGCAATGAGAGCAAATTATTCCTTCCCATGGTCGGTCTCGAACAGTCTACAAATACAAGCCCCCTCCTTTGTTGAATGATTAAACACCACCTCGAATGTCCTATTCAACGCAAAATAAGTAACCGTATATATTGCATTGCTGTCCACTTGGGAACCGAATTCGCACTGGAGTTCCATGCATCGCGCAAGCTCCGCTCGGCACTTGTAGAAAATGCAGTTCGTATAGGAATCACGAAGCTGTTTTTCCATAGGAAGGCATGTTATCAAGGTTGGGTTCTTGTACTTGGAATCGTGGTCAGCATCATGCTCGTTTTCCCACAGCGTCATCAATGCAGCATCAAACTTAACCACAAACTTTGCTAGGGTAGCCGGAAAGGTATTTGTTAAAAAATGCATTCATACTATCAGCCCAGTCGTCATACCAGCCCAAAATCGAGAATTTAGAAATACCGGCACCTCCCCTTATTTCGCTCATTGAACCATGGATTATTCTTATAACCGAGATCTGCCATTAATTTCTTCCATCTACCTTCAAATTCTTGTGTTGTGATTGAACCATACACCACAGACTTAACTTTGTCTGAAAGAGTACTTTTATTGGGTACACGACCCCATTTCATAGGCAACTTGTGGAGAATGTGCCAAGAACAGTAAGGGTTCACAGTACTTTACAAAACATTTTTCATACCGTTTTCGATGCTTTTGCACTGGTCCGTTTAGAACTATTTGTAATACTTCGGACAGTAAAAGGGTCGTGTTTGTACTCAGTACTGAGACTATGTGGCTGCGTCATTGTGGCAAGGCTCTGGCCACAGGTTCTAGACACGTCAGGTGTTCGTTCCCGGATGATTGGTTCTTGGCTTGTTTCATGCTTCTTTGCTTCCTTGGGGCTTAATTTACACAACTGGGATAACTGGTGCTGGTCTGGTACCATGCTGATCAGTTCTGTACCAGTATGTACTCAACCTAAAAGCAATACTTGGTTTTGTGCATTTTACTATTGTCTCTATTATCTTATCACTCTAATTACTTTCATAATTAGTGTTAGTACATGTGGTAACCATTTGAAGATATCATATTTGTATTGTACTTGGAGAATGATGAAAAATGGAACTTGTGGAAATTAGTGAAATAGAGAAGAGCTATGTGATTAATATATTATTTTGTTGATGCTTAGCGCCCTCTGTCTCACCCGGCACCACAACTAGCTCAACTTTTCTGCGATACGGTCTACAAGATACATGGTACACCAAAGGCAATCATTAGTGATAGAGACAAGATTTTCACAAGTTTATTTTGGAAGGAACTATTCAAGTTGTCAGGTACAACCTTGCATCACAGCTCATCCTATCACCCCGGTCAAACAGAGAGAGTAAATCAATGTCTCGAAACTTACTTGAGATGCTTGGTAATTAACTGCCCTGGGTGAGATGGCTACCGCTCGCCCAGTATTGGTACAACACTAATTTTAACACCTCATTACAAAGAACACCTTTTTAAACCCGGGTATGTACCCGGTATGGTTGACATTGGCTCAATTCCTAGCTCTCATGTGGAGGCTTTGAATCAGTTATTAAAGGAAAGAATGTAAGCCTTACAAGTAATCAAGGATCATTTGGAAAAAGCTCAAGCACGAATGAAACACTATGCCGAGGAGTGAGAGAAGGGGAGATCAAGTTTTTCTGAAACTACAACCCGCAGACCTCAGTATCTTTAAACAAGAGTATAAAACTCAGCTCCAAGTATTATGGGCCATTCCAAAATATTAAAAAAGGATTGGGGAGGTTGCATACAAGCTGGAGTTACCGCCAGGTTCCAAAATACATGATGTATTTCATGTTTCGCAATTCAAAAAGAAATTGGGCAGAAGAGCGATACATTTACCAAAGTTACCCCAGGTGGGACCTGATGGACTATTGAGAACGGTACCTGCACAGATTGTTGATCGAAGAATGGTGAAGCGAGGCAATTCAGCCGTAGCTCAAGTGTTAGTGCAGTGGGAGAATCTGCCAGCATCAGACCCAACCCACAATGGGAAATCACACTAGTCATGGTGAAGAAATTCGGCTCCAAGGAAAGCCCACCCATTGTCAGGAATAATTCAATCCCCTCGGCATTCTCGTAGTTCTCGAAATACCCTCTCTCTAAGCATAGCATTCCAAGAGATGCAATCTAGGCATTCCAACCTTGCGTGCACTTGAAAAATCGCCACATTTTGCATACATGGTTATCAGAGCATCCACTTCTGATCCAAACAAACCCGAATCGTTCCACATGTGCATGCACCCCTTCTTCGGTCAGGTAAACTGCCACAACATCTCAACACGCATTCAAAGGTGTCAATGTCGGGCTTAAAACTTACCCAAAGCATCCTTTGGTACAAAAGGCCTCATCTAAGAAAGCGGCTTGGCCATACCCACTTACCATGACATTCCACGAGAAGACATCTCTCTCATTCATTTTACCGAACACTGTGCAGGCAGTGAAGAGCTTTTTGAAACGCACGTGCATTAGCAAGACAGATTTTCTTTATGGGATAGCCTTTGAAAAGAAACCTAGTCTTAGAAGGCACCGGCCGAGAGGAAAAAACCACACCTTTATCTGTCATTCCTTCTCGCGGTGGTAGCTCGCCTTTCTTTGCATGAGTGGGGGTGTATATTAAGGAAGACTAAAGTTCTCTTGGTTCCATACGAGGAGGAAGGAGTCCAAACATAAAGAGAGTAACTATAGCAGATCCATTTAGGGACTCTACAGAAGTCGAGAATAGGAGAAGTGGGGGATTTATTCGTTTAAGTAGTTAAGGCCATTAGCCTTTAATTCGTTGGAATCGCTAGTAACGGATCAGCATCCCAGCTTTGCAGCTATTTCGGAGTGGGGTAATTCTCCTAAGAAAGAGTAAAGAAGTACTTTGTTCGAATCAACCGGGAGGGATTTGGTTCATGCACTACTATGCCCAATGATGGCTTCACGCTTTCAATTGCTTATTATGATCATGGAGAGATGGAAAGGACTATCCTCCACTTTTATACCCTACAGCCGTCCGTATTAAGAATTGAGAGTTTTTTATCCAGCGAGTAACTACTAACGTTACGAGCCAGGAAGAGCACACCTAACCTGAGCAAATCCACTCCTCCCTCATGACATCATCCACAAGAAAATGCTTTCGCTCAGTACCCGCCATATTCTAATGTCTATTCGGGGTGGGTCCAAG
>Ga0265324_10000682_pt1 | contig 22784 bp, 13 predicted proteins | sample 41419metaG_FD_198634 | JGI IMG/M metagenome (GOLD analysis project Ga0265324, IMG submission 198634) | Rhizosphere microbial communities from Carex aquatilis grown in University of Washington, Seatle, WA, United States - 4-14-19 metaG | ecosystem: Host-associated > Plants > Roots > Rhizosphere...
GCCGGCTTCAAGGAACTGGAAGCCTATATGCTGAAGAAGGGCGAAGCGGACGCGAGCGCCAGCGGCCGCCAGGAATATCTCGAAAACCTCATCAACGAATTCATCTGATCCAAACCGGAAGCGGGCGGCAACGCCCGCTTCCATTAAACTGAAATACTAAAGAATCCTAACATTATATGAGCATCAACCTCAAGCAATACGAAGTCTGGTTTGTCACCGGCAGCCAGCATCTTTACGGACCCGAAACCCTCAAGGCCGTCGCCATTCATTCGCAGGAAATCGCCAAGGCACTCAACGCCGCGCCCGCGATTCCGGTGAAAGTGGTTTTCAAGCCGGTGATGGTTTCGCCTGACGCGATCACGGAACTGTGCCAGCAGGCGAACAATGCCAGCAAGTGCATCGGCCTCGTGACGTGGTGCCACACGTTTTCGCCGTCGAAGATGTGGATCAACGGCCTCAAGCAGCTTCGCAAGCCGATTTGCCATTTGCACACGCAATACAACCGCGATCTGCCGTGGAGCACGATTGACATGGATTTCATGAACATGAACCAGGCCGCGCACGGTGACCGCGAGCACGGTTTCATCATGAGCCGGATGCGCTTGAACCGCAAAGTCGTCGTCGGTTTCTGGCAGGAAGAAGCCACGCAGGAAAAGATTGGCGCTTGGACGCGTGCCGCCGCCGCGTGGGCCGACTGGCAGGGCGCGAAGTTCATCCGCTTCGGCGACAATATGCGCGAAGTGGCTGTGACCGAAGGCGACAAGGTTGCCGCGCAGTTGAAGTTCGGTTACTCCGTCAACACCTACGGCGTCGGTGACTTGGTGAAAGTCGTCAATGCTGTCACAGAAAAAGAAGTGGACGCGCTCATCAAGGAATACGAAGCCACCTATGTCATCGCGGCTGATTTGAAGAAAGGCAGCAAGCGCCACAAGTCCGTTCGCGACGCGGCGCGCATCGAACTCGGCCTCAAGCAATTTCTCACCGCCGGCGGTTTCAAAGGTTACACCGACACGTTTGAAGATTTGCACGGCCTGGCGCAATTGCCCGGCATCGGCTCGCAGCGCATGATGGCGGCTGGATTTGGTTTCGCCGGCGAAGGCGACTGGAAAACGGCGGCACTCGTCCGCGCGATGAAAGTGATGGCGACCGGCCTCGGCGGCGCGTCCTTCATGGAGGATTACACCTATCATCTGCAATGCGGCAACAAGATGGTGCTCGGCTCGCATATGTTGGAAATTTGTCCGTCCATCGCCGATGGCAAGGCGGCGCTCGAAGTGCATCCGCTCGGCATCGGCGGCAAGGCCGATCCGGCGCGCTTGGTCTTCAACGCGCCCGCCGGCGCAGCGGTCAACGCGGCACTCATGGATTTCGGCAACCGCTTCCGCTTGCTCATCAACGAAGTGGATTGCCTCACGCCGCCGGAAGACATGCCCAAGCTGCCCGTGGCCCGCGCCGTGTGGAAGTGCCGTCCGAATTTCGACGACGCCTGCGCGGCGTGGATTTACGCGGGCGGCGCGCATCACACCGGCTTCAGCCAGGTGGTCACAACCGAGATGCTCGAAGATTTCGGCGCAATCGCCGGTTTGGAAGTCGTCGTGATTGATGCCGACACGAAGCTGCGCCAGTTTAAACAGGAGCTCACTTGGAACGATGCAGCTTACGGCCTGAAGAGCGGCTGGGTTTCCTGAAATCAAACCAATCCTCGAAAAAAATATCCCCGCAAAATGAAACTGAAGAGATATTTTGCCGCCGTCGTCTTGGCGTCGGCCATTTCAGGCAGCGCACAACCGGCGAAAATCACCGTGGACGCGGCGCATCCCGGCCACGCGATTTCGCCGACGTTGTGGGGGATTTTCTTCGAGGACATCAATATGTCCTCGGACGGCGGCATCTATCCTGAACTGGTGCGCAACCGCTCGTTCGAAGATGCTGACACGCCGGAGAACTGGAAGTTAGCAGCTGTCGGCGGCGGCAAAAGCGAGGCGGCGGTCATCACGGCGGACGTGCATGGCCAGCCCGTGCCGCTGAATGCGTTCAACCGCAAATCGCTGCGCGTGAAAGTGGACGGCGCGTTCACTTTGCAGAATGAAGGTTATTGGGGCATGAACTTCGTTTCCGGCGACAGCTACACGCTGAAACTGGCGGCGCGCGGTGAAAAGTTTGACGGCAAGCTTACGGTAAAATTATTGGGCAGCACCGGCGAAGTTTTGGCGAGCGGCGACATTTCCGGCATCGGCGGCGGCTGGAAGTATTATACGCTGGATTTGACCGCGACCGGCGGGGACCCGAAGTCGAAGCTGGAAATTTCCGGCGACGGCCACGGCGTGCTGTTTCTCGACATGGTTTCGTTGATTCCGAAAAAGACGTGGAAAGATCACGGCCTGCGCGTGGATATTGCCGAATCACTCGACGCGCTGCATCCAAAATTCCTGCGTTTTCCCGGCGGCTGCTGGGTGGAGGGCGACGACTTCGCGCACATGAACCATTGGAAGAACACCATCGGCGACATTGATTCGCGCACGCCGCTGTGGAATATCTGGGGTTACAACGCCACGCACGGCCTGGGCTTTTACGAATATTTGCAAATGACCGAAGACCTCGGTGCGCAGCCGCTGTTCTGCATCAACATCGGCATGTCACACAAGGAAACCATTCCGATGGACCGCATGGGCCAATGGGTGCAGGACGCGCTCGACGCGATTGAGTATGCCAACGGCCCGACGAATTCGCTCTGGGGCGCGCTGCGCGCCAAGGCCGGCCATCCCGCGCCGTTCAATTTGACATACATGGAAATCGGCAATGAAAACGGGGGTTTTAACGGCTATGTGGAGCGTTGGAACCTGTTTTACGACGCCATCCGTGCTAAATATCCCTATGTTAAATTCGTGGCCGACGGCTGGGATAAGTTTGGCGACAAGCAGCCGGACATCGTGGACGACCATTATTACGACTCGCCGGAATGGTTCATGCGCCACGCCGGTCAATACGACAAGACTGACCGTAATGGCCCGAAAGTTTTCGTCGGCGAATATGCGGTCACCAAAAATTGCGGCCTCGGTAATTTGCGCGGCGCCATCGGTGAAGCGGCGTTCATGACCGGTCTCGAACGGAATTCCGACGTGGTCGTCATGGCCAGCTATGCGCCGCTGCTCGTGAACCTGAACCACCGCGCGTGGAATCCCGACCTCATCAACTTTGACAGTTCCAAGTGGTATGGCCTGCCGAGCTATTACGTTCAAAAAATGTTTGCTGAAAATCGTGGCGACGTTTCCCTGCCCACAACGGTCGAGTCGCCGGTGGCCGAAGCGGATGTGGCTGGCGGCATGATTGGCGTGGGCACCTGGAACACGGCGGCGGAGTTCAAGGACATCAAGGTCACCGCGCCGGACGGGAAAGTTTTGTATGAATCGGATTTTAGCAAGGGCACCAAAGGCTGGAAGCTGTTCGGCAACGGCGCGGATTGGAATGTCCAGGATGGCGTGTTGCGGCAGGCGGCGGAGAAGGAATTCATCCGGGCGCTGGCCGGCAAACGGGACTGGTCGGATTACACGCTCACGCTGAAGGCTCGGAAAATTTCCGGCGCGGAGGGATTTCTGGTTTTGTTCCACATCAACAGCAGCGAAGACCGCACTTGGTGGAACATTGGTGGCTGGAACAACACGGCCGACGGCATCGAGGCCGGCGAGACGCTCGACAGCAAGCCCAGCCACATTGACATCGGTCGGTGGTATGACCTCAAGGTCACGGTCAGCGGCAACCATGTGAAGTGCTGGCTCGACGGTGAAATCATCCACGATTTGAATTACGACGCGGGCGGCAAAATCACCAGTCTTTACGCGACTTCGGCAACTGATGGAAAGACTGGAAACCTCATCGTGAAAGTCGTAAATGCCGACACCAAGCCGCTCGAAGCAAAACTGGATTTGTCCGGGATCAGCCTTTCCGGCCAAGGCACGGCCACCGTGCTGACCTCGGAAAATGGCGCGGACGAAAATTCGCTGACCGATCCGACCAAGGTTTCGCCGAAGACAGAACCGGTCAGCTTCAGCGGCACGAGCTTGCAACGGTCGTTTCCCAGAAATTCTTTCACCGTGCTGCGGTTGCAAACCAAGTAAGGCGGCATGGCGATTTGGTGCAACAAATTTTTCGTCGCTTTCATCGGCGTGTTCACCTGTGCCGTTTCGGCGTTGGCGGACGCGCCGGCGATGAAAGTTACCCGCGCCGTCGAGCCGTTTCCGTTGGCGGATGTGCGGCTGCTTGACGGGCCGTTCTGCGACGCGATGCTGCGCGACCAGAAATATCTGTTGAGTCTCGATCCTGATCGTTTGCTGCACACGTTCCGGCTGAACGTCGGCCTGCCGTCCACCGCGCAACCGCTTGGCGGCTGGGAAGCACCCGATTGCCAGTTGCGCGGTCACAGTCTGGGGCATTATCTCTCCGCGTTGTCGCTGATGTATGCCAGCACTGGCGATATGCGGTTCAAACAGCGCGTGGATTATCTGGTCGGCGAACTGGCGAAATGTCAGAGCTATTCTCCGGCGGCGGGTTTCCATACGGGCTATTTATCAGCGTTTCCGGAATCCATGATAGACGGCGTCGAGCAGCGCAAGCCCGTCTGGGCACCGTGGTATACGCTCCACAAAATCATGGCCGGCCTGCTGGACGCGAACCGGCACTGTGCCAATGAACCGGCGCTCACCGTGCTGACGAATATGGCCGACTGGGTGAAATTCCGCGTGGACGGGATTTCGCGCCAGCAGATGCAGAACTCGCTCGACACCGAGCACGGCGGCATGAACGAGGTTCTTTCCAATCTTTACGCGGTCACGGGCAATACAAATTATTTGCAGCTTTCGGCGGCGTTCAATCAGGCCAAAATTCTCGACCCACTCGCGCGTGGCGAAGACCGGCTGAACGGCCTGCACGCCAACACGCAGATTCCCAAAATCATCGGCGCGGCCCGCGAATATGAATTCACCGGCGACACCAACTTTTTAGCGATGGCCGGCACGTTTTGGGATTCCGTTGCGCTGCGGCGTTCCTATGTAATCGGTGGCCACAGCGACCATGAGCATTTCTTTCCGACCAACGAGTTTGCAACCCATTTGAGTCCAGACACCTGCGAGACTTGCAACACCTACAACATGCTCAAGCTCACGCGCGAGATGTTCGCGCTCCAGCCGGACGCGGCGAAGATGGATTTTTACGAACGCGGCCTTTACAACCACATCCTCGCGTCGCAGGACCCGGAGACTGGCATGTTCGTCTATCTGATGTCGCTCAAGCCGGGGCATTTCAAAACGTATTCCACCCCGGAAAATTCCTTCTGGTGCTGCGTTGGCACCGGCATGGAAAACCATGCCAAATACGCCGATACAATTTATTTTCACGACGCAGATTCGCTGTTCGTAAATTTGTTCATCGCGTCGGAACTGAACTGGCCGGAGAAAAAGCTATCTGTCCGGCAGGAAACCAGATTTCCGGAGAGTGACACGACGGTGTTGAAAATCAAAACCACAAAACCGGTGACGTTGGCGTTGAAAATCCGGCATCCGGCGTGGGCGACCGGTGCCCTGAAAATTTCCGTGAATGGCAAGCGGCAGAATATTAAATCCGCGCCCGGCAGCTATGTGACGTTACAACGCAAATGGCGCGACGGCGACACGGTGGAGATCCAGTTGCCGATGAAATTGCGCACGGAATTCCTGCCGGGCACGACCAACGAAATCGCCTTGCTCTACGGGCCGATTGTCCTTGCCGGCGAACTGGGCACCAATTCCATGCCGAACCCGCTGGCGACGACGCAGACGGAATTCAGCCGCCTGCCCGCGCCGCCCGCGCCAATGCTGGTGACGACGGCGGACGATTTACTCAAGCACGTTCAGCCCGTTTCTGGCCAGCCGTTGACGTTCCGCACGAGCGGCATCGGACGGCCGGTGGACGTGACGCTGATTCCGTTTTACGAACTGCACCGTCAGCGTTACTCCGTTTACTGGCAATTGATTTCTGAAGCCGAGTGGAAATTAAAATCCGACGACATTGCCGCTGCCGAGGCTCGGCGCATGGCCGAGGAGGCGCGCGTGGTGGACGTGGTGCGGCCTGGCGAACAGCAGTCCGAGACCGACCACAAATGGCAGGGCGAGGCCACGCAGACCGGCGATGCTTACGGTTTCAAATGGCGCGAAGCCAAGGGTTGGTTCAGTTACGAGGTGAAGGTGATTCCTGGCTTGCCACAACAGCTGGTGGTTTCATTTCGCGGCGGCAGCACCGAGGATTTTGAATTGCTCGTGGACGGAAAGAACCTCACGGCGCAGCAGCCGGCCGGCGGCAATGCCTTCGAGGCGGAGTTCCTGCTTTCGCGTGAACTCACGCTGGGCAAACAGAGCGTGGTGGTGAAATTTTCCTCGCGTCCGCCCAAGGGGGTTCCCGGACTTTCCTTGCTGCGCATATTGAAAATGCCGTTGGAAACGACCGCCGCGCCAAACCTCGCGTCCGTGGCGCTGGCGGCGAGTTCCAATGTTTCCGGTGACACTTCGTTGGCAGCGTTGAGCGACGACTTTGTGCCGCGCAACTCGCGGGACAGCCGGCGCGGCTCTTACGGCAACTGGCCGAACACCGGCACGCAGTGGGTGTTGTATGAATGGCCGCAGCCGGTCAGCACGCGGCAGATCGAAGTTTATTGGTGGGACGACAACCGGGGAGTGCGTTTGCCGAAAGGCTGCCGCGTGACGTATTGGGATGGAAATATTTTTGTTCCGGTGAAAAATGCCGTCGGCCTTGGCGTTGTCGGCGACCAGTTCAACGTAACGACCTTCGACGAAATCACGACGACGAAACTCAGGCTGGAGATGGATGGCAGCGGGGATTATTCAACCGGCATCCTCGAATGGCGCGTGCTGGATTCCGGCAAGTCGCCGGAATTTCCGCCGCGCGTCCATGCCGGTCGGGATCGCGACGTGATGCTCGGCGGCAAAACGTATTTGTCCGGCGCGGTGAAATTTTCCAAGCCGAATTCGGCGGCGGAAATTTCGTGGAGCAAGGATTCCGGCCCGGGCGAAGTGGCCTTTGCCGATGCCCATACGAACGTCACGACCGCGACTTTTTCCCAGCCGGGTCATTACGTTTTGAAGCTGACGGCGGGCGGGGAAAAGTTGAGTTCATCATCTGCGCTGAAGGTGAAAGTAGTTTTGCCGCCGCCGAGTAACCGGCTCGACGTGGTCTATACCAAGCCCTACAAAATCAACAGTCCTTTTTGGAATGCCCGCGCCAAGGCGCTGATCGTGAATTGGATTCCGCATTGCATTGACGAGATCAATCGCACGAACATTCCCGCGAATCAGGGTGACGGTGGCATTGATAATTTTGTCGAGGCGGCGAAGGCGTTGCGCGGCGAACCGCATGCGCCGCAGCGCGGCTATGTGTTTGCGAATGCCTGGGTGCATCAGACGGTCGAGTCCATGTGCATCGCGCTGATGGTGGACGCGCAAGGCGATCAGGAAATTCTCGCGGCGCAGGAAAAAATGAAGGCGACGCTCGAAGATTGGATTCCGAAAATCCTCGCGGCGCAGGAGCCGGACGGCTATTTGCAGACGGCCTACACGCTGGCCGACCGCCGGCAATGGCCGTCGCGCTGGAATCCCTCGCAGCGCGGCAACCACGAAGGTTATGTCGCGGGCTATTTTATCGAGTCGGCCATCAATCATTACACGCTCACCGGCGGCAAGGACAAACGCCTTTATGACGCGGCCAAAAAACTGGCCGACTGCTGGGTGGCGAACATCGGCCCCGGCAAAAAGGAATGGTATGACGGCCACGAGCAGATGGAGCAGGGCTTGGTGCGCTTCGGCCGTTTCGTCAACGACATGGAAGGTGGTGGGCGCGGCGACAGCTACATCGCGCTGGCGAAATTCCTCCTCGATTGCCGTGGTCGTCATGGCGGTTCGGATTACGACCAGACGCAGTCTCCCGTGCAGCAGCAATACGAGGCTGTCGGTCACGCCGTCCGCGCGTCGTATTTGTTTTCCGCGATGTCGGATGTCGCGGCGGAGACGCATGACACCGATTATCAAAGCGCGGTGATGTCGCTCTGGGACAACCTCATCAACAAGAAGTATTACGTCACTGGCGGGATCGGCAGCGGCGAGACGTCTGAAGGCTTTGGTGGAAATTATTCGCTGCCGAATGCGGCTTACTGCGAATCGTGTTCGAGCTGCGGCGAAATTTTCTTCCAGTGGAAAATGAACCTCGCCTACCACGACGCGAAATATGCCGACCTTTACGAGGAGACGATGTATAACGCGCTGCTCGGTTCGACGGATCTGGCCGGCCGGCATTTTTATTACGACAACCCGCTCGTCGAGGGCAAGCCGCGCTATCTCTGGCATGTCTGTCCGTGCTGCGTCGGCAACATCCCGCGCACCCTGCTTATGGTGCCGACGTGGACTTACACGAAGAGCGACACCGGGATTTATGTGAATCTCTTCATCGGCAGCACCATCAACGTCGAGCGCGTCGCCGGCACGGATGTGGAGATGGTGCAGGCAACGGATTATCCGTGGAGCGGCAAGGTCGTCATCACCGTGAATCCGAAGCAGCCGAAGGAATTCACTGTGTTCGTGCGCGTGCCAAACCGCACGACCAGCGAACTTTACACGCCGACGCCGGCGGTCAATGGCTTGAAACTTCTCAAGGTAAACGGCGAAGTTGTTCCCGAAATAATGGAAAACGGTTACGCCGCCATCACGCGCGAATGGCAGGCCGGCGACAAGATTGAACTGGAAATGCCAATGGAAATTCAAGTCGTGAAAGCCGATGAACACATCGCTGCCGAACGTGGTTTCGTTGCGCTGCGCTACGGCCCGCTGATTTACTCGGTCGAAACCGCCGATCAGCCGAAACTTGACCGCGCGCCGGATTTGAAATCGCTCGCGACCGAATGGCGCGGCGATCTGCTGGGCGGCGTGATGGTCATCAAAGGCAAATGGAGCGACGGTTCGCCGTTGCTCGCGATTCCAAATTACGCCCGCCAGAATCGTGGCGGCAAGTCGGCGGTCTGGTTGACGGAATAAAGTCATGAGCAAAATCTCTGGAAAACTTTTTGTTGCTGCCAGTGCATTGCTGGCAGCTTCGGCGGCTTGTTTGAATGCGGCGGAATCGACGTTGACCATTCAAACCGACCAGCCCGGCGTGAAAATCAACCGCGCCATGTGGGGCGTCTTTTTCGAGGACATCAATCTTGGCGCGGACGGCGGGCTTTACGCCGAGCTGGTGAAAAACCGTTCGTTTGAATTTCCTAATGCGCTGATGGGCTGGCAGATTTCCGGTCAGACCAATGGCGTCGAAATTCGCGCTGACAAGGTGTTCAGCCAGGTGCAGCCGCATTACATCCGGTTGCAAAGTGGCACGGGTCTTGCGAATGAGGGTTTTCGCGGCATCGGGATTCATGCCGGTGAAACCTATGACTTTTCGGTCGAAGCTCGCGCCGTCGAAGGCCGGCCGGTTTTGAAAATTGAACTGGTCGGTGCTGACGGTCATTCACTCGCCGCCACCAGTGTGAAAGGTTTTCAAGCGGACTGGCAGCGGCTGACGGCAAAGCTCAAGTCTTCTACGCAGGAAGAAAAGGCGCGGCTGAAAGTCAGCGTTGAAGGCGGCACGGCGGATTTGGACATGGTTTCGTTGTTCCCGCGCCACACTTGGAAAAACCGCCCCGGTGGCTTGCGCGCGGACATGGTGCAATGGCTGGCGGACATGAAACCGGGCTTCATGCGTTTTCCCGGCGGTTGCATCGTGGAAGGCCACACGCTTACGAACCGTTACCAGTGGAAGACGACCATCGGGCCGGTGGCCGAGCGCAAAGTCATCATGAACCGCTGGAACGACGAGTTCAAACACCGGCCCACGCCGGATTATTACCAGTCGTTCGGCCTTGGCTTCTTTGAGTATTTCCAATTATGCGAGGACATCGGCGCGTCGCCGCTGCCGATTTTGAATTGCGGCATGGCCTGCCAATACAACAGCGGCGAGCTCTGCCCACTCGACCAGCTTGAGCCATACATCCAGGACGCGTTGGATCTTATCGAGTTTGCCAATGGCCCGGTGGATTCCGTCTGGGGCGCGAAACGCGCGGCGATGGGACATCCCAAGTCGTTCGGTTTGAAAATGCTCGGTGTTGGCAACGAGCAGTGGGATCAGCAATACATTGACCGCTACGTAAAATTTCAGCAGGTGCTGAAGGCGAAACATCCTGAAATCAAGCTGGTCTCCGCCGCTGGTCCGTCGCCGGATGGAAAACTTTTTGATTTTGCCTGGAAAAATTTGCGCGAACTCCATGCTGATATCGTGGATGAGCATTGCTACGCCAAGCCAGACTGGTTTTATAACGGCACGCATCGCTACGACCATTATGATCGCAACGGCCCGAAGGTTTTCTTCGGCGAATACGCCGCGCAGAGCGACCACACCGGCAGCACCAACAATCATAATAATCTCGAATGCGCTCTTGCCGAGGCCGCCTGCATGACCGGCCTGGAACGCAATGGCGATGTGGTGGCCATGGCCAGCTACGCGCCGCTGTTCGCGCATGTGGATGGCTGGCAATGGAAGCCTGACCTTATCTGGGTGAACAACCTTCAAAGCTGCGGCACGCCGGATTATTACGTGCAGAAGCTGTTCGCCAACAATCCCGGCGACATGACGGTGCCAGTGAAACTGAACGCATTCGCCGACGCAAAACTGTTCGTTTCCGCCACGCGCGACGACGTCACCGGCGAGACGATCCTCAAGGTCGTGAACGGCGGCAAATCCCCGGCGGCAGTGAAGCTGGACTTTGCCGGCGCGAAGAAAATCGACTCCAAGGCCACGGTTTTTACGCTGGCCAGCGCCAGCCTGAAGGATGAAAATTCATTCGCCGCGCCGCAAAAGGTTTCGCCGGTTGAAGCAAAAATCAAAATCACGTCGCCGCAGTTCAGCTACGCGTTTCCGCCGGATTCGCTGACAGTTTTGCGGCTCAAAATCACCAATTAAAATATATGGCAAATCAATACACCATCGGTCTGGATTACGGCACGAACTCCGTTCGCGCCCTCATCGTCAATGTCGCCAACGGCGCGGAAGTTGCCGCCGCCGTCTGGGTTTATCGCCATGGCACGCAAGGCGTGGTGCTGTCCCGCGACCCCAATCTGGCGCGGCAGCATCCGGCCGACTATCTCGAAGGCGCGGAAACCACCATCAAGCAGGCGCTCGCCATGGCGAAGAAAAACGTAAAGGGTTTCACCCCGGCCCAGGTCATCGGCATCGGCGTGGACACCACCGGCAGCACGCCGCTGCCCGTGGACAAGGCAGGCCAGCCGCTGGTGTTTCAGAAAAAATTTGCGAACAATCCCGCCGCGCTCGCGTGGCTGTGGAAAGACCACACCAGCGTCAACGAGGCGGCGGAGATCACCGCGCTGGCAAAAGAAATCCGCCCGCAATATCTCGCCAAGTGCGGCGGCATTTATTCCAGCGAATGGTTCTGGAGCAAGCTGCTGCATTGCCTGCGCACCGCGCCGGCGGTTTTCAACGCGGCACATTCCTGGGTGGAACTTTCCGATTTCGTGCCTGCGTCGCTCACCGGCACGGAGCATCCCGACAAGTTGATCGCCGGCGTTTGCGCCGCCGGTCACAAGGCAATGTGGAATGCCAAATGGGAAGGTTATCCCGACACGGAATTTCTGGCCAAGCTCGATCCGAAGCTCGCGCAGTTGCGTTCCCGCCTGACGCCGCGCGTGCATACGATTGACCGCGCGGTTGGCGGCCTCACGCCGGCGTGGGCCAAGAAGACCGGTTTGACGGCGGGAATTCCCGTGGCGGTCGGCGCGTTTGATTGCCATCTTGGTGCCGTCGGCAGCGGTGTCACGCCCGGAACGCTCGTCAAGATCATCGGCACGAGCACCTGCGACATCAGCGTGCGCGAGAACACCGCCGAGTTGGCGGATGTGCCCGGTGTCTGTGGCATCGTGGACGGCAGCGTGCTGCCCGGCTATTTCGGCATCGAAGCCGGTCAATCTGCGGTCGGCGACTTGTTCAACTGGCTGGTGAATTATATCCAGCCCGGCGGCAAGATTGCGGGTTCGCACGAGGAATTGACGAAAGGCGCGTTGCAACTTCAGCCCGGCGAAAGCGGCTTGCTTGCGCTCGACTGGAACAACGGCAATCGCACGATTCTGGTGGATCAGCGGCTCACCGGTTTGCTGGTGGGCCAGACGCTTTACACCACGCCGGCGGAAATGTATCGCGCCTTGATCGAGGCGACGGCGTTCGGCGCATTGACCATCATCAACCGCATGGAAGAATACGGCGTGAAAATTTCGCAGATCGTCAACTGTGGCGGCATTGCGGACAAGAGCGCTTTGGTCATGCAGATTTACGCGGATGTCACCGGCCGGCCGATGAAGATCAGCCGCTCGGCGCAGACGTGCGCGCTGGGCTCGGCCATCGCGGCGGCGGTCATCGCCGGTGCGCACAAGGATTACGCCACGGCGCAGAAGAAGATGACCGGCTTGAAACCGAAAGTCTATAAGCCGAACGCCAAGAACCACGCGGTTTACAAGGAGATTTATGCGCTCTACAAGGAATTGCACGACGCCTTCGGCACGAAGGATTGGAACGGCAATCTTTACGGCGTGATGAAGAAACTCATCGAAATCCGGAGCCGCGTGAGAAAGTAATCAAACCATGTTCACCGAACTGAAAACCGAAGTTTGCCGGGTCAACAAGTCGTTGGTTGATTCCGGTCTGGTCATTCTCACCTGGGGCAACGTCAGCGGCGTGGATCGCAAGGCGGGCGTCATGGCCATCAAGCCGAGCGGCGTGCCTTACGACAAGCTCACGCCGGATGACATCGTGGTCCTGAAAATCGCCGACGGCACGGTGGTGGAAGGCAAATACCGTCCTTCCTCCGACACGGCGACGCATCTGCATCTTTACCGCGCGTTTCCGAACATCGGTGGCGTGGTGCACACGCACTCGCGTCATGCGACGGCGTGGGCGCAGGCGGGACGCGAACTGCCGTGCTACGGCACGACGCACGCGGATCATTTTGGTGGCGCGGTGCCCATCGCGCGCTTTTTGACCAAGGCGGAGATTGACGGCGGCTACGAGGCGAACACCGGCGTGGTCATCGAGGAATGTTTCAAGCAGCGAGGCATCACGGCGGACGATGTGCCGGGAGTTTTGTTGCACGGGCACGCGTCGTTCACCTGGGGGAGCACGCCGCAGAAGGCGCTGGATAATTCCATCGCGCTCGAAGCCTGCGCGCAGATGGCGTTTGAAATGTTGCTGCTGAACCCGCAGGCACAGCCGCTGCCGGAAATTATTTTGAACAAGCACTGGAACCGTAAGCACGGCCCGGGCGCATATTACGGACAGAAATAAAATGCAATTTGTCGTCGGTTTCTTACAATCAACACACACCAACAACCATAACCATGAAAATAAAACACATCATGCTGGCAACGGCTGGACTCGGCGCGGCCTGTCTTGTAGGCTGCTCCACCATGTCTCCTAATCCTAATTCCACCATCACTAAGGCCAACTTCGGCAAGACGCCCGAAGGGCAGGCGGTCGAAATCTACACCTTGCACAATGCCAATGGTGCCGAGGCGCGCATCATGACCTACGGCGGCATCGTGCAGTCGCTGACCATGCCGGACAAGAACGGCAAGCTCGCCGACGTCGTGCTCGGCTTCGACACGCTTGACGGTTATGTGAATCCGGCCTATGTGAAGGGCTGTCCGTATTTCGGCGCGCTCATTGGCCGTTACGGCAATCGCATCGGCGGCGCAAAGTTCACGCTGGAAGGCCAGACCTACACGCTGGCCGGCAACAACGGCGGCAATTCGCTGCACGGCGGCGTGAAAGGCTTCGACAAGGTTGTCTGGACGGCGAAACCCTCGGTGGGCGTTCACGGGCCGCAACTGGTGCTTGCGTATGTGAGCAAGGACGGCGAGGAAGGTTTCCCCGGCAATCTGGAGGTCACGGCGATCTACACGCTGACCGAGGATAATGCGCTGAAACTGGAATTCACCGCGCGCACCGACAAGCCGACGGTTTGCAACCTGACGCATCATTCCTATTTCAACCTGGCCGGGCAGGGGAATGGCGACATTCTCGGCCACCTCGTCTATATCAATTCCGACAAGACCACGCCGGTGGACAGCGGCCTCATTCCGACTGGCGATTTGGCCGACGTGACCGGCACGCCGTTTGATTTCCGCAAGCCGACCGCGATTGGCGAGCGCATCAACGATCCCAACACCGTTCTGCAATACGGCCCCGGCTACGACCACAACTGGGTCGTCAACAAGCCGCTGGGCGAACTCGGTTTGCAGGCGCGCGTCGTGGAACCCACCAGTGGCCGCGTGATGGAGGTCTGGAGCGATGAACCGGCCGTGCAATTCTACGCGGGCAATTTCCTCGACGGTTCGCTGACCGGCAAGGGCGGCAAGGTTTATCAGCGCCGCAATGGCTTCTGCCTGGAGCCGCAGCACTATCCCGATTCCCCGAACAAGCCGTCGTTCCCCACCACGGAACTCAAGCCCGGCCAGACGTATCACAATGTCATCATCTATAAATTCAGCGTCAAATAATCCGATCAAATCAGCTCCACAGCAAAATAGAAAACTATGAATGAAATAACCAATAGCGTAGTGGCGGCAACCAATGCCGTCGCGGCGGCTCCGGCGGCCATCGTGGCTGCGACGGCCAATGGCGGTTCGGTGTTCAACGGCCTGGACTGGGCGGTGATCGCCTTCTTCGCCATCGGCATGATGGCGGTCGTGGCGTTCTCGATGCGCAAGAAGAACGAGTCCGGCAAGGATTACTTCCTGTCGGGCCGCGATGCGAACTGGCTCCAGATCGGTTCCTCGATCTTCTCCTCGAACATCGGTTCCGAACATCTCGTCGGTCTCGCCGGTGCCGGCTTCATCACCGGCATGGCGATGGCGCATTGGGAAATGCACGGCTGGCTCATCCTGATTTTGGGCTGGGTGTTCGTGCCGCTCTATGACCGCATGAAAGTGTTCACTATGCCGGAATTTCTCGAACTGCGCTTCAGCCGTGGTTCCCGAAATGTGTTGAGCCTGCTCACCATGGCGAGCCTCGTGCTGACCAAGATTGCCGCGACGATTTACGCCGGCGATGTGGTCATCCGCACGTTGCTCAACGTGGATCACGTCATTCTGTTCGGCCACAGCATTGACGTCTTCTGGGTCATCGCTTTGGGTCTGGCGTTCACAACGGGTCTCTACACGATCTTCGGCGGCATGCGCGTGATCATGTATACCGCCGTGTTGCAGACGCCGGTGCTGATCTTCGGTTCGCTCGCCATTCTTTACATCGGGCTGCACAAGCTCGGTCATGGCAGCTTGGTTGAAGGCTGGAATGCCACCAAGGCGGCCGTCGGCGACAACATCCACCTGATCCGCTCCAACAAGGATCCGGAATGGCCGTGGCTCGCCGTGCTGCCCGGTTCCGCCATCATCGGCTTCTGGTATTGGTGCACTGACCAATACATCGTCCAGCGCGTGCTCGCCGGTAAGAACCAGCAGGAATCCCGGCGCGGCTCCATCCTTGCCGGTTACTTCAAGCTCACGCCGGTGTTCATCTTCCTCGTGCCCGGCATGGTGGCCTTTGCGCTGACGCAGACGCCCGGCAGCGGTTTCACCACCAGCGGCGACGCCGCCTACACCTCGCTCGTGGCGCAGATTCTGCCCCACGGCATCAAGGGCATTGTCGCCTGCGGCATGATCGTCGCGCTGATGGCCTCGCTCGCGTCCAAGTTCAACGCCGCCGCCACGCTCTTCACGATGGACTTCTATCGCGAATGGCACCCGAACGCCTCCGGCAAGACCGAAGTGCTCGTCGGGCGCATCGCCACGGCGGTCATCGTGTTCATGGGCATCTGCTGGGTGCTGGTCATCAAGGCGCTGCACTCGAACCTTTATGAATATCTCCAGAGCGTGCAGGCGTATCTCTCGCCGGCCATCGCCGTGCTGTTTGGCGTGGGCGTGTTCTGGAAACGCGCCACGGCACCCGCCGCCCTGTGGGCGTTTGTCGTGGGCGTGGTGGCCGGTTTCGCCCGGCTCGCGGCGGATCTCATCATGCGCGCCGACGCCGGCACCGTGAAGGAGCTCAAGCAGCAATTGTATAAGGGCGTGATCAACGCGCAGCAATATGCCGACGGCATCGCGCCCATCCAAGCCAAGCATGGCGTCATCTTCGCGTTCTGGAACATCCACTGGCTCTATTTCTGCCAGGGCTTGTTCGTGCTGACCGCCGCCCTGATGATCATCATCAGCTTGCTGACCAAGGCACCGGACGCCTCGACTGTGAAATACACTTGGTATGGGGCCACGGCGGAAGAAAAAGCCGCGACCAAGGCCAGTTGGAGCGCGCTCGACGTGGTGCTGTCCCTGATTGTCGTGGCCGCCGTCGTCACGTTCTACATCAAGTTCTTTTAATCAACCGTTCGTTTCAAACGGCGGCGGTGCTTCGGCATCGCCGCCTTTTTGCTGTCTGACTTTAATACCATTATGAAAACCTTCCTGGCCCTCATCTCCACCCTTTGCGCCGCCGCGCCGTTGCTGCTGGCGGCGGACGCGAACCTCACCGCCCGCGAACAGCAGATCATCGCCGCATCCAAGCTGCCCGCGCCCGCGCGGATGGTTCATGTCGGCAAGCCAGCCGCCACGCCGCCGATGGGCTGGAACAGTTACGACGCCTTTGGCGACAACGTCGTTGAGAGCGAAGTACTCGCCAACGCCCGCTATGTTGCGGAGAAGATGCGGCCCGCCGGCTGGGACACGGTCGTCGTGGATTATTGCTGGTATGACCCCGGCGCGCATGACAACAATCGCATGGGCCGCGTCGGTGCCGCGCTCATCGCCGACGCCAATGGCCGGCTGCTGCCCGCGACCAACCGTTTTCCCTCCGCCGTCAACGGCCACGGCTTCCAGCCGCTCGCCGATGCCGTGCATGCGCTCGGCTTGAAGTTCGGCATCCACGTCATGCGCGGCATCCCGCGCCAGACAGTCGCCGCCAACCTGCCCATCGCCGGTTCCATCTACAGCGCCGCCGATGCCGCCAACACCAATGACCAATGCGCGTGGTGTCCCGACATGTTTGGCGTGCACGGCAACGCCGCCGGGCAGGCGTGGTATGACTCGTGCGTGAAACTCTGGGCCGCGTGGGGCGTGGACTACATCAAGGTGGACGACCTTTCCCGCCCGTATCACACCGCCGAGGTGGAACTGATCCGCCACGCCATTGATCAGAGCGGCCGCGCCATCGTGTTCAGCACGTCGCCCGGCGAGACGCCCGTCGTTGACGCCGAACACGTCGCGCGCAACGCCAATCTCTGGCGCGTCTCCGATGATTTCTGGGACGGCTGGAAATATCTCGACCACGAATTCACGCTTGCCGCGCGGTGGCACAATTTCGCCGGGCCGGGCCACTGGCCGGACGCGGACATGCTGCCCGTCGGTCATCTATCGGTGAACCACCGTTCCGTGGGCAACGACCGCTTCACGCAGTTCACCCGCAACGAGCAGCTCACGCTCCTGTCTTTCTGGTCTCTGCTGCCGTCGCCGCTGATGGTCGGGGCGAATTTGCCGGACAACGACGCGTGGACCCTGGCGCTGCTCACCAGCCCGGAGGTCATCGCCGTGAATCAGGACGCGCTCGGTGCGCCCGCGCAGCCGCAGCCCAACGCCCCGACCTCCGCCGAAGTGTGGGTGCGTCCGCTCGCGGACAAATCCGTCGCCGTCGGCTTTTTCAACCGCACCGCTGTGCCATTGTCGTTATCGGTGCCGTGGGAAACCCTGGGGCTGACCAACGTCCACCGCGTGCGCGACCTCTGGCTCCGGCAGGATTTGAAAAATGGCCAAGCGTTTACCGCCGAACTCCCGCCGCACGGCAGCCTCCTGCTCAAGGTGAATTAAAAACTTCTTGACCTTGGTGAACGGCGCGGAAACCTTTCCGCGCCGTTTGCTTTGTGTGAACCTGATGAACTACCGCCATTGAGGACAAGCCGCCCGGCTGCCGGCAAAACTGTCACTTTTTGACCACTTATGATGCGGTTGGGGTGTTTTTCTGCGATTTTAGTACGTTTTCGGGTGTTTTCCTCTCCGGCAGTAGCAAGATTGGCGCATCTAGCGGCACGAGATGCGCATCCGGTGGCGCGGTTGCCTCCGACGGCGGCAACAGTGGAGGAGTTGGTGGCGGCATTGCCGCTGATTCTGCCACGCCCGCCTGTGCGGCCAGTTACCGGCGATGGTTAAACCCCGATGCCCATGCCTGCCAGCGCCGCGCGGGTTTTCTCCGGCGTTTCATGGAGGATGGCGCGCCAGCCGCGCGTCGCGCCGGCGGCGATGTTCTCCGCGCGGTCGTCGAGGTAGATCAAATCCGCACCGCGCCGCCCGCACATTTTTTCCATCGCAGCATAGATGGCCGGCAGCGGCTTCATCGCGCCGACTTCATAGGAGAAAATGTAGCCGTCGAAATGCGCAAAGAAGGGGAAATCGCGCCGGACGTGTTCGATGGCGAGGTCGTTGGTGTTGGAAAAAATGTAGGTCTTGAACCCGCGCTGGCGCAGTTCCGCGTGCAGCGCAATGGTGCCGGGCATCTCCGTGAAAATCTTAGCGAAGTAACCGCCAAACTCCGCGAGGTCGCCGTGAAAACCGACGGCCCCGCAGACGGCGTCGTAAAATCCCTGGCGCGTGAGCCGGCCGGATTCGTAGTCCACCAGCAGCGGCGAGCTGCCGAGAAAGGCGTGCAGGTCGGCGGGCGCGCGGTCGCTGCGCGCGGCGATCTTTTGCGCGGCGACGGTGTAATCAAAATCCACCAGGACTTTGCCGAGGTCGAAGATGAAGACGGGAGGCATGTTAAGATGAATGTAATGTGGAATGACCGCCCTCACCCTGGCCCTCTCCCCCGGGGAGAGGGGACAGCCGTTGAATGATTTGATAAAATCCGCAAGTCAACGAGCCGCATCCAGCCGTCGCTGGGCCGGAAAGCAGGGAGCGTTTCTCCCTCTCCCGTTGGGAGAGGGCCGGGGTGAGGGGAAGCCAATCCACAAACTTCAAAGCATTTCCCTCCGGCTTTCGAGGGCGCGGTTGAGGGTGAGGTCGTCGGCGTATTCCAAACCGCTGCCGGCGGGCAGGCCGAAGCCGATGCGGGAAATCTTCAGGCCGGCGCGCGCGAGGCGTTTCGCCAGATAGCTGCTGGTGGCGTCGCCTTCCACGTCGGTGCCGAGCGCGATGATGATTTCCTTGATGGGTTCGTCGGCGAGCCGTTGCTCCAGCCCGGCGATGCGCAAATCGTCCGGCTCCACACCGTCGAGCGGAGAAATCTTGCCGCCGAGCACATGGAACTTGCCGCGATATGTCCCCGAACGCTCGATGCTCAAAATGTCCACGGCGCGTTCCACCACGCACACGAGCGCGGCATCGCGGCGGTCATCGGCGCAGGTGGGGCAGGGGGATTTTTCCGTCAGCGCGCCGCAGGTGTCGCAGAAGCGGATGCGCTCGCGCGCGGTCAAAATGGTTTGCGCCAGATGCTGCACCAGCGCAGTCTCAGTCTGCACGAGATGCAGCGCGAGGCGCTCAGCGGAACGCGGCCCGACGCCCGGCAGCTTGGCCAGCGCGGCGGTCAGGGCGATGATGGGTTCGGGCAGCATGGGGTGAATAATGACGAATGACTAAATCCTAATGTCGAAAGAATGACAAAGCTCGAATGACCAAGCCAATTTGCACCGGGCAGATTTGAGGCTTGGTCATTGGGAATTAATTGGTCATTCGGGTTTAGGAATTCGTCATTTCACATAAGTCCCGGCAGATTGAAACCCGCCGTGGCCTTGCCCATCTCGGCATTGGAGATTTCCTTGGCCTGCGCGAGCGCCTGGTTGGCGGCGGTGAGGATCATGTCTTCGACAATCTGCGCGTCGCCCGGATTCAGCGCCTGTGGATCAATCTTGATGGACGCAAGCGCGCCGTCGCACTTGGCGACGACCTTCACCGCGCCGCCGCCGCTGGTGGCTTCCACCGTGCGCGTGGCGAGGCTGGCCTGGATTTGTTCCATTTGCTGCTGCATCTTCGCAGCCTGTTTCATGAGTTTGCCGAGAGACATATATTGAATTTGAGATTTGAAATTTCAGATTGGAGATTTTCAGGCGCGCACTTCCACAATGGTACCCTTGAAAACTTCCAGCGCGCGCTTGATGAGCGGGTCGTTCTTGAAGGCCTCCTTGTCGAAGGCGATTGGCGCGGGCGCGGCGGGCTTGGGCGTGGCGGTCGCAGCGGGAACGGCGGGTATGCCGGTGGCCGAAGTTCCGGCGACAACGCTTGTCGTCGGCACCGCGGCGGGCGCAGCGATGACCGGACGCACCCAGCCGGCGGGCACCTCGGCCTTGATGAACTTGATCATCGCGCCATGATGGCCCAGCTCGGCGAGCTTGGTCGTGAGCAATGTGTGGTTGCGGGAATTGTCCACGAGGCCGAGATGGTCGGCAAATTCCGGGTCGTAACCGATGATGAAAACATTTTTCTCAAACGACACCGGATGGGCGTTCGACAGGTAGCTGCGCGTGAAGCTGCTGACCTTGCCGACGGCCTCGATGAGCCGCGCCCAAAGCTCCGGCAGATTGCCGGCAGCGACCGGTGCGACGGCGACGGGCGGAGCGGCCACCGGCGCAACCGCCTTCGGTGCTGGGGCAACCGGCGCAGCGGCGGCCACGGCCTCGCGCAAAGAAAAAGCCGGAGCCGGAGCCGCCGCCGGACGGGCGGGCGCGCTGGCTTGAACCTGAACCGGCGGAACGGCGGCGGGCGCGGGTTGACCGGCGCGCAACTGGTTCAACTGTTTCAGCACGGCGTCGAGCGGCAGCGCGCTGCGCGCCTCGATGGCGCGGAGCAGAGTTACTTCAAGTAGGATTTTTTTGGACGCGGCGTCGCGCAGGCGGAGTTCCGCGTCGGCCAAGACTTCGAGGACGCGCGTGAACGCGCCGGCGTCGGCGAGCGCGGCCTGATCCTTTAGCGCGGCCACCTCCGCCTCGGAAACTTCAAGCAGGTTCAAATCACCGCGTGAAACCTGATAGATGAGCAGATTGCGGAAATGGTTCAGCAAATCGGACAGCAGCCGGCCCAGATCCTTGCCGCCCTGCGCGAGCTGGTTCAGTTCCGTGAGCGCGGTCTGGACTTCGCCGGCCAGCACGGCGCGGCTCAACTGCAAGATCTGGTTCTGCGCGGCGAGGCCGAACATCGAGAGCACGTCGGCTTCGTCAATCTTGTCGCCGCAAAAACTGATGAGCTGGTCGAGCGTGGATTCGGCGTCACGCATCCCGCCGTCCGCGCCGCGCGCGATGGCGTTGAGCGCTGCCGCATCAATCGTGACCTTTTCCTTGCCGGCGATTTCCGCGAGATGTTTCGTGATGAGCGCGCTCGGGATTCGGCGCAGATCAAACCGCTGGCAGCGCGACAAAATTGTCGGCAGCACTTTCTCCGGATCGGTCGTCGCGAACATGAACTTCACGTGCGCGGGTGGTTCCTCCAAGGTTTTCAGCAGCGCGTTGAACGCCGCTGTGGACAGCATGTGAACCTCGTCAATGATGTAGATTTTGAACGGCGACTTGGCGGGCGAGTATTTGCACGTCTCGCGCAGCTCGCGCACCTGCTCGACGCCGTTGTTGCTGGCACCGTCAATCTCCAAAACGTCCAGCGCGCGGCCATCGGTGATCTCCTGCACGCGTTCGTCGTTGTCGTCGAAATCAATCTTCGGCCCGCCGGTGCAGTTCAGCGCCTTGGCGAAAATGCGCGCGATGGTGGTCTTGCCGGTGCCGCGCGGTCCGCAGAACAGATACGCGTGGGCGATGCGCTTCTGGGCGATGGCGTTGGCGAGCGTCTGCGTGACGTGCTCCTGGCCGACGACGTCTTCAAAACGCTGCGGGCGGTATTTGCGGGCGATGACCTGGTATGACATTTGCGATTTACAATTTACGATTAGCGCGCGGTTTGCAAGTGCGACGGCAATCGTAAATCATCAATCGCAAATCGTAAATGGAAAGGTGCCAGGGTGACTGCGGCAATTGCAAAGCATACTGCCGTTGCTGCCTTCCGGCCCTGGCGGGGTTCGTAAGTCCACACTCCACAGGCCCTGGCACGGAAATTTTGCGCGAGGCCGCCGGCGGTTACAAGCAGAAACGCCGGCGGAAACAAATCCGCCGGCGTTCGCGCTGGGAAAATTCTATTGGAGGTTGGTGCTGATGTTCAACGGCACGCCGGTGCCGGCGGCGGGCGTGACATCAATCGGCTGGCCGGCATTGAGCTGGGCGAGGACGCCGGCGGTGAGGTCATTGGTGTCGCTGGCGAAGACCACGACCTCGTTGGAGGCGGAATTCAAAACCGCCGTGTAGCCGCCGGCTTTGGCCTTGTCGCTGACGGCCTTCTGGATTTCCGTGACGAGGTTGCCGCTCATGCGCTGGCTCTGGTCGGCGAGCTGGGATTCAGCCTGGCGCTGAAACTGTTCGATGGCGGTGCGGTTGCCGGCGATCTCCTTGGCCTTGTCTGCGGCGGACTGCTTGCGCTTGTCGCGTTCGTCGGCGGAGAGAACCTGGTCATTGGACTGGTCGAGCAATTGCTTGTAGTCGGCCTGCGCCTTTTCGAGGCCGTCGGCCATGTCCTTGATTTCCTTGCGCAACTCAATCTTGCGGCTTTCCAGTGAGGACTGGGCGAGCTTGGTCTTGTAGTAGCCGTTTAACA
>Ga0265324_10000686_pt1 | contig 22759 bp, 26 predicted proteins | sample 41419metaG_FD_198634 | JGI IMG/M metagenome (GOLD analysis project Ga0265324, IMG submission 198634) | Rhizosphere microbial communities from Carex aquatilis grown in University of Washington, Seatle, WA, United States - 4-14-19 metaG | ecosystem: Host-associated > Plants > Roots > Rhizosphere...
TCATCCCTAGATCTACGTAATATTTGTGAATATGCCATCTGCTAAACCTATTTACAAAAAATTTTGGTGAAGCTCTTATAAACGTTAGACTCTGAGCAATGAAACCATCAATGCTTTTTGCGCGTGGAGTCTATTTTCTGCTTCATCCCATATTACAGATTGCGGACCATCTATTACGTCACCTGTAACCTCTTGGCCTCTTTTTGCAGGAAGACAATGCAAGAAAATTGCATCATGATTTGCTTTTTTCATCAAATTAGAGTTTACTTGAAAATGAGGTAGAAAGTCCTTTGTCCTATCTGTTGCTTGGTGATGAATTGAAACAAATGTGTCAGTTACCACAACATCCGCATTTTTTACTGCCAATACTGGATCGCTTAGTAATTGAATATCTATGGATTTTTTTGATTTTTTTATCACATCAGGATTTGGCTCGTACCCTTTGGGAGTTGCAATACTAATGTCAATAGATGTTTTTGCACACCCATAAATCATAGAATTACATACATTATTTCCATCTCCTATCCATGCAATTTTCAACCCCTGAAGCTTTTTCTTTTTCTCTTTAATTGTCATAAGATCTGCTAATATCTGACATGGGTGAAAAGAATCAGAGAGTCCATTTATTACAGGAACTGTAGAATTTTTTGCCAATATTTCTATCTCATCATGAGAATACACCCTAGCCATGATTACGTCAACGTATCTTGAGAGAGTTTTGGCAGTATCCTCTATTGTTTCACCACGTTTTAGCTGTAAATCATCTGCAGATAAATTAAGGGCATGTCCACCCAATTGAAACATTCCAGCTTCAAAGCTTACTCGTGTACGAGTAGAAGGCTTTTGAAAAATCATAGCAAGTGTTTTATTTTTTAAAAGAGGTTTTGAGATTCCTTTTTTCAAATCTTTTTTTATTTTTATAGCACTATCTATTATTCCAAGTAATTCATTTTTATTCAACTCATTTAGTGTGAGCAGATCTTTTGTTTTCACTTTCATTTCTTCATCCATCCAAATAACGAACGTTTCTTTATAGGCTTCTCATCGTTTGGCTCTTCCGTTTTTTCCGTTTCAGTTTTTAATTCAGATTTAGATTCTGTTTTTGGTTCATCTTTTTGTTTAGTTTTTGGTCGTCCTGCAGAAATCCACTGTCGAATATCAGATGCAAGTTTCCTTGCTTGGCCATCATTTTCTGGTGGTGGTACATCAAATAGATCAGAATATTTTTCAATATCTTTTGTAGATATCCCGGTAAATGGATCTTCAGATATTTCTTGTTCAGATGCTGGTTTTAGTTCAACTTTAGGTTCTGGTTTTAGTTCAACTTTAGGTTCTGGTTTTAGTTCAACTTTAGGTTCTGGTTTTAGTTCAACTTTAGGTTCTGGTTTTAGTTCAACTTTAGGTTCTGGTTTTAGTTCAACTTTAGGTTCTAACACTTTTTTCTTGACACCTTCGACAATTTCCTCAGGACCAAAGAGAGTTTCTAAGAACACATCTTTATCAAAAGATTTCAGATCTTTGTATTCTTGTCCAACACCCAAGTAAAGAATTGGACTTGAGGTTACTTTTACTATAGATATTGCAGCTCCACCACGTGCATCCGCATCACTTTTTGTAAGTATCGCTCCATCAAATGTAGTATAATTATAAAATTCTCTTGCTTGACTCACAGTATCATTTCCAGCCAATGAATCCCCAACAAATATTTTGAGATCAGGATTAACTACTTTGTTAATTTTAGATATTTGATCCATTAAATTTTTACTAGTTTGCATTCTGCCAGCTGTATCAACAAGTATACAATCTATTTTATGTGATTTTGCATAAAGAACTGCATCTCGTGCTACTGCAGCTGGATCAGATCCATAATTTTGAGCAATGACTTTGATGTTGAGTCGTTTACCGTGTTCGCTTATCTGTTCTATTGCACCAGCTCTGTAGGTATCAGCTGCTGCAATTACAACAGAGTACTTGTTTTCGCGTAAAAGATTTGCAATTTTTGCTATTGTTGTAGTCTTTCCAGTACCATTGATTCCCATAAACGAGATAATACAGGGTTCTCCTTTTTCCTTCTTTTCTTGAATATTAGTAAGAATATTCACATTGCCTGCTTTGTCAAACATATCAGATATGCTTTTTCGTAATTCTTGTTTTACAGATTCTGCAATGGCATCCTTGTTAACTGTAGAACCAACAAGTTGTTTTTTCAAGTCATCTTTTAGTGCATCGATAACCTCTGTTGCAACATCAGATTCCAATAATGCAATTTCAAGTTCAAATAGAACTTCATCAATATCTTTTTCCTTTAGTTCTTTTTCTCCAAAACTTTTTGCGGCTACAGAAAATGCATTTCGTAATTTTTCAAACATATTGTACTGCCTTACTGCGTTGGACTCTGATTAGATTGTATAAGTCTGTTCATTTCATGTTGTCCTTGTTCAAGTTTCATAGATACTTCATGTCTCTGTGATGCCAATTGTTGTAATACAACATCTAGTTCCTTAATTCTAGATTCCATATAGTTTATTGCAGAATTCTTGTCTTGTTCTACAGAAGCTCCAGCACCTATATTTACAATCATTTTTTGTTCTGGATTGATTTTTGCTTTAACATAGACTCCCAAACCAATTGGTACAAGTGTTTCACAATCAACATTGCCTGTCATTCCTTTCATAGATTCTACTGCATTTACTGCTTCCTGTAAAAGTTTCATTACTGTTTCTTCGCGTTGTACCAAATCACTGAGATATGATTCAAGAGCCTGCATCTGTTGCAACAAAGATTGAGCCTGTTCTTCACTCATTTGCAAAAAATTCGCTTGTTGGCTATAAATTCATTCTGAAAATATAGAATAAAACAAAAAGAAGAAAGGATTATGCCTTTATCTTTGAGAGTCGTGAATCTATTTCGTCCCAGTTTACTACATTCCACCATGCGTTGACATAATCTGCACGTCGATTTTGATATTTCAGATAATAGGCGTGCTCCCAAACATCTAATCCCATTAATGGTACAAGATTTTTGGTGCGTGGACTTGATTGATTTGGCATTGTAGTAAATTCAACTTTCTTTGTCTGAGGATTGTAAGTTAACCAACCCCAGCCACTTCCCTGTATAGCAATTGTGTCCTTGATGAATTTTTCTTTGAAACTGTCAAAGTTTCCAAACACCGAATTAATAGCTTCTTCTAAGCTACCTCCTGGTTTTCCGCCACCATTTGATTTCATACTGTTCCAAAACAAGGCATGGTTCTCATAACCGCCTCCATGGAAATTCACTGCACCGCGAACATTTTCTGGAACTTGGTTCAAGTCTGAAAGTAACTTGGGAAGTTCCATATTTTGTAGTTCGGTACTTAGATTTGCCAATGCATTATTCAAGCCATCAGTATATGCTTGATGATGCTTTGTATGATGAATTTCCATTGTTTTGGCATCAATGTGCGGTTCCAAGGAATCATACGAGTATGGTACTTTTGGAAGTTCATATTTTGCCATAAAAATTACAAGTCTTTCTTGCAATTTATGGCTTTGGTTGCAAATGCATTTTATCTAGTCTTAATGCAGATACGATGTGATAGAGAAATTACTAATTTTTTCTCTCGTTTTAATTTTATGTACCATATGTTGTACTTCATACTCCTATGAAGAAAAACAAAATCTACTTTCAAAGAGTCTACAACTAGTTGGCACCCAAGTTCCACAACAGCAAGGCTTGAATGGTCAAGGAGTTAAAATTGGAATAATAGATACAGGAATAGATTTTGATCATCCAGATTTACATGGTTATGGACCATCAGGAAGAGTTTCAGGTGGATATGATTATGTCAATACTGATGAAAAACCAATTGATGTCAATGGTCATGGTACAGAGATTGCAGGCATAATTGGTGCTAATGGAAATTTTTCTGGTATTGCTCCAAAATCCCAGTTATTCTCATACAAGGTTTCATCTACTGGAGAGGCAGTATCATCAGAATACATCATACAAGCCATCGCTCGTGCCATAGAGGATAAGATGAATGTAATTAACATCAGTCTTGGAGTAAATAGAACTAATGATGAATTAGAAACTGCAGTTGACGAGGCAGTAAAAAAAGGAATTACAGTAGTTGTAGCAGCTGGAAACAATGGTCCTGATGACAAAAGCATTGGTAGTCCAGGTAGAGATTTCAACGTGATAACAGTTGGGGCTTCGTATAACAACATAACATCAAGTCTTGCATCTACATTAGAAGTAGGAAACAAGCAATACGATGCTCTGCCAATGCTTGGTGTTAATGCTTTAGGAAATTCAATTGAAGGCAAGATGGTTTATGGTGGATATGGTAGAGTCAAAGATCTTCAAGGCATAAATGTCAAAAATTCCATATTACTTGAACAACGAGGTAGTAATACAATTGGTGAGAAGGTATTTTTTTCTGAAAAAGAGAAAAATGCTGCAGACATGGGTGCAAAGGGACTAGTAATATACAATAATCAAAGCGGAGTTTTTTTTGGTGAACTTATAGGGCCCAATTCAACCAAAGGTTATCGTCCAACAATTCCCGTAATTTCAATATCAAAAAATGATGGTCTTGAATTAAAATCAATGTTAAAAAACAACACTTTGGGCAGATTAAACATATTTTACCACCCAGACTTTGTAGTACCATTTAGCTCACGCGGACCAGTTTCTCCATTTTATGTTAAACCAGATCTTGTTGCTCCAGGAGTTTATGTAAACACCACGACAATCGGTGGAGGATACAACTTGACTAGTGGTACCAGTATAGCAGCACCACATGTTACAGGTGCAGTAGCAATATTACTACAGAAACATCCAGGTTTAGATCCATCATCGATTGCATCCATAATAACCACAACAACTGATCCCGTTACAGATGCTTATGGTAAGATATTTCCAATCAATGTTGCAGGCAGCGGAAGATTAAACATTACAAGAGCAATCTCTGCAGATTTAATCATCTCTCCTCACAGTCTAGTTTTTAATATCTCGTATGAAAATTCTAATGATACCAGAACATTATACTTGCATTCAATTAGCAATACAACCATCCCAAAATTAAAAGTACAATTTTCATCAAATGAACCAAGTCTTGTTTTCAATTATTCAATTAATAACAATACACTAGATGCGCAAATTACAGATAATGCTAGAGACATAGGAGATTACGATGGATTCATAACAATTGATGATTCAAAAACTTTGTACCGCATTCCTGTTCTAATACATGTTACAAAGGGAGCAATAAAGGAAAACCAGAATGATTCACAGATTAGTTTTACAGTAGACCATCCAGACAAATGGTCATATGCAAAGATTTCTTTAATGAAGGCAGGCTCACAAGATGTGAAAACAATTGGGATCACCCCACAAGATACAAAGACTATCACCATTTACAGTACAGGAGAATATTGGATTGAAGCTGATATCAAAGTTGGAAATAAAACTGATCATGCATATAAAATATTGATGATAAACCACGTTACACAAAGTTATCCAGATATTGAGGAAATTTCACACATTCCAATTAAACAGATAGCAATTATTTCTTCCATCATAATCATTGCAGTTGTAGTGATATCAGTAAAACGCAGACAAGATTAGACGTGTGGTCCAGCATCTTTTATTTCTGCTGACACATTTCCAAACTTTTTAAAGTTATCAACAAACATTTGTGCCAATTTTTTGGCAGATACATCATAAGCATCTTTGTCAGACCAAGTATTTCGCGGATTCAAAACCTCAGAAGGAACATCAGGGCATGAGATTGGAACATCCACATTAAAGACTTCATCATGTCTATATTGCACTTTATCCAATTCTCCTGAGAGTGCAGCTGTAACCATACTTCTGGTATAGTGAATATTCATTCTTTTTCCAATTCCATATGGACCACCTGACCAACCAGTGTTTATCAGATATACTATTGCCTTGTGTTTAGTAATTTTTTCTCCCAACAGTTTTGCATAAACTGATGCATGTCGAGACATGAAAGGTGCACCAAAACATTCAGAGAAGGTTGCTTTTGGTTCGGTTATTCCTCGTTCAGTACCTGCAAGTTTGCTTGTATATCCAGACATGAAATGATACATTGCACCTTCTTTTGTGAGTCTAGATATTGGTGGTAATACACCAAATGCATCAGCTGTTAGAAATATTATGATTTGTGGATTTCCGCCAAGACTTGGAATTACGGCACCCGGAATGTAATCAAGAGGATAAGCAGCTCTAGTATTTTCAGTTAAACTTCCATCATTGAAATCTGGCATCATGGTTTTCTTGTCAATTACAACATTTTCAAGAACTGCGCCAGACCTTATTGCATCCCAGATTTGTGGTTCAGCATCCTTGTTTAGATTTATACACTTTGCATAACATCCACCTTCAAAATTAAAGACACCTTTATCAGACCAACCATGTTCATCATCACCTATCAATTTTCGATTAGAGTCAGCAGATAGGGTAGTTTTGCCAGTACCTGAAAGACCAAAAAATAATGATGCATCCCCATTTTTTCCAATATTAGCAGAACAGTGCATTGGAAATACGCCTCGTGATGGTAAAATGTAATTCATTACAGAAAACATTGCTTTTTTTATTTCTCCAGCATATGATGTTGCTCCAATCAGAACAACTTTTTTGGTATAATTAAGAAGAATGAATGTATCAGTTTTTGTGCCATCCACTTCTGGTGTTGCTTTGAAATCATTTAATGCAATAACAGTGTACTCGGGATTATGAGACTCTAGCTCAGAAGCAGTTGGCCTAATGAAGAGTTGTCTTACAAAGAGACTTTGCCATGGATGATCAGTTATGATTCTAATTGATAATCTATGTTCAGCATCAGCGCCCACAAATCCATCAAAGATGAAGATTTCTTTGCCTACAATGTATTTTTTCATATTTTCAAATATTTTATCAAATTTGTCTTCTGGAAATGGATGATTGATTTTACCCCAATCAACAGTATTGTGAGTTTGTTCATCATCAACTATAAAACGGTCATCAGGAGATCTTCCAGTATATTTTCCGGTTTTCACGGCAATTGCTCCACTTGCAGTCAAAATGCCTTCGTTTCTTTCTTCTATTAGATCAATGAGATTCTTAACCTGTAAATTTCTCTGTATCTTGGCAGGTTTTATTCCCATTTGGTCTAATTGAGATACAACGTGACGAGTGATCGTTGGTTCCAAATCCTCTATCATCTGGTAAGACGATTCCTTATGAAAATCCTTATTATCTCTTCGGATCCCGTGAGCCCAAGCAAGAAACGTATTTATTGTAAAATTTGATCAGAGTCGTATACATGCCAATTAACAAAGAAGCTCTTGAACTTAGGAAAAAGGTCGCAGAACATAGACCAGATTTTGTTAGACAAGAGAGCTGGAGATATGCAAGACTTGCAGAGACATGGAGGAAACCAAAAGGTATGGACAACCATCAAAGAAAACAAAAGAAAGGATGGCCTGCTCTAGTACGAATTGGATATGGAGGACCAAAGATCGCAAGAGGATTACATCCTTCAGGATTTACAGATAATCTAGTTTACAATTTAAAAGATTTAGAAAAACTCGATCCCAAGAAAGACGGCATCAGATTTGGTCACGGAGTAGGAAAGAAAAAAAGATCCGAGATCATTACAAAGGCAATAGAGAAAAACTTCAAAGTATTCAACGCGAGAGTGTCAGCTAGTGGTAGTAAATCTTAAGTCTAAAAGACAGCTAGTCTCCAGAATTCTTGGAGTCGGAGTAGGAAGAGTAAGATTTGATCCAGAATATTTAGACGATGTAACAGATGCAATCACTCGTGACAACATTAGAAGTTTGATAACTGCAGGAACAATTCAAGTAAAACCAATTGTAGGAACCTCAAAAGGAAGAGCACATTTCAAAAAATCCCAAAAACGCAAACGTGGAACTAAACAAGGTTCCAAAAAGGGAAGAAAGGGATCAAGAGTAGGAAAGAAGGAAGTATACGTCAAGAGAATAAGAGCAATGAGACATCAACTAAAAGTTTCAAAATCAAGAAAAGAAATACCAAATGAAAGTTATTGGAAACTATACAAACAAGTTGGTGGAAATCAAGTAAGAAACTTGGCTCACCTCCGTAGTTTGATAGAAGAAGTTCGTTCTAAGAAATAAATTTAGAATCTAAAGATTTTATCTTTATCAAGAATTTTTCCTTTCTTGATCATTATTCCTTCTTTAGAAAGCATATTGGTTTTTACTTTCTCACCCCATGCATAACCTCCAATTTTACCAGTAGATAGAATCACTCTATGACATGGAACAATAACAGGAAAAGGATTTTTGTTCATCATCCTTCCGATTGCACGTTGTCCATTTTTTAGACCCACTGCCTTTGCAAGTTCAGAGTATGTGGTTACCTTTCCTTTTGGAACTTTCAAAAGTTTCTCGTATACTTTATGTTCAAGTTTCAAATCTTTATCATCTCTAGATCACTTGTATTTATCATCTCAACTATTTTTTGTTTGCTCTTTCCGAGTCCACTCCAATCTACCAGTGCAAATTTGGCTTCATTATTTCGTTTCAATATATGATCAAAAAGATACGAATCCAGATTGTCAAGACCATGTTTTGGAATAACGGTACCTAGTGCAAAATCACCTTCAAGAATCTCCTTGTTGAATTTTTGAGGATAATGAGTACCTCCAAAACAGATAGCAACATCATGTTTTTTTGGCGACTCGGACATTTCTTTTAGAACAATTTTTGCTACATTTTCACATAATTTTGTATCAGTCCATTCTCTTTGAGTTGTACCTATTTCAATGAACAATGTTGGCTTGCTCAAGGCGGTTGGTCCATGATGGGTAGCCTCTATTGTTATGTCAAATTTTGAAAAGAGATCCCTTTGTTCCCATAATCGCTTCATGTATGATTTTTGCCTATTTGGATGAGGTATAGCCACCTGTCTTGCAAATCCACCAAACATTGCATCTCCAAAATTTCCTGTACTGTGACAAGTTAATGCAAGTGCTCCACTTTCAGCAGCATGTTTTGATAAAAAAATATAGCCATCATAATGATATTTTTCTTCAAGCCAATCTGCAGATATTGCAGGGGTCGGTATTATTACAAGATCAAAAGCATCACCATGGAAAATTCCATCATCATTTTTTTCCATATTCTTTGAAAGAAATGTTGCCATGTTAAAACCGGCAGGATCAGATTCGTATGCTACCAATAACTCCATAGAAAAAATAATCAAGATACTACTTTATTATCGTAGAGGAAGTCAGAGATTTGTCAACACATATAGAAAAAATATCATACCAAATATACTTTAAAATTTAAATAATACTAGTAGTATTATAGAAACATGAGAATAAGGCTAGATCCAAATGTAAAGAGAGATACAACATCAATCAAGATAGACCCGTTTGTATGGAAGGAAGCAAAAAAAGATGCCATAGACAGAGAACTTGATCTATCTCAATTAGTAGAAATTGCGTTAAAGACATGGTTAGAAGACGAGGATCCCAAAAAAGTCAAAAATGAATTAGGTGAAAAATAGAAAATGCCTCATTTGGCAGAATATGAAAATTTAGATAAAAAGAAAACAAAAGATGAGAATAGAAAATGAATGAGAAACTGACATGTAAAAATCAACAATCAAGCAAGATATCTCCAAAATTTGTCGAGCCATTGAAGATACTAGGGCTAAGAAGTAGAGAAGATCTTATAGAAGAGTGGTTAGCTCTCAATCCAAAAGATGTGACAGATTTTGACAGAGATGGAATCAAAAAAATCACCACCCAGGTCACCATAACATTTGATTTTGGCAAAGAAGAATACCTGTTAGCATTTCAGCCACTAAAGTAAGATAATTGAAGAAAAGTGTTTTTTCAAAACATATCAAAAATTAGAACTAGAAACAAGACTAGGACTCTAAACATCACACATGTTGAAAATGTAGCAATTCATGTCCAAAATAAGAATTATAAGGACACTTTGGGAAAAGTCCTCCAATGGTAAAGATAAACCCAAAGCAGATGCTCAAGGACATGGTCAACACAATGAAACTTGCCAAAAAATCAGACAAAGAGGACTATATGGAACACTTGAGACTAGTAGCTCTTGGAATGGCCACACTTGGAGCCATTGGATTCATAATCCAGTTTACATTTGCTGTTATTAATTTAGGACATAGATAAAATGGCTCAAGAGACAAAATCACACTTTTTTGCAGTTAGGACCACAGGAGGTCAAGAAAAGGTTGTCATGGGACTATTAGAAAATAGGATTAAACTAAAAAAACTTAACATCCAATCAGTTCTTTTGTTAGAGAATCTCAAAGGGTATGTTGTCGTAGAGGCAATAGATGCAAATGCAGCATTTGATGCGCTACAAGGAATTAGACACATCAGAGGTCAACTAAGAGGAGAATTGACATTTAAGGACATAGAAGGTTATCTTGTAAAGAAATCTACTGTTTCAGAATTGACAGTGGATCAAGTAGTAGAGATCATTGGCGGTCCATTCAAAGGTATGAAGGCCACAGTGACAAGAGTAGATCACGACAAGGAAGAAGCTACAGTGATTTTACTTGATGCACCTTACCAATTACCAGTTACTGTTGATGCAAATTATCTCAAACCCTCAACTCATTAGCAAGGATTAAATTTACATTTAAGAGGGAAGAAAAAATATGGCAGATATACAAACTGTTTCTGCACTAGTAACAGGAGGACAAGCCAGTGCAGGTCCTCCTTTGGGTCCAACTTTGGGTCCACTTGGTGTAAACATCTTGCAAATAGTTACTGCCATAAATGAAAAGACTAAAGATTTTGAAGGAATGAAAGTGCCTGTTACAGTCAATGTCGACAAGGGTACAAAGAAATGGACTGTAGAGGTGGGAATTCCTTCTGCTGCAGCTCTAATTTTAAAAGAAGCCGGCATTCAAAAAGGATCAGGAACTTCTGGAGCAACATGGGTAGGAGACATTTCACCAGATTCTGTTGTCAAGGTTGCCAAGTTGAAAATAGATTCATCTTATGCACTTAATGTAAAAGCAGCATCAAAAGAAATAATCGGAACCTGTCTTGCATTAGGAATTAAGATAAGCGGCAAGAATCCAAAGGAAGCAACTGCTGATCTAGAATCAGGTAAATGGGACGACAAATTCAAGTAAATTATTCACTTACAGAATAGATTGGATCTTTATCGGTTTTCTGCAACTCGACAAAAGTTTCTGTATTTTGTATTCCATCTATTTTCCCTATCTTTTCAATAGCCACAGTATGTAATTCCTCGAGGTTCTGGGCTCTTAATGTCAACAAGATATCAAATCTTCCAGTAACTTCAGATATTGCAATTATCTCAGGAGTTTTCAGTAATGCCTTGTGGATTTGGTCTTTCAATTTTGGATCTCTATTAACGCCCATGGTTGCTCTCACTCCAATACCTATCAAAGACTCGTCAACTACAATTGTGAATTTCTTGATTAGCTTTTTCTTAACAAGTCGTTTTACCCTGCTATAGAGAACAGATGTGTTGACACCGAGTTTTTTTGAGAGATTTGGAACAGATGTATTACCGTCTCTGCTAAGTTCGGTAATTATTTTCATATCTAATTCATCGAATTTGTGCAACTTTGCGACTTGTTTTTATTACTATTTAATAAATGTAAGTTACTTTTCCAAAAGTATTCTTATTTCAAGACTAGCATCATTGCATGAAATTTTTACAATTATATAATTCTCGAAGGATTTTGTCGCTAAAGGATTTTAAATAGGCAAATTGGAATGCTTTCGTAATGATTACAGAGTCCCAGATAGCTCAAATGATAACAGATGCTAAAAAAAGTACAAAGGAGAGAAAATTCAAGCAGGCAGTAGAGCTAATCATGGTTTTTAGAGATATTGATGTAAAGAAAGGATTTGCGATAAATGAGACAGTCCAGTTACCAAAAAAAATGAACCAGTCATCTTCAATATGTGTTATTGCGTCAGGAGACCTTGGCGTAAAGGCAAAGAGTGCAAATGCAGACTTGGTAGTAGACAGTGCACAAGTAACACAGATGGGATCAAACAAAAGAGAATCTCGCAAACTAATCAACGGTTATGACTTTTTCCTTGCAGATACTTCAGTAATGGCAAATGTTGGTAAAACATTGGGCCAATTCATGGGTCCTAGAGGAAAGATGCCAACACCACTTCCATTTAATGCCCCAATTGATTCAATATTGGAAAGATTTAGATCATCAATCAGAGTAAGACTGAAAAATTCTCTTTCTCTGGCATGCAAGATAGGCGATGAAACAATGTCAGACGAAGATCTAGTTGCAAATGCTCATGCAGTAATTGGTACAATCGAAAAGAAATTACCAAGTGGAGACAAGAACATCAAGAAAATAATGATCAAGACTAGCATGGGAAAGATCATCAAACCAATACAACCAGGAACAAAGTAATATGCACCAAAATAGAACAAAGTATCCTCAAAAGAAAACTCAGATGTACCAACAATTACAAGAGTTACCAAACAAGTACAATGTCATAGCACTTGTCAGAATGGAGAAAGTAAGATCTTCACAATTATTACCATTAAGAAAAAAATTCAAAGGAGAAGTAGAGATTGTCAGCATAAAAGATAAAGTTGCACAAAAATCACTCTCTACACTAAAAATTCCGGGAATTGAAAAACTTGCAGCAAATCTAGTCGGTCAATGTGTATTGATGTTTACAAACATGAGTCCAATCAAACTGAACATTTTACTCGGTAAAAATAAAATAATGATGGCAGCAAGAGGCGGAGACAAGGCAAGCATAGATGTAGTCATAAAAGCGGGTAACACTGGAATTACCCCAGGACCAATTCTTACAGATTTCAAAGAAGCAGGAGTATCAACAAAGATTGATCAAGGAACCGTTTGGATAACAAAAGATTCAGTAGCAGCAAAGAAAGGAGATACCATATCCGGAAAATTAGCTACTCTACTTAGCAAACTTGATGTCAAAGCTGTAGAAGCAGGCATAGTACTAAACTCTGCCCTAGAAGACAAGGTAGTTTACAATCAAGAAGAATTAACAGTCGATGTAGAACAATACAGAATCGCATTTGCCCAGGCACACCAAGAAGCACTATCACTATCCATAGAGATAGGATATGTAACTAAAGAAAACGTCAACATGATACTTGGCAAGGCTGCTCAACAAGCAAGATCACTTGCAATAGAAGCAGGTTTCCTTACTGATGACACCAAGGAAGCAACAATACAGAGAGCACATGGACAAGCAAAGGCATTATCTGGCAAACTAAAGGGTTACAGCCCTCAATAGACTAAATAATATTTTAGCGTACTTTGGGCAGATTCCAATTATATCTCATGGCAACTAGTCGTAAAGTAGTTGTAACCAATATTGCACCAATTGTTGCCACCTCGATTTGAAGTTGTGCCATTAAGAGAATGTAAAAAATGACAACTCCCAAGAAACTTGCTGAAGCATATAGCTCTTTGACAAAAACCATTGGTATTTCATTTACAAACATGTCTCGCAAAATTCCTCCTCCTACTGCTGTAACCATTCCAGCCATAGCCATAGCCAAAAAATTCATTCCAAACAATTGATACGCCAGAGTTGCCCCTATGGCAGTAAAAACACCCAATCCAAGAGCATCAAATTTTAAAAACAAATTCCAATGTTTTTGCATTTTAGGATAAAGAAAGAATATGACAACTCCAATAGCAGTTGTTATTATTACATAATTTGGATCAGATATGGAGTGCGGTGGGAAATGTCCAAGTACTATGTCTCGCACAGTACCTCCGGCTACACCAGTAATAGTTGCAAGAATTATTATTCCCACAATGTCTGCCTTGTGTTCAATCGCTTTGAATGCACCAGTTACTGCAAAAGCCATTGTTCCAAACAGATCCAATATCAGTACAATAGTTTGAATTGGAAACGATAGTTCAGTCAAATAACAAAGTAACCAGAACTAGAGTAAATAATGTTTAAGAAATTACAAAAAAGGGATAGAGCACAGTTTTAACCAAATAGTGCAGAAAGGCCTTCCATTGCCTGTTCTTCAGTCTTTGCAGATGGTAGATCAGCCTCTTTCTTTCCTTCTGATGCGCCTCCACCTGATGGTGCTGCTGGTGCAGCAACTGCTACTGGGGCAGCCTTTATTGCTTCCTCAATGTTCACATCTGCTAGTGCAGCAACAAGTGCTTTCACTTGTGCTTCATTAACTTCAGCACCAGAAGCCTTTACAACATTAGCAATATTTGCTTCGTTGATTTCCTTCTTTTGTTTGTGCAAAAGCAACGCAGCGTATACGTATTCCATGATAAACAAATTTTGCAAGAGGCATAATATAAAACTATGGAGGCATGAAAAAAATAAATCTGAAATGATTTTTCTAGTTTAAGATTTTAAGACCCCGACAGATCGAATACATGTATTTCTTCAAGTCTTTGTCATAAAGCGTATCCATTCTTTGTTTTAAGACTCGTTTTGCTTGTTCTCTTTCTGCACCATCTGGCAGAGAAAGTACGTTGTTAATCAATTCAGGGATAGATTCTCTGACCCAACCAGAAATAATATTGTGAATGTTTTTGTGTATTTTTTCTACAGGATCAGTGTTGACATCAAAAACTCCAGTAAAATTATTGTGTTCTACTCTATAGATCAAAGCAAATATGCATTCTTTTGGATTAGGATTCTTGAGAAGTTCTAGTGATTGAGGGCCAGCTTTTCCTTGAGACACTTTATTCTTCAAGCCTACAGGATTTATTATCATTCCATTAACGCCTATGTTGGAATTTTCCACTCCGGTTACAATCCCCACAACAATATCCATATGTTCACCGTTTGGCTTGGATGCAAATACATGGTCTCCTTCTTTCCAGCCTTTTTTTGCAAACATGAGAAACTTGCTCAATAAATCATATTTAATGTGTTGCTTCAGAATGCTTAATATCAGTCAGAAGAAAAAATTGTGAAATGGACAAGGATGAGATCCTTTCAAAGTTTTCTACTGATCCAGATAGATACTACAAAGTCGCATTATTTGAAAATGAAGGATTCAGGAGAAGATCATGCAACAAGTGTCACAGGTTTTTCTGGACTTTGGACGACGGAATTAACATGTGTCCTGATCATATAGAAAACAGCTATTCATTCATTGGTGATCCTCCTACAAACAAGAGATTTGATTACACGCAAGCATGGAAGGAAGTAGAGTCATTTTTCGTACAAAATAATCATAAATCAGTTGGAAGATACCCAGTAGTTTGCAGATGGCGTGATGATCTTTATTTTACAATTGCATCTATTGTAGACTTTCAAAGAGTGATGGGTTCCAAAGTTGTCTTTGAATTTCCTGCCAACCCACTTGTTGTTCCACAAACCTGTCTTAGATTCAAAGACATTGAAAATGTCGGAGTAACTGGCAGACATTTTTCCAGTTTTTGCATGATAGGACAACATAGCATACCAAACTCACAAGGATATTGGAAGGATAAATGTGTGGAGCTTGATTTCAAACTCCTTACAGAGAGACTAGGAATCACCAAAAAGGAGATAGTATTTGTAGAAGATGTATGGGCAGGAGGAGGATCCTTTGGATCATCACTGGAATACTTTGTAAGAGGATTAGAACTTGGTAATGCGGTATTTACTGAATTTCAGGGAGATCTAACCAATTATTCTACACTAGATCAAAAGATTATCGACATGGGTGCAGGTCTTGAGAGATTTGCATGGATTACAATGGGAACTCCTACTGCATATGATTGCTGTTTTGGGCCCATAACAAAGTACATGATAAACAAGATAGGCATTGAAATTGATTCCAACATAATATCCAAGTATTTCATGTCAGTAGCAAAGGCGCTCTCTGAATCAGATGATATTTCCATAGTTCGAAAGATGGCTGCAAAAACTGCAGGCTTGGATGAAACAAAACAAGATAAAATAATTTCTCCACTTGAAGGGGTCTACATGATAGCAGATCATTTACGAACACTTGTTTTTGCAATTTCTGACGGTGCATTACCAAGTAATGTTGGAGGAGGCTACAATTTGAGGATAATTCTTAGAAGAACATTAGCAACTATTGATAGATTTGGTTGGAATTTTGATCTCAATGATCTCATTGATCTTCACATAGATTATCTAAAATCCACCTATCCAGAACTTGAACAAACTCGTAACGATGTAAAAACAATAATTGAGATAGAGAAGAATCGTTACAATGAATCAAAAGTCAGAATGAAAAATATGGCAGCCACATTCAAGACACAAAATAAGAAATTATCAGTGGATGATCTCATTCGTTTGTATGAATCAGACGGTATAACTCCAGACTTTCTTAAAGAATCTCAGATAATACCAGAAATTCCTTCTACCTTTTATGAAAGACTATCAGACTTGCATCAATCCGAAAAGACAGAGAAAAAGGAAGAATTTGACCTAGATGGAATACCAGATACAGATCTACTGTATTACAAAGATGATCCGCACGAATTCAAGGCCAAAATACTCAAAGTAATAAAAAACAAATTCATTATACTTGACAAGACATCATTTTATGCAAGAGGAGGAGGTCAAGAACCAGATCATGGAAAAATTGAAGAGTTTGACGTGGTAGATGTCAGTAAACATGGAAATGTGGTGTTACATGAGATCAGAGACGGGACACCAAAAGAAGGTACAATTGTAAATTGTAAAATTGATTCAATGCGAAGATATGGAATAACACGCAATCACACCAGTACTCATGTACTAAATTCATCTGCAAGAAATACTTTGGGCTCGTGGATCTGGCAACATTCTGCTTTCAAGGATGCAGACTATGCAAGACTAGACATCACTCATCATTCAAATCTTACAGAAGAAGAGATAATGAAAATCGAAGATCTTGCAAACACTACAATAAGAAAAGATATCACAGTTTTGATCAAGCAATTTGAAAGGGGTGATGCAGAACAAGAATATGGTTTTAGAATTTATCAAGGAGGAGTAGTACCTGTAAAACAAGTACGAATTGTAAACATAGAAGGGTTCGATGTGGAGGCATGTGGAGGAACACATGTTCAAAAAACTGGAGAACTAGGATTAATAAAAATTACAAAAGCTGAGAGAATCCAAGATGGAGTAGTTAGACTAGAATTTGTGTCCGGCCAATCAGCATTAAAATACACTCAAAATCAAGATATGAAAATTTCACACATAGTAAAATCCCTTGGCTCAAGCAAAGAAAAAATGTTAGAATCATTTGAACATGTGATGAAAGATTCTGATGATGTAAAAAGAAAGTTAAAACAGATAATTAAAAGAACAACTGAGACATCTGCAAGAGAGGTCATATCTCAAGCAAGAAACTTGGGAAAAGTGAAACTTTACTCAATAGTAGAAGAAGAGCTTGATGAGGAATTTCATATATCAGTTGGAGAGATGGCAACCAAGATGGATAAATCCCTCATCTATTGTGTATTCATAGTAAAAAATGAATCAATCAAGATAATATCATTCTCTGGTACCGATGCCACTTCTACCAAGAAAGCAGGCGATCTAGTAAAAGAAGTCTCCAAAGTACTGGGAGGTTCAGGCGGTGGAAGAGACACATTTGGACAAGGAGGAGGAAAAGATCTATCGAAAATAAAAGACGCTCTACTAACAATAGAGAAATTAATTCTTGGAGAACGATAATAGATGGATTGGATGTCACTTGAAGAAAAATGGAGACGCAAGTGGGAAGAAGAAAAATATTTTGAAACTGATCCAAATAATAATAAAAAATTTTTTGTTACAGTGGCATATCCATATCCCAACTCGCCACAACATGTTGGACATGGAAGAACGTACACATTGGCAGATGTTCATGCAAGATTCATGCGCATGTTAGGTTACAACGTACTATTTCCCATGGGATTTCATTATACTGGAACGCCAATTCTTGGCATGGCCAGAAGGGTTCAAGACAATGATCTAAAACTATTAGAAACATTTCGTACTTTGTACAGAGTTCCAGATGACAAAATAAGAGAATTTACAGAGCCAGTAAAGATTGCAGATTATTTCCATCAAGAGATAAAGACAGGAATGATTGAGATGGGATATTCGATAGATTGGAGAAGAGAATTCACCACAATAGATCCAGTGTACAGCAAATTTATTGAATGGCAATTTGGAAAATTAAAAGAAAAAAATCTCATAATTCAGGGCACTCATCCTGTAGGATGGTGTCCAAAGGATCAAAATCCCGTATCACAGCATGATACACAAGGAGATGTAGAACCAAGTTTTACAGAATATACAATTATCAAATTCAAATATGACAAATATATCATTCCAACTGCAACATTACGGCCTGAGACTATTTTTGGTGTAACAAACATCTGGATAAACCCAGAAGTTATTTATGAAATAGTTCAGGTGGACAATGAGACATGGATAGTGACTAGTGAATGTGCAAGAAAGTTAGAATTTCACAATAAGACAATAATAAGACTAGATAAAATATTAGGTAAGGAACTAGTTGGTAAGAAAGTTCAAGTTCCGGAGAGGGATGAATCAATTCTGATTTTACCAGCAAGTTTTGTGAAAAGTGAAAACGGTACAGGTATTGTAATGTCTGTTCCTGCACATGCTCCTTTTGATTACCAAGCTCTAGAAGATCTCAAAAAAGAGAGCACAAAATATCCCAATATATCAGATCTTCAAAACATCAATGCAATATCAATAATTGAGACAAAAGACTATGGTCAAATTCCTGCATTAGATGTAATAACCAAATTCCAAATTGAAAATCAAAGTAGTTCAAAGCTAGATGAAGCTACTAAAGAAATATACTCAAAGGAATTTTACGGTGGTAGATTAAGACAAAATACTGGAAGATTTGCAAACAAGACAGTTGTAGAAGCAAAAGAAGAAGTAAAAAAATGGATGCTCCAAGAGAAAAATGCTGATATTTTATACGAGCTAAATGAGATTCCCATAAGATGCAGATGCGGCGCAGAATGTGTAGTAAAGATTCTCAGTAACCAATGGTTTCTTAACTATTCAGATCCAGAATGGAAAACAAAAGTACATGCATGGATAAATGAAATGAAGATTCTTCCAGAAGAGATTAGAAATGAGTTCAACAATGTGGTTGATTGGCTTAGGGAAAGAGCATGTGCAAGACAACATGGATTGGGAACAAAGTTACCGTGGGATAAAAACTGGATAATAGAAAGCCTTTCAGATTCTGTAATTTACATGGCATATTATACCATAGCAAAATATGTCAACAATAAAGAAATTACATCAGAAAATGTGTCTGATGCTTTTTTTGATTACATATTTTTGAACAAGGGAAATCCAGAGAACATATCATCCCAGTGCAAGATATCACCTGATCTTTTGGAGAAAGTAAAAAAGGAGTTTCAATATTTCTATCCAGTCAATGCAAGACATTCAGGAAGAGATCTAGTACCAAACCATCTGACATTTTTCATCTTCAACCACATAGCAATATTTCCAAGAGAATACTGGCCAGAAGAGATCGTGGTCAACGGATCAGTCCTAATGGATGGAAAAAAGATGTCCAAATCAGAGGGAAACATAATTCCACTAAGAGATGCGATAAAAAATCACGGGGCTGATTCAATTAGGCTTACAATTTTAATTTCTGCAGAGTTGTTGCAGGATGCAGATTTCAACCAAGAAGCAGTAAAGGGAATAAAGAACAAATTGGAAAGCATGTTAGAAGAATGCTCAAAGTATAGATCATCATCCTCTGATAATGCAAAACTTGAACAAGAGGACAAGTGGATAAAAAGTAAGACCGAACAGTTGATTCTCAAAACAACTTCTTCAATACAAAAAATGAGACTAAGAGAAGCATTGCATTTTGTTCTCTATGAATTTGAATCAGACCTTCAATGGTATATGAAACGAGCTTTAGCAAAGAAACGTGATAATTTTACTGGAATTTTACACGACATATTTTCTACACGAATATCAATGATGTCACCATTTGCGCCATATGTGTCAGAAGAAATGTGGTCAAGACTAGGAAATACAGGCATTGTATCAAAGTCTTCCTGGCCAACACATAATGAAAACATGATTGACTTTGAATCAATTCAATCTGAAAACCTATTAAAAAATACAGTTGAAGATATCAAAAATATAATCAAGGTCACAAAGATTACCCCAAATAAAATAACAATATACACACCTGCACAGTGGAAGGTAAAGGCATATCAAAAAATTCTGTCCAACGTGGTAGCAGGTGAAGTAAACATAGGTTCTCTAATAAAATTACTTATTGCAGACAAGGAAACAGAAGAAATAAAAAAAGATCCAGACTTTGTTAAAAAAACAGTCAACGATATATTATCAGAATCACAAGAAGAAAGAGAATCAAAGAATAAACTCGGTCTTGTTGATGAAAAGAAAATCTTCTTGGAACTTGATTCACTTGTACAAGCAGAATTTGGAATCACATCACAGGTATTTTCAGAATCAGATCAAGACAAGTATGATCCAAAAAATAAATCAAGAACAGCAAGACCATACAAACCAGCTATCTTGATTGAATAGTAATTGCCACATGTTTTTATTAGGTAATTTTTTGTATAAGGTTGTTTGAAGATAGCTGTAGTTGGCATAGGAGTAGCTGGTGCATATCTCCTTGCAAGATTAAAGAATCAACATGAAGTGGTAGGTTTTGAAAGATCCACGCAAGAGAATCATGATTCCATATGTGCTTGGGGTACATCAAAGGCACCAATGGAAGAATTTTCAAAAAAAGCTGGACTTGATTTTAGTGATTATGTGATTCACGATGGAAAACAGATGTATGTAGACATGGGTTTAGAACGATTTCAGATTAAGCTCAAAGGACTTTGTACTTACAACAAGATTGGGCTGATAAAAGACATGGCAAAGGGATGCAAGGTACACCATGGCACTGTCCCAAAATTACAAGATCTAGAATCAGAATTTGATGTAATTGTAGATTCTACAGGTTTTCATCGATCATATCTTCCAAGACTTGAAAAAGATTTTCACTTGCCTACATATCAATACAAGGTAGAATACGAAAATGGTGTACCATTTGACGATTTTTATCTCAAGCCATTTTCATCCATTAGTGGATATTTCTGGTATTTCCCACTAGGAGATAAAATTGCCCACATTGGTGCAGGAGATAAAAATAGAAACCACATTGTAGAAACCAACGCATTCTTGAACAAATATGGTGGAAAGATCCTAAAGACTGTTGGAAGACCAATACGTCTTGCCACTCCAAACCTCTGTGAACCATTTTATCATGGAAAAGTAGTAGGAGTTGGAGAATCCATCGGAACTGTATACCCGCTACTTGGAGAAGGAATAATTCCAAGCATGACATGTGGAGACATTTTTGTTGATACACTAGGCAACAATGAAAGATACAGACAAATGGTTCTTGAAAAATTTGCAATCTACTCAAAAGTATTATCATTTGTAAGAAATAAGATGGAAAGCAAGTTTGGCATTATGAAAAATTTCATGGATATGCTATCCATTTACAGATACATGAAGAAAAATGAAAAAAGATTTGGAATGGAAATTAAAATGACTGACATGATGAAAGTAGCAAAGGCTTAGAATTACATACTTACATAACCAAAATTTTCTCTTGTGGTTTGGTTTGAGTTCATAGTATAATCATAGATCATTTTAGAGTAATCTAGTAGAATATCCTTCATTTCATCATGAGATTTTGCAAAATAAAATCCTGGGCAGTCGCCTGTAAACTGGAACGTAGCATGGACTCGAGCTCTTCCTTTTTCATTTTCAAGCCACGATGAAAATGGATACAGATAACACACTCCAGGTCTAGACGGATGAAGTCCACAATAGCCTTTCTCATCAAGAAACCTGCATCGTATATGAGTTCCATCCTCTGATTCTTTTTCATCTTCTTTACGTTTTAGATTAATCATAGTCATTACCACCGAGTTTCCCGCTGGTCCTTTTTCTTCCCATGTGGCTATGTTAGTCTCTTTTTTTACAAAATCAGATACTTTATCGTATTTTAGATTTTTACTTATTGTTATCAGATCATTGCTTGTAAGCGGCAATCTTCCTTGCCTATTACAACAATTGTGACAGTCAGGCCAATAACATTTCCACAATACATAACCATTTTCATCTTGTAAATACGGAATGTGAAAAATCACATCCTTCACTTTTATTTGAAAATCAGAAACATTTGTTTTTTTACCCAAAATAAAATCTTGAATTATCGGCTCAATTGTCCAGCTTTTTGATAACAGTTCTAAGGCTTCTTTGATATTTGATGTCATCAACTAATAAATTGAGATTGGAACTTTTTGAACGTTATCAATGCTAGAAGAGAAGGGAAAATACGCCTCTGCTACTCAAAATCGGCGATTTGTATGGGAGAAAGTCATGTGGCCGCTAATATTAGAATTGAATACAACTAGTTTTACCAATCAACAATACAAGAAAAGACGTGATCAAATATGCAAAGAACTTGACATACCAGCTTCTCGAATTGCAGGAGGTTTTGTATCATTGTTGATAAAAGGAATTTTGTACAAAGAAAATGATCTATATTCTATTCACTACAGATTAATTCCTTACATGAGACTTGGTGCAAATTGTGATTATTCCACTGCAGTTCGTGAGGCCAGTACAAAATAATATATTCTCAAGAAATACCAGTCGTCTCGGTAGCCCGATAGTCTAGTGGCCAAACAATTTTGGGTTAGGGATCTCAGG
>Ga0265324_10000687_pt1 | contig 22692 bp, 13 predicted proteins | sample 41419metaG_FD_198634 | JGI IMG/M metagenome (GOLD analysis project Ga0265324, IMG submission 198634) | Rhizosphere microbial communities from Carex aquatilis grown in University of Washington, Seatle, WA, United States - 4-14-19 metaG | ecosystem: Host-associated > Plants > Roots > Rhizosphere...
GAGCGCCGAGAGTCCGCCCCAGAACACCGGCCAGCGCGTATGGCTGGCGCGGGTGCACGCATCGAACCACCAGCCGGTGCCAAGGTAGCCGATGAGGTTGCCGATGCCGCCATTCATCAAGGTGAGCAAGGCCTGCGCCCGCGTGCGCCAAGAGGGATCAATGTTCTGGTCGAGGAATATCTGCGCGGTGATGAACACCAGCACGAACGACGCGCCGTGCAGCGTGATGCCCAGCAGCAGTGATGGTTCCGTGTTCAGCGCGCTGACCGCAAAGCGCGCCACGCCGAAGCTGAGGCCGCCGACAAAGATCCATTTCAGCCGCCAGTTCGCCAGCAGCCACGCGAGGCCGAACATCGCGATGATCTCCGTGACCTGGCCCAGCCCCATCCAGCCGCTCGTGTGCGTGAAGCCGAGATCGTGCAGATGCGTCGGCCCATACGGATAAAACGCGGCGAGCGGGATGTTGAACAGCGTGGTGACGATGAAGACCGAGCGCACCTGCCGGTTTTTCAAAAGCGTTAACGCGTCCAGCCCGAGGCGTTCGTGCCATGAAAGATGTTCCACGGCGGGCGGCACTTTCAATTCCGGCAAATAATAGGTGAACAGCGCCACCAGCAGCCACACCGTCGCGCCGAGATAGCCGGCATACGCGGAACGATCCAGCGACAACGCGCTGATGAGCACCGCGCCCGCGACCCAGCCGAGCGTCGCCAGCGCGCGGATGGGGCCGAATTCTTTTTTCGCATTTTCCAGCCGGGCGAACACCAGCGCCGTGGCGATGCTGAACATCGGCGAGTAGGCGAGATAAAAGACCTGGATGAGCAGCAGGATGAACCACGCGCGGCAATGCAGTTGCAACGCTGCGCTGATGAGCGCCATCAGGATGCCGGCGGTGAGGGAAAGTCCGCGCAGCACTTTTGCCGGCGGCACATGGCGGTCGGCCATGGCACCGAAGGTGAGCGGCGAAATGAAGGCTGCCACCGCCGACGCGGCGAAGGCGAACGGCTTGATGCCGTGCAAGCCGTACGCGTCGAGAATGCCGCCGAGCGGGACGAACCAGATGCCCATGCCCGCCGCGAGGATGAAAAAGAGAATCATCAGCTCGGCGTATTCGGCTTTGCGCAGGGTCCTTAACACAGGCGCGGAGGATAACCCAATGACCAGATAATTAAAGGAAGGAACCACCGACTCCAATCCTGATCGTAATCATAATCTCCTTTCCCCGGAGATTGCGGTTCAGATTACGATTAAGAAGACGGCATTAGGACCAAAGCCTTTACTTCGCGTGCTGATAAACGCGCACCCAGTCAATCTCGTAACGGATGGGAAACTGCGTCTGCGTAGCATCGCCGCCACAGTCGCCGCCGACGGCTTGATTGAGGATGAGGTATTCTGGACGGTGAAACGGATTGCCTTGATCCGCACTGTCCGCGGCGGTGAGGTTCAGGTGGTTCATCAACTGGCCATCGAGGAACAGGTCAATTTTCTGCTCATCCCATTCCATCGTCCAGATGTGGAATTGCTCTGACCACGCGGCCTCGCCGAAATCCTTGATGGGTTTCTTTTGCGCCAGCCATTTGGTCTGGCCGTTCAACTGCCAGCCGAAATTCGCCAGCACCGTGCCGGTGTAAAACTCCATGATGTCAATCTCTCCGCATGCCGGCCAGCGGAGGTCGCGCTTGGCACCGAGCGTCCAGAACGCTGGCCAGCTTCCGGGCCGCGTGTCGATGCGCGCCCGCATTTCAAACTTCCCGTAGGTGAACTCGTGCAGCCGTCGCGACGTGAGGCTGGCGGAAGTGCAGTCAATCCACGGACGCGCCTGCCGCCAGTCGGAGCTGTTCGTGGTGTAATTCGGATTGGGTATGTGTTCGGTGCGCGCCTCGATGACGAGCAGGCCGTTCGTGCAAAAGGCGTTTTCCGGCTGATACCATTGGAGTTCGTGATTGCGCACGAAGCCGCGTTCGAAGTTCCAGTTGGCGGGATTGGGCGCGCCGTTGGTGTTGAATTCATCCGCCCAGACCAGTTGCCAGTCATTCGTTGCCAGGCTCACCGCCACCGGCCAGCCGTCCGTCCAGTCCAGCGTTCCCAGCGCGAGCCGCGAGCGTCCTTGCGTGGCGGCATCGTAGTAATGATAGCTGAACCGCGTCGGTCCGTTGGTCGGCCCGCCGTCCACGATGCCGATGTGGCCGGGGCCGATGAAACGTCCGCTGCTTGCGAGGAACGGCGAGCCGCCGCCGGCGGCGAGGTCTTTGCCGGTGCGGTCGAGATACGGGCCGGTGATTTTCCCGGCGCGGCCCACACGGACTTCGTAGGTGCTGTTGGTGCCCTTGCAGCATTCGCCCCAGTTGACGAAGAGGTAATAAAAGTTGTCATGCCGCGTTAAGCAGGCGGCCTCGATGCTGCGGTTCCACGCCAGATGGCAGAGGGGGGAGTTGGTGGCGACGCGCAAACCGGTCGCCGGATTCAGCTCGGTGAGGAAGATGCCCTGCCAGTAGGAACCGAACGCGAGCCAGAGTTTGCCGTCGCGGTCGAGAAATGCGCTGGGGTCAATCGTGTTGAACGCGCTGTTGGTGGTGGAGGTGATGACGGGGCCGCGATCCATCCAGACATGATTTTCCGCCGCCGGATTGAGGGTGGCAATTTCCGCCAGGCCGATGGCGGAGGTCTGCCGGCCAAAGGTGGAGACGGAGTAGTAGAGAAAATATTTTCCGTTCACGCGGATGATGTCGGGCGCCCAAAAACTGTCCCCGGAAGAACGGAAATGCGTCCAACTGCCTGGGGCCACCTTACGGGTCCACTCCGGGGAATGGCGGAAGACGCTGCCGGCGTTTTCCCAGCGGGTCAAATCCGGGGACGACTTGATGCCGATGCCTGGCCCGGTGCCGAAGACGAAACAATTGCTGCCGTCGCGGATGACGGTGGAGGGGTCGTGGATAAACGTCTGGCCGGCAAGTTCCGCCGGCGCGGCGCGTTCGCCGGCGACCGCGCGGGTGGCGAACGCGGCGAAGAGAAAAAATAAAATTGCCCGCATGAGCGGCCATTAAGCCACAGCAGGCGGGCAAAGGAAATTCCGAAAAAGGCTTACTTCGCGGCGGCGGGCTTGACCTTGAGGTTCGCGGCGAGGCGGGATTTCTTGCGGTTGGCGGTGGGGCGGGCGATGGCGCCGACCTTGACGGCCTTGTCATACGCAGAGAAGACGCCGGGGAGGAGCTTGGCGGCTTCGTCCGGCTTGCCGGCGGCGACGGAGGCGCGGAACTCCTTCTCGGTGCGGCGCAGGCGGGACTTGACGCTGCTGTTCTGGAGGTTCTTGCGGGCGCTGTTGCGCATGCGGCGTTCGGCTGATTTCGTATTCGGCATAGTTTCTTAAATTTGTTTGCTAAAGAGCCGGCAAGACTAAAGGAGCGCGGCGGAATGTCAACGGCGAAAAGCGCGGCAATTTGATGCATCTTCCGGTCTTATATCATCCCGCTTTACTTTTGGGCGGCGGGCTGGTTGTTTGTGCGGATACTTGCGCGACCAACCGGCATGAACCAAAAGCTCCGCATCCTGCACCTGGAGGATAATCCGCTGGATTCCCAGTTGGTGCGCGACCAGCTTGACTTGGCGGGCGTTGCGGCAGAACTCACCCTGGTCAGCAACCGCGCCGACTTTCTCGCCGCCATTGCGAAGACGAAATGGGATCTGATCCTGGCCGATTACCGGCTGCCGGATTTCACCGGGGTCGAGGCGCTGGAAATTGTGCGGAAGGAGGACAGGGACACGCCGTTTATCCTGCTGTCCGGCACCATCGGCGAGGAGATCGCCGTCCAATCGCTCAGGGCCGGCGCAACCGATTATGTCCTCAAGCAGAAGCGCGAGCGCCTGCCGTCCGCCATCCAGCGCGCCGTCGCCGAGGTGGCGGAGCGCGTCCGCCGCGCCGCCGCTGAGGCCGACCTGCGCCAGAGCGAAAAACAATATCGCCTGCTGTTCCAGGGCAACCCGCATCCGATGTGGGTTTTCGACCTGGAGAGCCTGGATATCATTGAGGTGAATGAGGCCGCCGTGCTGCATTATGGTTTCAGCCGCGGGGAATTTCTCCGCATGAAGCTGAACGACCTGCGCGCGGCGGGGAAGGAGCAGCACGCCGGCGATGCCATCAACGAAACCCAAAACCGGGGCGTGGTCTGGCAGCATCGGCACAAGTCCGGGCGCGTGATGGACATGGAAGTCGTTTGGACGCCGCTGGCCTTTCAGGGCCGGCTGTGCGCGCTGGCGATGGCCACCGACGTGACCGAGCGCCGCCGCGCCGCGCACCTGAACGCGGTGTTCGGGCGGTTGAGCCACCAGTTGAGCGCGGTCTCCATCCCGGGTGCGGCGGCGAAATTCATCTGCGAGGCGGCGGACGAGCTGTTCCACTGGGACGATTTCTCGCTGGACTTGTATGTGGCGGACCGGGATGAGGTTCATGCGCTGATGACCATCGCCACCATCGAGGGCAAGCGTGTGGAAATCCCCGCGACGCCGCAGCCCCGGACGGCGAACGCCCTCGTCCAGCGCGTCATCATGCGCGGCGCGGAGTTGATCGCCGCCGCCGAGACGGGCGACCGGGAAGGCGTCACGATGATCGCCCCCATCCGCAAGGGCGAAAAGGTCATCGGCGTGCTGTTCATCCAGAACCGGCTGGCCGGCACCTATACGCGGGACGATTTGCGCACGCTCCAGACCCTCGCCGACCAGTGTGGCGGCGCGCTGGAACGCATCCGCGCCGAGGACGAGCTGCGCCAGAGCCAGCGGCGCTTCCGGGAACTCTTCGAGAATTCCCCCGACGCGATCTTTGTCGAGGACATGATGGGCAACGTCCTCGACGCGAACCGCGCCGCGTGCGCGCTGCACGGCGTGGAGCGCGGCTGGCTCATCGGCCGGAACGCCATCGAGGAACTCGTGCCCGCTGAGCGCCGCGAAATCGCGCGTGCGGATTTTCACCGGCTCGCCACTGGCGAGATTTCCTGGATTGAAAGCGAGAGCCGCCGCGTGGACAACCGCTCGGTGCCGGTGGAGATCCGCGTGGTGCGCGTGGAATACCAGGAGCGGCCCGCGCTGCTCTTCCACGTCCGCGACATCACCGAGCGCGTGACGACGGAGACCGCGCGGCGCAGCTCGGAGAGCCTGTTCCGCTCCGTCTGGGAAAATTCCGTGGACGGGATGCGGCTCACTGACGAGAACGGCACCATCGTGGCCGTGAACGACGCATTTGCGCACTTGGTCGGGTTGCCGGTGAAGCAGCTGGAAGGCCGTCCGTTCACGATTACTTACGACGCCAGCACTGACTGGGACATGATGTTGCAGGCGCACCGGGAAAATTTCCGCGCTGGCCGGCTGCAGGGCAAGCGGGCGCGCGACTACGTCCTGCACGACGGGCGGTCGGTGGTGTTTGAAATCACTGATTCCTATGTGGAACTCGGCGGCAAACCCCGCCTGCTGTTGAGTCTTTTCCGCAATGTCACCGAGCAGCGGCGGCTGGAGGAGCAGTTCCGCCAGTCGCAGAAGATGGAAGCCATCGGCCAGCTCGCCGGCGGCATCGCGCATGACTTCAACAACATCCTCACAGTCGTCCTCGGCCACGCCACGCTGCTCACCATGCAGAAAATGGAGCCGAAGGCGATGGTTTCCGCGCAGCAGATCAAGCAGGCCTCCGAGCGTGCGGCCGGCCTCACGCGTCAACTGCTCGCGTTCGGGCGCAAGCAGGTGGCGCAGCCGCAGCCCATTGACCTGAACCAGCTCGTCGGCGGGATGTCCGAGATGCTCGCGCGGTTGCTCGGCGACGATATCTCGCTCCAGATTAATTTCAGCGGCGAACCCGCCGTCGTCGAGGCTGATTCCGGCATGATGGAGCAGATCCTGCTGAACTTTTCCGTCAATTCCCGCGACGCCATGCCCAAGGGCGGGCAGTTGAACATCCGCGTCAGCCACCGGCTCATTGATGACGCCTACGCCCGGCAGTTTGTCGAGGCGCGGCCGGGCAAATTCGTATGCCTGAGCCATGCCGACAGCGGCGACGGCATTCCGCCGGAAATTTTGTCGCGCATTTTCGAGCCGTTTTTCACCACGAAGGAACTGGGCAAGGGCACCGGCCTCGGCCTCGCCACGGTCTTCGGCATCGTCAAGCAGCATCAGGGCTGGATCCAGGTCGAGAGCGAACTGGGCAAGGGCACGACCTTCCACGTCTTTCTGCCGGCGACGGATTTGCCCATCGCCCCGCCCGGCACGGCGGAGACGCAGTTCCGTCAGCGTGGCGGCACCGAGACCATCCTCGTCGTCGAGGACGAGCGCGACCTGCGTGATTTTGTCACGCGCGAGCTGCGCCGGCATGGCTACCGCGTCTTCGAGGCGGTCGATGGCCCGGGCGCGCTTAATATCTGGGCGGAATACAAGGACGAGATCAAGCTCGTCTTCACCGACATCATCATGACCGGCGGCCTGAACGGTCGGGAGATTGCCGAACACATCTGGCGCGACGCCCCGAAGATGAAGGTCATCTTCACCAGCGGCTACGGCGCGGACACGCTCGGCAAGGATTTTAAGCTGGAGCCCGGCATCCTCTATCTTCAGAAACCCTACCTGCCGCAGACGCTGGTCAAGACCATCCGCGACTGCCTCGACGGCAAATAAAATCAGTTTTTAGTTTTAAGTTTTGAGTTTTTGGTTTTAATTCCCGCGCCGGAATAACAACTGATTGAATTTGCCACCATGATCATCGCCCCGTCACTGCTCGCCTCGGATTACTCGCGCTTCGGCAAGGAAGCCGCGCGCGTCGCCGCGTCCGGCGCGGACTGGCTGCACCTCGACATCATGGACGGCCAGTTCGTGCCGAACATCTCCTTCGGCCCCGGCGTCGTGGGGGGCGTGCGGCCGTTTGCAAAGAACCTTTTTTTCGACGTCCACCTGATGTGCGGCCAGCCGGAGATATTATTTGAACCGTTCGTCAAGGCCGGCGCGGATCAACTGACCATCCACGTCGAGCTGGCCGAGAAAGTTCCGGCGCTCCTCTGGAAAATCAAATCCCTCGGCCTGAAAGCCGGCCTCGCCGTCAACCCGCCCACGGCCATCGCCGCCGCCGCGCCGTTTCTGGACAAGATTGATTTGCTCCTCGTGATGACCGTCAACCCCGGCTTCGGTGGACAAAGTTTCATCCACGAGTGCCTGCCAAAAATCCAGCAAGCCGACGCGTGGCGGCGCGAGCGCAAGTTGAAATACCGCATCGAAGTGGACGGCGGCATCACCAACCAGACCGCTGCCGAGTGCGCGCGGGCGGGGGCGGACACCTTTGTCGCCGGCACCAGTCTTTTTGGCGCGCGCAGCCTCAAGGCCGCCGTGAAGAAGATGCGCAAAATCGTCAGCGACAGCGATCCCGCGCTCGCGGATCTTGGGGTGCCATTCCTCTGATTCCGTTTCGCCGGCGGTTGCCTTCATCCCAGACTTGCTTCTTTTGCGAATAAGGGCAAATTGTCCGTGTCGTTGCGCTCTCCAAACAAGGAGATTGTCAAAATGAGCGCGATGCCAGGAGACACTCAATCACCATGAAGACATTCCACGAACAGCCGTTGGAGGAACGCCTCAAGATTTCGCACCTGCATCTGGAACGGATGCGTCGCCCGAACGGCGGTTACATCGCCAGCCCGTATTCCGCCGAGGATGGTTCGGGCGATGCCTACAATGTTTTCTGGATCCGCGATATCATGTTCGCCACCTACGCGAACGAATATCTCGGCTGCTTTGACAAAATGGTCGAGAGTTTCCGCCTCGTGCTGGACATCTTCAAAAAGTTTCATTCGCGCATCATCCAGGCGTCCATCATCAAGCCGGACGTGCGGCATCAGACCGGCCAGTTCATGCCCGCGCGCGTGCATCCCACCACGCTGGACACCATCACCGACGCGTGGGGGCATCATCAGTTGGATGTGTATGGGCTGTTCATGTATAAGATGGGCGACCTGATCAAGAAGGGTTACGGTTTCCGGTTCAAGCAGGAGGATTTTTTCCTATTGAGCCACATCCGCAATTACATTTTCAACATGGGCTTCGAGCCGGATTACGGGATGTGGGAGGAAGGCCCGGAGGAACACGCCAGCAGCTTCGGCGCGGTGCTCGGCGGTTTGATGATGTGGTTCGACCAGGGCTACTACGATTACAAATACCGGCACAAGATCGACATCAGCCACTATGTGCCGATCAGCGAGCGCATGATCGCCGACGGCAGAAAATCCTTGGCGCGCGTGCTGCCGCGCGAGTCCGCCAGCCGCCCGTATGACTTGTCGCAATTGAGCCTCATCTGGCCCTACAACATCGTGGATTTCCACACCAAGAAAGTCATCCTGCACAATCTCGAAACGCACCTCGTCGGCGAACGCGGCGTGTGCCGTTATCCCGGCGACGTGTATTGCGGCAAGGGCCTCGTGCCCGGCGAGAACCAGACCGCCGAATGGCCGCTCGGCTTCGCGTGGCTGGCGATCTGTTACGCCAAGCTCGCGGAGCACGGCCATGATTTCGACGAGCATCACCACCCGGTGCATTTTGACTGGGTGCAGCGGCGGAATTATTTTCACAAGGCCGTCCACTATTTCCAGTTGCTCGAAAAAAACATGACCGCCGACGGCGCGGTGCCCGAAATGTATCTCGGCGACCAGACCGGCCACAACACGCCGCTCGCGTGGGCGCAGAGCTTCCACATCATCTCCGGCCAGATGCTGACCAATCTTTCCGCCGCGCATCCCCGCGAATTCATGTTGCCGATCAGCGTCCGCCACGGTGGCGAGGCCGTGGCGTCCGAGTTGGCGGTCGGGTGAGCGGCGGCTTTGACTCCCTCTCCCCGCCCAAACGGGGAGAGGGCTGGGGTGAGGGGAATTAAGTTTGAACCCGGCTTGGCGTTGAATTCCCAGCTTACGCCTTCCCGCCAGCCTGACAGGCTGGAATCATTTCAGGATTCAAAAGCCGCCCACAACCATGCCATTGTCCTTTCTAACCTTGCGTCTTCGCGCCTTCGCGTGGAAAACATCGAACACCGTCTCTCTTTGCTGGTCGAACACTGGATGCCTCCCGTGAATCTTCCGATTGGAATTATTTTCGTGGAGCATATGGTGACCGTCCCCGTCTAACTCATTATGAAAACCACCCTGATTGTCCGTAGCGCGGTTATTCTTCTCGCCCTCGTGGCCTGGCCGGCTGGTGCCGAAGTGATTGCCGGCCCCATCACCAATCCCGCCAATAGCCATGATTATTATCTGCTCGCGCCGGGCAGTTGGTCGGCGGCGGAAGCGGAGGCGGAGAACCTCGGCGGGACGCTCGCCATCATCAAAAGCGCGGCGGAGCAGAAATGGGTCTATGCCAAGTTCGGCCATGACGGTGACAAGTTGCGCAGCCTGTGGGTTGGCTTGCGCCGGCAAAATCCGGGCGGGCCGTTCGTGTGGCTGGACGGCTCCAAGCTGGATTATGTCAACTGGAACAGTGGCCAGCCGGACAACGGCGGCGGCGTGGAGGACTGCGTGCATATGTGGACCGACTCCCAGAACTGTGGCGCTTGGAACGACGCGGTGGAATGGACCTCGCTCAACGCGGTGGTTGAGGTGCCGGGCAAGTCCGCCGAGAAGGCGCTCACGTCCAAGGAAAAAGCGCTCGTCGGCAACTGGTATGAAAGCGGGCGACCCGACCGGATGGCGTGGATTGCCGGCACGGACAACAATCTTTTTCTCATCACGCACGATCGCCACGCGGCGCGGCTGGTGATGAAAGGCGACGATGTGATTTATGACGCCGACCGCCAGTATGGGGAAATCGCCAAGGACAAGATTTTGTGGAGCAACGGCACTTGGTGGTCGCGCCAGCCGGCTAAATACGAAACCAACCAGAAGGTTTCGGACAAGGCCGCGCCGAGAATTTCAACGGGCAGCCTGACCGAATGAAATGACCTGCTGCGACTGATGAAAATTATGAAGACAAAAACCACTTTGGTCATGGCGACAGCGTTTTTGGTCATGACCGCCGTCAATTCCCGCGCGGATGTCATCGCCGGCCCCATCACCAATCCGGCCAACGGTCATGATTATTATCTGCTCACGTCCGATACCTGGTCGGCGAGCGAGGCGGCCGCCGAACAACTCGGTGGCACGCTGGCGGTCATCCAGAATCAGGCCGAACAGGCTTGGGCATTTTCCAAGTTCGGTGATTACGGCGGCACGAACCGGAGCTTGTGGCTGGGATTTTATCGGCAAGGGCCGGGCGGAGCCTTTCGGGCGGTGACGGATGTCCGGGCAAATTATTTCAACTGGAGCGTCGGTGAGCCGAGCAACAGCGGCGGCAATGAAATTTATATCCAGATGCTCGACACCGGGAAGTGGAACGACAACACGGACGGGGCGAATCCGGTTTGCGGTCTGGTGGAAGTGCCGGGCAAGGCGGATGAAAAGGCGCTGACTGTGCGGGAGAAATCCCTGCTTGGCGATTGGTATGACAACGGCGACCCCAATCATCACTGCTACATTGTTGGCACGGAGAACCGGCTGTTCGCCATCAACGAAAATCGGGAAGCCAGCCGTCTCATTGCCACGCCGGAAGGGTTTCTCTTTTCGCCGACGTGGAAACAGCACGTCACCGTGCAGGGGGACAAGCTCCTGTGGACTTGGGGCAACTGGTGGTCGCGCGAGCCGGTGAAATTCAAAATGGTACCGGAGGCTTTCATCCAAATTGACACTGCCCACGGCGTCCAGCCCTCTGCCAGTGATACGAGCAAGACGGCTCCGGCGGACACGCTGCACATCATCCCGGATTAAATTCTTCTGACCGACGGCACACTTGCGCTTGGCGGACGGAACGGCATTTGCCAAGCTGGCGTCATGTCGCAAATCACGTTCGTCATGGCTGGTTGACCTGCGGCCAGCCCCGACGCGCTGGCCGATTGAACCATGAACCCGCCGGACAAGCACAAGCCTATGAGCAACTGGTTTTGGTATGCCGTCGTCGCCGCCATCCTGTATGGCGCGCATCAGATATTCACCAAGCTGGCGGCTGACCGCATCAGTGATGGCCTCGGCGGCCTCGTCGTCGAAGGCTCGGCGGCGCTGACCATCCTGGTTTATCTCGCGTGGCTCAGGTTTGGCGGCCAGTGGAACCAGACCGCCAGCGCGCCGGGGATTTATTTTTCCGTCCTCACCGGCATCTGCGTGGGCATCGGGACCATCGCCTTTTTTCTGCTGTTCCAAAAGGGCGGGCCGCTTTCTGCCGTGCCGATGATCCTCGCGGGCGGCGCGGCGCTGATGGCCGTCGCTGGAATTTTCTGCTTCAAAGAGCCGGCTTCCATTCCTCGCCTCCTCGGAATCATCCTCGCCATCACCGGACTCTTGCTGCTCCGAAAATAATTTATGGCTGCAATCAAGTTCGGCACCGACGGCTGGCGCGCGGTCATCGCGGAAGATTTTACTTTTGCGAATGTCGCCCGCGTCGCGCAGGCCACCGCCGACTTTTGGAAGCTGGAAGTTTCAAATCGTAAATCGGAAATCTTCAATCGTAAATTGAAGGTCGTCATCGGCTACGACCGCCGGTTTCTTTCCCCCGAGTTCGCGCAGACCACGGCGCAGGTGCTGGCCGCGAATGGTTATGAAGTCATCCTCACGCCGGAGCCGACGCCGACGCCGTGCGTGTCGTTCGCGGTGAAACAGCTTGGCGCGGTCGGCGGCGTGATGATCACCGCCAGCCACAATCCGCCGCAGTTCAACGGCTTCAAGTTGAAATCCCATTTCGGCGGCAGCAGCAGTGCGGAGGAATGCGCCGCCGTGGAAAAACTGCTGGATGCTTCTGTCCCCCCAATCGCCAATCGCCAATCGCCAATCGTAAATCGGGACCTGCGCCCCGCGCACTTTGCCGCCATCAAGCGCCTCGTGGATTTCAAGCTCATCGCGAAGTCGAAGCTGCGCGTCGCGCACGACGCGCTCTTCGGCGTCGGTGCGGGCGTGTTTGAAACGCTGCTCGCCAAGACCCATTGCACCGTCACCACCTTGAACGGCGCGCACGACATTCTGTTCGGCGGCATCTGCCCGGAGCCGCTCGCGAAAAATTACGTTCTCGGCTCCGCGCAACTGCGGAAAAATCCGCACGATGTCTGCCTCGTCACCGATGGCGACGCTGACCGCATCGGCCTGATGGACGGACGCGGCACGCCCATGACCAACCAGCAGGTCATCGCGCTATTGCTGCATCATCTGGTGCGGAATCGCGGCGGGCAGGGGACGGTGACGAAAACCTTCAATACCACCGCGCTCGTGGACAAGCTCTGCGCCGCGCACAACCTGCCGCTCACCGAAGTCGGCATCGGCTTCCGCCATATCGCGCCGGAGCTGATGAAGCCCGGCGCGCTGTTTGGCGCGGAAGAGAGCGGCTCCGTCGGCTTCGCCAATCACATTCCCGAACGCGACGGTCTGGCGGCGGGACTGTTCATTTTGGAAATGCTGGCGATGGAAAAAATTTCCGTGAACCGGATTTACGCGAAACTGGAAAATGAATTTGGCCCGCACCGTTACGCCCGGTTCGACGCGCAATATCCGTTGGAGCAGCGCGCCGCGCTCATGGAATCTTTGAAAAAGAATCCGCCGGCGAAACTGCTGCGTTCGCCGCTGGCCAAAGTGGATGCGCGCGACGGCGTGAAGTTCATCGCCGAAGATTCGACGTGGCTGATGCTGCGCGGTTCCGGCACCGAACCGGTGCTGCGCATTTACGCCGAGGCGAAATCAGACGCCGATGTGCAAAAACTTCTGAAGCTGGGTATTTCATTGCTGCACGACTAGGGTTTCCTCAAAGATTTCTTTTGCCCTTGTCACCAGTTCTGTGGATGGTGGCTGGTTGTTTCATGAGGTAGTTTATGGATGAATTCCTTGATCACCTCTGAACATGAAAACCGCTGCGGCAGGATGGTTGTTGTCAATGGCTGCGCCAGTCCCCGGCCGGCATTGATGCGCTGGACGCAATTCGTCGGCATGGTTTTGGGTTTCATTATTTCGCTGGCAATTCCCGACTCCGCACTCGGGGCCTTCGGCCTGACCACCAACGCGGATAATTATGCCGTGGACACCGGGGCGGGGCTGGTCTTCAAGGTGCGCCTTGCCACCATCAACAACCAGCAAAAGGTGGGCGACCTCATGAGCCTGATCTATAACGGGGTCGAGTATCAGGACCAAAGCAAGGGTTCTCAAATCAACTCCGGGATGGATTTTCTCGCTTACAGCAATAACAACGTCACCGTCACCGCCCAGGTGGTGAACACCAATTTCATCGTCGTCACCTGCACGGCGGCCAATCTCGTTCATTACTACATCGCGCGGAATGGTTATCCGCACATCTACATGGCCACGTGGTTCAACGTCGAACCGGTCACGGGCGGCGGGTTGTGCCGCTACATCGTGCGCGCCAACCAAAGCCTGCTGCCCAATGGGCCGCGGCCGTCGGACAATACGACGACGACCTACACGGTGGAGGCATCCGACATTTTCGGCATGCCGGATGGCGAGACGCGCTCGAAGCATTATTCCAATCATCGCCTGCTCGACTGGTTTTGCACCGGGGCGACCGGCAGCGGCGTGGGCGCGTTCATGATGCGCGATTTGCAGGAAGGCGGTTCGGGTGGCCCGTTTTTCCGCTGCCTGATCAACCAAGGCTCGGGGGATCAGGAAATATACGAAATCGTCAATTATGGTGAAAACCAGACCGAAGCGTTTCGCCTCAACATTTTGAATGGCCCCTACACCCTCGTGTTCAACAATGGTCAGATTCCCGCCGCGCCCCTTGATAATTCCTGGCTGGAAACCGCCGGCTTGAACCTCGTCGGCTGGGTTTCCGCCACCAATCGCGGCGTGGTCACCGGCACGGTCACCGGCGTGCCGGACGGGTTCCAAACCGTGGTCGGCTTCGCCAACACCAACGCGCAATATTGGGCGATCGCAACGAACGGCGTTTACACCACGCCGAGGATGATTCCCGGCACTTACAACGTGACGCTTTACAAACAGGAATACGCCGTGGCGACCACCACCACCACGGTGAGCGCGGGCGTCACGAACACAGTGAACCTGGCCTCGACCGAGGCCAATCCCGCCTTCGTTTTCAAGCTCGGCGAATGGGACGGCACGGCCGCCGGCTTTCTCAACGCCGACAAGATGACCTGCATGCATCCTTCCGACGTGCGGATGAGCAGTTGGGCCACCACTGATTTCACGGTGGAAAACAACCCGACGACGCAGTTTCCCTGCATCCAGGCGCGGCAGGAAAACGGCACGCTCACCATCCGCTTCAATCTCACCGCCGCCCAGGCCGCTGCGGCTCACACGGTCCGCATCGGCATGACCACCGACTACAACGGCGGCCGCCCCAACATCACCGTCAACAGTTGGACCTCAGCTCTTCAAGGCGCGCCCAACGAACCGAATTCGCGCACCTTTACCACCGGTTCCTATCGCGGCAACAACGTGCTTTACTCGTATAGCGTGCCGGCCAGCGCATTCGTCACCGGCCAAAATGTCATGTATATCAGCATCATTAGCGGTTCCGGTGACCTCGGTGGCTGGTTGAGCGCCGGCTGGGTTTACGATTGTGTGCAAATGGACGGCACGCCCAGCGCGCCGCTGCCGCCGTCAAACATCGCCGCCGCGTTCAACCCTTCGCAAGTGAGCCTGTCCTGGCCGCCGGTGTTCAACGCGGTCGGTTACAAGATCAAACGCTCGACGACGCACGGCGGGCCTTACACCGCCATCGCCACCAACGTCGTCGCCAGCTTCAACGACACCAATCTCGTGGCGGCCACGCGCTATTACTATGTGATCACGTCCACCAACTCGGCGGGCGAAAGCACCAACAGCACGGAAGTCGCTGCCGGGGTTGAACCGGCGCTGATGGCGTATCTGCCGTTCGATGAAAACAGCGGCACGAACGCCGCAGACGCCACGGGCAACGGCTGGGACGGCACGCTGCTCAGTGGCGCCGGCTGGAACCCGGGTAAATATGGCAGTGCGGCCAGCTTCAACGGCACGAGCAATTACGTCAGCCTGCCCACCGGCATCGTCAGCGGATTAGGCGACTTCAGCATCGCCGCGTGGGTTAATCAAACCTCCGTGAGCACTTTTTCGCGAATTTTTGATTTCGGCAATAGCACCACCGCTTACATGATGCTGACGCCACGCGCCACCAGCGGCAGCGGAACGATCCGGTTTGCGATCACAGTCGGATCCAGTGCCGGCGAGCAACAGATCAACGGCCCGAGCGCCCTGCCAACCGGCTGGCATCATGTCGCGGTGACCCACCAAGGTTCGGTGGGAATTCTTTACGTGGACGGCGTCGCCGTTGGCACAAACAACGCCATGACGCTAAAGCCCTCCGATTTGAGTCAGCCGCTTGGCTCGAATCCGACGCTGCAAAATTACCTCGGCAAATCCCAGTGGTCCGATCCGTATCTCAACGGGCGCGTGGATGACTTCCGCATTTACAACGGCGCCTTGAGCGTGTCGCAAATTTCCGCACTGGTCTCGTCGCCGCCGTTTGCGCCGGCGAATTTCACCGCCACGGTGGTGGCGGCAAATCAGGTCAACCTGAAGTGGAACATCGCGCCGGGGGCGGTTGATTACAGCGTGCTGCGCTCGACGAGCAGCGGCGGGCCTTACACCACGATTGCGAGCGGCCTGACCGCGACCAATTATTCCGACACCAGCGTCATTTCGGGCACCACCTATTATTATGTCGTGGCTGCGGTGGACACCGTCGGCGCGGGCATCAATTCTGCGGAAGCGGTCGCGGTCATCCCGGCTCCGATCTGGACTGGCGGCGGCGGAGATAATAACTGGACGACCGGCCTGAATTGGTTGGGCGGCTTTGTTCCGTCAACGTCCGGAGCCGGTCTCATCTTTGCCGGCGGCACCCGGACGACGCCGGGCATGGATGCCAGTTTCAGCGTCAGCGGCCTGACCTTCAGCAACAACGCCAGCAGTTTCAACCTCGGCACCGCCAATGCCAGCACGCTGACCCTGGCTGGCGGGATGACGAATAATTCCCTCAACCCGCAAACACTGAACGTGCCCATCGTGTTGGGCGCAACTGCAACCCTGAACGCTGCGGCGGGAAACCTGATCCTCAGCAACAGCCTGAACAAGGCCGGCAACCTGCTCACGGTCATCGGTGCGACGAACACGGTTCTCAGCGGCCCGATCTCGGGCAGCGGTTCCTTGTTCAAACAGGGCAGCGGCGTGTTGACGGTCGCGACCAACGCCACCTGGGATTTGACGCAGGCATCCTCTGGCGGGTTTAGCGGGCCGCTCATCGCCCAGGCCGGCACGCTCACGTTCAACAATGGGGGCAGCAACTACGTGAATGGCGAACTGGTCATCGGCGGGGTGGTGGCCAATGGCGGCGCGGGTAATGACGCCAAAATTGTCGTGGATAATGCCAGGCTGAACATTGCGGCCTGGCTCTCCCTCGGTCGCGGCAACGGCGTGGGCGGCGTTTCTTCGGATCTGGTGGCCAGTAATGCCGCGGTCATCTCCGTCGCCAACTTCAGCGCCGGATTTAACGGCGGCAGCGGACTCAACTTGCCGAAAGGTTCGATCTCACTGAATGGCGCGTCCACCTTCACAGTCGCCGGCAACGGCACGTTTTACGTCGGGGAGTCCGCTGGCTCGGACATGACCATGACTTTGAGCAGTTCGGCGCAAGTTGTGGCGTCCGGCACCGGCGCGCATCGCATCGGCGCTGGCGGCAATGGTGTGCTCAACGTCAACGACTCCAGCACAGTCAATTTGGGCGGCGCGCTGGATGTTGGCTATGTTTCCGGCAGTGGAACGGTCAACCTGAATGGCGGCTCGATCAGCACCATCGGCAGCGGCGTCACGGCGATCGCGCGCAGCACGGCGGCGGGAAATACTGAAGCTGGCACATTCAGCGTCAACGGCGGCACTTTTAATTCTGCTGGCGACTTGGTTGTCGGGCTCGGCGGTGCCAGCACCGGCACGATGACGATTGGCGGCGGCGCGGTGAACGTCGGCACAACGGGGCTTCGATGGTTGATCCTAGGGCAATACGACATGGTGCAGGGCCAGTTGAACCTCACCAACAATGGCTCGCTGAATTTGTGGAACAATACCGCCATCCGGTTCACCACTGCCGGCGGTGGCGGCACCAACGCGGTTAATCAGAGCGGCGGCACGGTCACGTTTTACAGTGACAACGGTTCGACAGTCGGCGGCGCGGGCGTTCTCGACCTTGCCTATGCCGGTGCGGCCACCGCGAGAAATACTTACAACCTTGATGGCGGCACGCTGATTCTGCCCCAAGTGCTTTCTTCCTCGGCCACACCCGCGCGGATTTTCAATTTCAACGGCGGCACCCTCAAGCCGAATGGCAGCAGCCCGGCCTTCATGAATCTCGGTACCGGCAACGCCGTCGCCAACGTGCGGAACGGCGGAGCGATCATCGACACCACAAACTTTAACATCACCATCGGCCAGGCGCTGGTTCACAGCGGCGTCGCGGGCGATAATGCCGTTGACGGAGGTCTCACCAAGAGTGGCGGCGGCACGTTGACCTTGACCAACGCGAACACTTACACCGGCCCGACCATCATCACCGGCGGGGCGCTCGCATTGGGCGGCAGCGGTTCCATCGCCAGTTCACCCAGCATTTCGATCAGCCATGGGGCGACCCTCAACGTCAGTGGCCTGACTTCATCATTTGTGCTCGGCGCAAGCCAGACGCTCCAAGGCAATGGCACGGTGACCGGGGCGACGACCATTCTGGGCACGCTTGCCCCCGGTGCCGCGATCGGGACGTTGACGTTCGGGACCGCGCCCGCCTTGAGTGGAAAGACTTTGATGGAAATCAATCGAACGAACGCGCCGGCGGCGGACAAGCTTGTTCTGGGCAGCGGCACGCTGAACTTCGGCGGCACGCTGACCGTGACGAATGTCGGCGGTCCGTTGCAGGCCGGTGATTCGTTCCAAATGTTCAGCGCCTCGAGCTATGGCGGCAACTTTGCCGCCACCAATTTGCCTGCGTTGGGCAGCGGTCTGGCGTGGAACAACTCCCTGGCGGTAAACGGAACCATCGACGTGGTCAGCTTGGTTTCGCTCGTGCCGACGAACCTTGTTTTTGCCGTGAGCGGCACAAACCTGACGTTGTCATGGCCCGCCGACCACACGGGCTGGCGATTGCAGATGCAGACTAATTCGCTGGGGCAGGGGTTGGGCACGAATTGGGTGACTGTGACCGGCTCCACCAACAGCAATCAAGCGATCATTCCGATCATTCTGGCCAACCCCAGCGCCTTTTTCCGCCTCGTCTATCCGTGAAGCCGATGGCGAAAAGACGAGTCCCACGCAAATCCGTAAACAAGCCGGTGGCGAAGCGGCGAGTCCCACGCAAGTTCAGGGCCGGCCCTTGCCGTTGACAATCGGTTCGCCAACGGAGCCGGGCGCGAACGCCGGAATCATCGGGTCCATCGGCTGGATGGTGCCGTCGGGGTTGAACTTCATCTGCACGAGACAGGTTTCGCGCTGGTAGCCGCCGCCGCCGGGGATCGCGTGGCGGTGATACGCCACATACCAGCGGTCGGTGCCAGGCACATTCACCACGCTGTGATGGCCGGTGCCCTTGGCCAGGCCGTGTTTGCGCAGCACGATGAAATTGTTGGTCGGCGACGTGACCGGGCCGTAAGGCGAATCCGAAATGCCGTAGCCGATGCGGTAATCATCGCTGCGCGCGTCGTCAATGGACCACATGAAATAGTATTTGCCCAGCCGCTTGAAGACGACGATGCCTTCGCGGAATTCCTTGAGCTTGATGGTCGCCGGGTCGCCGTCGAACGAAATCATGTCCGGCTTGAGCTTGAGGACGGTGGGCGTGTTGTTGCCGAAATAGAGATACGCCTGGCCGTCGTCGTCAATGAACGGATACGGGTCAATCGTGTAGGTGTGGATTTTATCGGTCTTCTGAACGAGCGGCTGGCCGAGCGCGTCCACGAACGGCCCGGTGGGTTTGTCCGCCGTGCCGACGCCGATCTTTCCGTCGGCGCAGAAGTAGAAATAAAATTTCCCGTTTCGCGTCACGCAGTCCGGCGCCCAGGCGCGGATGTTCGCCCATTTCAAATCCTTGGTGACGTCGAGGATCATGCCTTCCTTTTTCCAGTCCACGAGATTTTTGGAAGACCAGACGGAGAAGTCGGTGGTCATCCATTCCGGTTTGTCGGATGTGGGATAAACGTAGTAGGTGTCGCCGAAGACGCGGATGGCCGGGTCGGCGGTGAAGCCGTCAAGAATCGGCTTGGGCACGGCGGCGCGGGCTGCGTCATCCAGATGTAGCAATTTTTCCAGCACTTTCGGCGCGACGGAGAAAACCGTGCCGTGGCGCTGGCCGTCAATGGGTTTGGTTTTGGAGGAAACATCCGTCCAGCTTTTCCAGTCGCTGCTTTCGTAGGCACCGTAATGGCCGCTGACATAGAAATCCACATAGAGCAGAGTCTTCCCGCCAATCGAGATGAGTGCCGGGCCTTCCGCGCGCTGGGTGACGAGCGGTTGCGGCTGGAGTTGGTAAGGTCCGAGCGGATGATCGGCGATGGCGGCGTGGATCGGTCCCCATTTGCCCTGCGCCTGCTCATCGCCCTGTTTGAGGACGAGCCTGAACTTGCCGCCGGCCGTGATCATGGTGGAATCAATGTTGTCGAAGCCGGGATCGAACAGCACTTTTGGTTCGCTGAACGTGTTAAAATCCTTCGTCACGACATAATAGGCGCGGTTATTCATGTGGTTCGGCGACACCGTTTCGGGAAAACGCCCGGCCACGTCCGACGACCAGTAGATGATGTATTGCTGGTTCTCCGCGTCGTAAAACGTCTCCGGCGCCCAGCAGTTTTTCGTGCCCGGCGTGCTTTCCATGAACGGCAGATATTTCTGCTCCGACCAGACCACGAGATTGGTCGAGGACGCGTAGCCGATGCCCTTGTCGCTCCAGCCCGTCGTCCACACCATGCGGAACACGCCGTCCGGCCCCTGAAGAATGTGCGCGTCGCGGAACAGTTTGCCGCCGACGACCGGCTTCAGAAACACGCGGTCAAAATCGGTCCAATGATAGGCGTCGCGGCTCCAGGCCAGATGCAGGCCGTCGCCATTGCCCCGGAAGGAGGTGAACACGTAAGCGGGCGGATTGGACTGGGCCACGGCGGTTTCCCATCCGCAGGTTCCAGCGAGGAGCGCGAGGCCGACCGAGAGCAATGACCGGAATTTCATTTTAAATAGTTAAAGTTGTTAAGGAAATCTGACCGATAAGTTCTCCAAAATCCGGCGCAAAGGCAATGACATGCTTTGGCGTTCATCCGGGCCGGACTTTTGAGGCTTGGCGTGCTGCCGCCGCCGTATTAGATTTTTCCGCACCATGATCAACCACGGCATTCTCAATCCCCAAATCCTCTCGCTGCTCGCCCGCGTGCGCCACACCAACGCCCTCGTCATCGCCGACCGCGGCTTCCCGTTCTGGCCGATGATTGAGACGGTGGACATCTCGGTGGTGGACAATCTGCCGACGGTGCTGCAGCTCATCGCCGCCGTGCGCGCCAATCATAATTTCACACAGGCTTACCAGGCGGAGGAATTTCTGAAGAACAACACCGCCGCCACGCGCCAGAAATTCGCCGCCGCGCTGAAAGGCGTGCCGACGACCTACGAGCCGCATGTGGACTTCAAGAAGCGCGTGCCGCACGCCATCGGCCTCATCCGCACCGGCGACACGGTGCAGTATGCGAACACAATTTTGATTTCGGGGTAACTCTGGTAGGGACGATTTCCACATCGTCCCATTTATATTGGGGACGCGGTGGAACGCGTCCTTACCACGCAGTCAGCGAAGGTCGTGAATCCGGCCTTGGTAGGGCCAATCGTCCAGGCCGGCGGCCAGTTTTTTGCGCAACGGATTTTCCCGCACGTAAGTCAGTTTCTCCTCGTATTCGCCTTGGTTGCGCAGCCGGTGATGAAACGATTTTCGCTGCCACACCCACGCTTCCGTCAGATGCCGCCGGCTGAACTGGCGTTTCCAGAATTCCACCCACGCATCTATGTCGAAATGCAAATCATACGGCGCGCAAAAGAAATGCAGATGATCCGGCATGAGGAGATAATAACCGACCCGCCAGGCCGTAGCCTCTTTGCTCCATATCTCAGCCAGCGAACGCTGAACCACCGCGTTGGCCAGCCACGGCACTCTGTCTTTCGCGTTGACGGTGACGAAGAACTGGTTCGGCTGGCCGACGAAGATGTGCGCCCCCGGCGCGGGCGTCTGGCGGCCCGTGTCACGATGAATTCCTTCGCCGATGGCCATACGCAAAAAGTGTGCCGGCCGTGGCCATTTGGAAAGAAGAAAATCATGGTAAGGACGACTTCCACGTCGTCCCATTTATATTGGGGACGCGGTGGAATAGGATGGGACGATGTGGAAATCGTCCCTACCGTTTCAGGATTCGCGCCGGAAACCTTTTTCACCATGCGGTTAATTTGCGCGGGAACGGCGGTGGCGTCAACTTTGGGCCGGCCCAAAGGCATTGGCAAAATATGTCCGCCACCGGTTAAAATACGGTTAGTCGGGCACGTTGGAAACCGGCACTATTTTGTCTAGTACTGACAAGAAATGTCCAGCCAGCCAGCCGCCATCATGGAATTGCCCGCCGCCCGCGTGGAGCTGAACTGCTTCCACTGCGGCGAGCCTTGCCCCGATGATTCGCTGGGTTTGGACGGCAAAAACTTCTGCTGTCTCGGCTGCCGCACGGTGTTCAGCCTCCTTTCCGAGAATGGCCTCGGCCAGTTCTACGAGTTGAACGCCCGTCCCGGCACGCGCATCCGCCAAAAAATCGGCATGGCGCGCTGGGCGTATCTGGACGATCCCGCCGTGCAGGAGAAACTTTTCGATTTCGCGGACAAAACCCACGCGCGCGTGACGCTCCATCTGCCGCAGATCCATTGCGTCGCCTGCGTGTGGCTGCTGGAAAACCTGTTCAAGCTGCATCCCGGCGTCGGCAAGTCGGTGGTGAACTTTTCGCGGCGCGAAGCCTCCATCGCGTTCGCGCCGGAGAAGATCAAATTCAGCGAACTCGCCGCGCTGCTGGAGGGCATTGGCTACGAACCGCAGTTCACGCTTGGCGAGCTGGATCCGGCGAAGAAAGTCCCGCTGTGGCGGAGCCGGACGTGGTTGCAGATCGGCCTCGCGGGCTTTGCGTTCGGCAACATCATGATCATGTCGCTGCCGTTCTATATGGGGCTGGACAGCTTCAATGGGCCGTGGTTCCGCCAATTCGCGGGCTGGCTGGCGCTGCTGCTGGCGCTGCCGGTGGTGACCATCAGCGCGGCGGATTTCTGGCGCTCGGCGTGGGCCAGCGTGCGGCAGAAACGGCTCACGATGGAAGTGCCCATCGCCATTGGCCTCGGCGCGATTTACTGTTCGAGTGTGATTGAAGTCGCGGCGCAGCGCGGCCCCGGCTACTGCGATTCGTTGTGCGGCCTGATTTTCTTCCTGCTCTGCGGACGATTGTTTCAAAAGAAAACCTACGACCGGCTGACGTTTGACCGCGATTACAAAGGTTTCTTCCCGCTGTCCGTCGTCCGCAAAAATATTGGCGGCGAAGAAAGCGTGGCGATTTCCCAGCTCAAGACCGGC
>Ga0265324_10000692_pt1 | contig 22499 bp, 40 predicted proteins | sample 41419metaG_FD_198634 | JGI IMG/M metagenome (GOLD analysis project Ga0265324, IMG submission 198634) | Rhizosphere microbial communities from Carex aquatilis grown in University of Washington, Seatle, WA, United States - 4-14-19 metaG | ecosystem: Host-associated > Plants > Roots > Rhizosphere...
ATTCTTCTAATTCAGAAATTCTTTGCATGATATTATTTCTAACAAACTTTCTCTTTTCTAATCCATATTCATTTCTTAAAGAAGTTATCTTATCATTTATCTCCGCCAAAAAGCTTTGAGCCATTTGTCTTCTGGTGGTGCAGACGGGACATAAATAAATATCTCCCCTATAACCAGATTCATAAACTCCATCTGTTCTCTGGACTTCTTTTTTTCCACATTCAAAATAAAATAGATTTCTTCCATCTAAATAATTCTTATTACCGCATCCTTTTTCTATTTCATTTATTGTTATCATTCTAAATCCTCCGAGGTTAGATTGAAGAACTTTTTCAACCCAATTTTTAACATATAAATATCATTAACACTTCCATCTTCAATATCTTTTTCTAAGAATTCCCATAATTCCATATCAGGAGTTTTCACCCACTTAATCGCTTCGGCTTTTAATTCCTTAGATTCACCAAAGAAAACACCAATGGGTGCATCTTTATAGGTAAATTCAAAGCATAAATCCTTTAAAGTTTTAAGTTCTGTTTCAATTTTCGTGGGGAAGTTTTGTTTGTTCATTTTATATTAAAAATACGGCTCTCCTTGTTTTCATTCTAATTATCATTTGAACGAATGCTTCTTCTATTACATCTAATATTTGATTTATCATTTTGTTTGTTTCATTTCGTCTTCACCGCCGAGTTTGATTTCAACTTAATATCAACTCTTCTAACTTTAAATCTTAACATTCTTCTAACCTTCCTTAGTTTATTTACTAACTCCTTTCTTGTCCAGTCTGACAAATCTCCAAATTTACCCCAATCATTTTCAACAGATTCAATTATTTCAGTAACTAAATCTTCTATCTCCTTTTCACTTGGAACTTTCATTCTTTCCCCTCAATATTTACTATCCCTTTTGCTAATTCAGTTAAAACTTTCTCTAAATATTTATCATAATCCCGAGAAGTAAGAAGAGGATTATATTTATCTTTATCAATAAATATTGCTATCTCATGTATTAATTTTTTAGTTTCTTCTTTCATTTTCCCGCCCCGAAGATCTTATCTAATCTTAATTTAACAAGAGTGAGCATTCTTATTGTTTGTTCAGCTCTTATTGTATTATATTTCTCTGCTTCTCTAATTTCTGCATTTATTTCCCCTATTATTTTCTGGAGCTTTTTATCCTGCTCGGCTCGTTGCAGAGTGAGGGTTTTTTCAATAACTTCTAATACCTTTTCTTTGGTTATTTCAAGACTATCATCTAATCTCATATACTTTAAGGAATGATAAAACTCTTCACTCATAACTTTCTCAATTATCTCCGACACGCCGTTAGGCGTGGAATTGCGAGGTGTAGCCGAAGCATCGGCATCTTTGTCTATCATTTTAATTCAATCTCCAAATCAGAACCATATTTAATATATTCAACAATTCCATTAACTATCTGCTTTATCTTGATAGAATAATTTGAATAAACCTCTGATACATATTGATTTCCCATTAAATTAAAATAATGCACTTTCACAAGAGGATTGGAATTTGAAAAGTCGCTTTCATCAAAAGTATGTGTTCCTTTATCTAATTCTATACTTGCTTTTGCTTCTTTTATTATTGAAGCGTTAATCATTCCTTGAACTACGGGGTCTTGATTTTGCGGACTTCGGGCTTTGCCCTCGTCATTTAACTGCTTCGCAGTTTTGGGGGTGAATTTCTTACAGGAACTTTGTTCTCCATCTACTTTACAACTTCTACATTCTCCTTTTCCAATATCATTTGAACCATCACTATATCCAGTATAACCATGACTACCTTTAACATGTCCGCATTCACAAATATCGGGGGTCATTTTATTTCTCTCATTGTTTCTTGCCTTCTACTTTAGGTATTAATTCTTCTAATTCAGAAATTCTTTGCATGATATTATTTCTAACAAACTTTCTCTTTTCTAATCCATATTCATTTCTTAAAGAAGTTATCTTATCATTTATCTCCGCCAAAAAGCTTTGAGCCATTTGGAGTTGTACTTTCGCTCCCTCAAAATCCATTTCTTGGAAGCGACTTAATGTCCCTTCTTTCTTATATTTCAAATTATAGAAAGCAATCTCTTTTTCTATTTCATTTATTGTTATCATTTTAACTCCGCTTTCTTTTTATCAAATTCTTCTTTAGTTACTTCAACATTGCAGATAAAATAACCCTCTCTTTCTGATTTCATATTTCTACAATATAAAAGGTCATAGCAACGAGAGCAATAAGAGCAATCAGAGCAATAAGAGCAATCAGAGCAATCAGAGCAATTAGAGCAACCAGAGCAATTAGAGCAACCATAGCAACGAGAGCAACGAGAGCAATCAGAGCAACCAGAGCAATTAGAGTTCGTGTCTTCCTTTTCCTCTTTTATATTTAAATCCTCACTCCATTTATATGATTGCAATTCAGATGCGGACATTGCTAATATTTCTTTTTTAGTTTTCATTTTGTTTTGTTATCTTAACATAAGTCCTAAAAATAATCCTCCTATAAATGTAATGAATATTCCAAGTATAAGATTCTGTATTGGGATTTTGATTATTTTTTCCATCTTGTTTTGTTTGTAAATATGAATCCCCTCTGCTAAAAGAAGAGAGGGGGAATAAGGTTTACTTTACCAAGACATATTTTGTATTGGCTTGTGTGCCTGTTTGCAGCACCTTAAAGACTGTCTGACCCTGTGAACCGAGCTTAACTACTTCGGAATAAACTGGGTTCTTTACATTCAACCACCAGTTCATTCTAACACCATTCACAGATACAGGAACAATCTTTTTCGTAACTGTCTTATTGTTTGCTTCGCCTGTCCACTTATCAAAGGGTTTTGAAAAGTCTATGGTAATTTCAGTTACCACATTTGGAGTCAGCTTAAGCGAAGGAAGATCTTCGTATTCTGTATGTGTTTTAATTTGTTCAGCTTCTTCCTTAAGCCAGTTTTGATTTGTTTGTATTTCAGTCATTTGGTTTTACCTCCTTTGGATTTAATTGTTCGGAAAGAGATTGAACATCTCCTACTGTTTCACAATGTTCGAAGATGAAGTCAAAGTTTATGGATATCATTTGGATTTCACCTCTGAATAAATTATATCACTAAGAGGAGTTCTGGGGTTAGTCTCTTCACTTTCTATTAAATTAATATTTTCAAGAACTGCTAATGCTTGATGTATTGATTGAGATGTTGCTCCTGTTGTATACTGAAAGAATGCTTCTAATTTTGTTAAAGTAACCTCTTTCTCTTTTTTAATATAATCTAAGATTAAATCAAAAAATTCTCTTCTTCCTCTTATCCTTTGAAATCCTAAATCAAGATTTCCTACTCTATCAGTCTTTCCTACTCTATCAGTCTTTCCTAAGCTATCAGTCTTTCCTAACTTCTTACTTTTATCTTGAATTATCATTTTTGTTCTTCCTCTATCAAGTTTAATCCTGTGTTGATAACATCATCGTAAAGGGGAAGTTCCATATTAGCTTTTGCAACACGAAGTCTTTTTACAGTTGCAGTTCTTATTCGGATGTTTGTCCATCCGTCTTCGGTATTTCGTTTCTGTTTGTTAACCATAATCTATCTATGAATAAAGGGTTTAAATACTTTGTGGTTTTTATGGATTACAAATAAACACCGATATCTTTATAAGCATTACTTTTGTAATTAAAGAATGGAAAATGAATATGGGTTAAGAGTATATCGGAAACTTCTTTACTTCTTTCAAAAAGAACAGGCAATTCATTTTACTGTTCTTGATACTGGCTCATTCTATAATGGAATTATCTTAGACTTAAATCAAGATAAGCTAACCTTAGTCTTAAAAGAGTTTAAGCTTGGAGAGATACCTTTCTTGCTTGAAGATATTAATGAAGATTCTATTGCTTTGTTTACATTAAAAAAAGAGGGAAAAGGATATGAACAATGAAGAGAAAGGAAAATCAATTATAAGATATTGTTTAAGTGAAAACATTATAATAGATAGAAAGATATTAGAATATTTTACAAATAGTAGTTGTCAGAATACAGAATTTTTATTTAAAGTTATTAAAGAGATCTCTAAGAAGTTTAATACCAATATCCTTAATGGAAGAATGCTTCTTACTTATTTAAGGTCTCCAGAAAGTAGTATAGAAGATGAAGAAGGTATCTCTAAAATAGAGAGTTCATTTATCTCTCGAACCATTCCAAGAAGCATAAGATATGAAGTCCTTAAAAGACAAGGATGGAGATGTAACCAATGCAACCGTAAACTAAAGTATGATGGAGAAAGCCAATGGGAAGGTGAGGTTGCACATATAGACCATATTTATCCTTACTCTAAAAGAGAATCTTATTCCAATGGGAAAGAGAATATAAACGAACCTTCTAATCTTCAAGCTCTTTGTCCTCCTTGTAATATGTTAAAAGGAAAGAGGGAAATCCAATGACAAAAGAAAGAGATGTAAAGATTCTTATTAATGGAGTTGAACTTCCTCAAACGGAAGAAGATAAGAGATACCTAAGAGAAAATGTTAAAGTTAATTCTTTAGGTAATCTAATTATTCCTACAGCTCATGGAGAGAATGAAGAAGTTAATTTGAATACACTTCAATCCTATCTCTCCCTTATGAAAGATAAAAACTGGAGTTCAGCGAGTGAGATATTAAGAGATTATGTTTTAGAGAACTTAAGTATTTATACTATCAAAGATGATATTAAAACTGAACTCTGGGTTTATAAGGAAGGCATATACTCTCCGCAAGGAAGAAGCGAGATTAAAGAGTTACTAAGACATCTTCTTGGAAAGTGGTATTCAAGTTGGATATTCGGAAAGGTTATTGAAAAGATAGAGCCAGATACTTATATTGAACCAGAGAACTTCTTTAAGATAAACTATCTAAACGAGATTCCACTCTTAAATGGAATATTAAACCTGCAAACTCTTGAACTTAAACCCTTTAACCCTAATAAGATTTTCTTTACAAAGATACCAATAAGATTTGATTTATCTATGCAATGTCCAAAGATAGAAGAGTTTTTGAAAGAAGTATTAGGAAATGAAGAAGATATAAAAGTATTCTATGAGATTGCGGGGTTTGGTTTGTTTAAGGAACACTTTATTGAAAAAGCAATCATGATGGTAGGCGGGGGGAGGAATGGAAAAGGAAAGAGTATAGAGTTATTGAAGAGATTGGTTGGAGCTGAAAATTGCTGCTCTGTCTCCTTAAATGCTTTACGGGCTGATAGTTTTTCTGTCTCTGAACTATTTGGAAGGTTATTCAATCTTGCAGGAGATATTGGAAACCAAGACCTTAAAGATACAAGTATGTTTAAGTCTCTAACAGGAAGAGATTTGGTTAATGGAAAGAGGAAGTTCCAAAAAGATATTATATTCCAAAATCATGCGAAGTTTGTTTTCGCATGTAATGAGCTTCCTATGGTTTATGATTTGAGTAAAGGTTTCTGGGATAGATGGATTCTTTTAGATTACCCTTATACCTTTGTAACTCAAGAAGAATTTGATAGTTCAAAAGATAGAACGAATCTTAAGATAAGAAACCCGAACATTATTAATGAAATTACAACTGAAGAAGAAATGTCTGGATTCTTAAACCAAGCTCTTATAGGTTTACAAAGATTAATGGATAATAAAAACTTCTCTTCTACCAAAGGAAGTGAAGAAGTTAAGTCTACATGGATACAGAAATCAAATAGCTTTATTGCTTTTTGTTATGATAAGGTAGAAGATGATGGTGAAGGAAAGATAAGCAAGAAAGAATTGAGGAAAAAATATTCAGAGTATTGTAAAAAGAATAAGATAAACCCTAAGTCTGATTATGTTATCAAAAGAGTTCTTCAGGATACTTTTGGGGTAACGGAAGAAAGATTTAGTGTCTTTGGAGATGTTTATGAGTGGTTTTGGATGGGAATTAAATGGAAAGAGGTAAATCTGTAAGGGTTGTTAGGAAAAATACACTCTATAGTCACATCGATGTCAGTGTCATATAGTAGCATTTTTCCATGCAGTCCTTACAATTATTTAAAATGAAACCCAATCCCAATCCAAAAGACTTGAACCCAGAATGTTGGATAGAGAGTTGTCATAATAAATCAGCTCATAAATTTAATATGGGAGAAAAGGAAGTCTTAATCTGTGAGGTTCATTACCATCGCTTTAAGAAACAAGAGCTTATAGAGGAAGCCAAAAAGAAAAGAAATGAAAACAAATAACATTATCTTAGGTGATTGTATAGAACAGATGAAACTTCTTCCAGACAATTCAATAGATGCAATTATAACAGACCCACCTTATGGCTTAGGATTTATGGGGAAAGAATGGGATACAATGGATTCTTCTCAATTTGGAATAGCAGGGAATGAAGGAGATAATGATTTGAAAGTTAAAAAGAATTTTAAGATACTTCCAAGAATAGCAGAAGGTAGAGAATTACAAAAATTTACAAATGATTGGGCATCTGAATGTCTTCGTGTTCTAAAACCAGGAGGTTATCTTCTTTCCTTTGGTGGAACAAGAACATATCATAGAATGACTTGTGGTATTGAAGATGCTGGTTTTGAAATAAGAGATTGTATTATGTGGTTGTATGGTTCTGGATTTCCTAAGTCTTTGAATATAGGAAAGCAGATTGATAAATATTATGGAAGGATAGGTTTTGACTTATCACAAATCAAATTAAAACTCAAAGAACTTTTTGAAAAATCTGGCAAATCTTTAGCACAAATAGATTCTGAATGTAATTTTAGAGCATCGGGTTATTTAAGAATAGAACATAGAGATGATGATGGTTGGGGAGAAGCATTACCCACATTAGAAAAGTGGGATGTAATAAAAAAAGTAATAAATTGCGAAGAAGAACTTTCTAAGAAAATAGGAGAATATTTTAAGAAAGCAGAACGAGAAATTGTAGGGAAAGGAAGAGCAGGATTTCTTGAGAAGAATGAAATCTTTGAGTTAGATAATAAAGGTTATGGAGATTATAATTTAACAAAATCTAAAACTCCTGAAGGAACTGAATGGGAAGGATGGGGAACAGCACTTAAACCAGCAGTTGAACCCATAGTAGTTGCAAGAAAACCTTTATCTGAAAAGAATGTTGCTTTGAATGTTTTGAAGTGGGGAACTGGTGGAATTAATATTGATGAGAGTAGAATTGGAACAGATTTAATACCTTGTTCAAATGATATTAGAAGTTTACAGAAATGGAAAGAACAAGATGGAAGAAATCATAAAGAATTAATTAATCCAGAACCAACATTTAATCAAGGTCGTTTTCCAGCAAACATAATCTTTGATGAAGAAGCAGGACAAATGTTAGATGAACAAAGTGGAGAGAGTAATTCAATTCAAAGTAAAAGAGGGATCGGTGGATTTGCAGGGGGATTATTTGAAGGTGGAGAAGTATCAGATTATAAAAGAGGACATAATGATAAAGGTGGAGCATCTCGTTTCTTTATGAATATTCCAAAAGAAAACATTTATAAGTATTGTCCTCTTTGTTATATCGCTTTGGATAAGGATAGTAAAGAAGAATGGAAAAATATAACTGTAAACAATGCGGAAAAGAATTTGATAACTACCCAAGTAATAAAAGAAGATATTGTTCTGAAGAATGTTATGCAAATTCCAAGAGAAAGGTTAGACCAAATTGTGAAGTCTGTGGGAAACCTGTGTCAAAAATGCACAACAGATTTTGTTCAAAGTCTTGTAGTAATATTGGAAATCCAAAAGGATGTGCAATCCCAAGAGGAATTACAAGTTATTCAGGACTTTATTACAAACTCAAAAAAATGTATCCTATTCCAGAACCTTGTATCTTATGTGGAAATATTGGACAGCATAGACACCACCCAGATTACTCAAAACCTTTTGAAATTGTTTGGCTCTGTGAATCTTGCCATCACAAATTACATCCAAGAAATAGAAAAGATAGAACCATTAAGATTCAAATACACAGCGAAAGCAAGTAAGAGTGAAAGGAATGAAGGAATGGGTGATATGCAAGAAGTAAGATATGAAGATAAAATTGGAGGGGGTTTAATGGCTACAGTTTCAGGAGATAGTAGAAATGGAGCAATAACAATTCAAAAGAACAATCATCCAACTGTCAAACCAATCAAGTTAATTGAATATCTTATCAAGTTAGTTTCAAGAGAAGGTTCAATAATCTTAGACCCTTTCTTAGGTTCAGGCACAACAGCTATTGCATGCTTAAAAACAAATCGCATGTTCATAGGCATAGAAAAAGAATCTGATTATGTAAAGATAGCAGAAGCAAGAATTAAACCTTATTTAGAACAAACTAAATTATGAAATGCCAAACTTGTAATCACATAAAGGGAAGTCATGTAATTGGAAAAGGTAATTCTAAATATCATGGACAATGTCAAGTTATGGGATGTCATTGTCAGAAATTTATTCTTAAAATTAAAATAGGAAAGATTAAACGATGGCAATAAGATATGTAAGACCCTCTTTAAGAGAACAACCAAGAAGCAAGAACTTATAGAAGAAGCAAAGAGGAAAAGAAATGAAAACAAATGAACAAGATAATAATCAACTGCAATCCGAGAACATCCAAACTGAACAAGGGAGGAACAGGGATACTGACAAGCAAGGAGTATTGCTTTGCTCTGCAAACAACTCCCCATCTTGTATCAGATACTTCTCAATGTTCACAGGAGTCGGAGGATTTGAACTCGGAATCTCCAGAAGTAATAGGGATGTTGAATGTTCAAGTGAAGAAAAGGACTTTTCAAACTCCGAAGGAAATAAATCAATATCTCAAGGATCTCAAGGACAACAAAAAGGATTTAACAATTCAACAGATAACAGAGAAATTGAATCTTCCCAAAACACAAGTGGAACATTATTTCAGAATAGACAAGAGCAGAGCAATTCCATCTCCAGAGATTTGGAATCAACTAAAAGAAATATTGAAACTGGACAGCAGATACGACAAACAAGTTCTGGAATTTTATCAGAAGGAAATGGAATACGAGATGACTCGCAGAGTTTACAACAGTCAAAAAATTGCTCCAACATTAAGCAATTCCAATGTGTTGGTTTCTCCGAAATTGACAAGTATGCCAATCAACTCCTCGCAACAAAATTCCCCGAAGTCAAGAACTATGGAAATGCAAGAGACATTAACCCAACAGAACTTCCAGACTTTGATATGCTCTGTGGAGGATTTCCTTGTCAAGCATTTAGTATTGCTGGAAAGCGGAAAGGTTTCGATGATACCAGAGGAACACTCTTTTTTGAGATTGCAAGAATTGTTAAGGTTAAAAGACCTAAAATTGTTTTCCTTGAAAATGTCAAAGGGTTACTCAATCACAACAAAGGGGAAACTTTCTCCGTCATCATTCAAACGCTTTCAGAACTGGGGTATGATATTCAATGGATGGTTCTTAACAGCAAGTTTTTCGGAGTTCCCCAGAACAGAGAGAGGGTATTCATTATCGGAAGTCTTAGAGGAGAACCCAGACCAGAAATATTACCTTTCAGAAAAATCGACCAAGTCTATAATAGGAAATGTTCGGAGCAAGTTGCACGAACCCTCTCAAGTCAATATTATAAACAAGGACAATGGGAGCAATATATAGTGGATAAAGAAATAAATGTTATTGGAACACTTGAAACAGATGGATGGGAAAAAAGACACGAACAAATCAGAAGAGTTTATGGAACAGAAGGAAATGCCCCAACAATCCCAACAGCACAAGGTGGAGGAGTTATGACTAAAATAGCAATAATGCGAGGAAGACCTAAGATGCCTTATGAAAATGGAAAGAGAGAGTTGAATTATTCTATTTATGAAGATGCTGTTCCAACTTTATCAGAGAATGCCGCAAGTGGTGACCAAAAGAATATGGTTATAAAAGATATGAAAATAAGAAGACTTACCCCAATAGAATGTGAGAGACTTCAAGGTTTCCCAGATAATTGGACAGCTGGTTTCTCTGATACTCAAAGATACAAGATGATGGGAAATGCTGTAACTGTTAATGTAATTAAAAAGATTGGAGAGAAATTAATATGAACATTCCAGAAGAATTAAATCTTGCACGGGGTTATATCACACTGGATTGTTTCACCTCGTTAATTTTGTGGGGGTTGGGATAGTTGCAATGTATTCCCTAATTCTTATCACCTCCACTTCTTCTGGAAGTTATGCTCATATGAAAAGGAATATAAAACTGCACCCTTTCTTGGAGAGTTTCAGCAAAAGGCTTTGTGATTCTAAGTCACCTCTCTCACCAAGACAAAAAGGCATTGCGGAGTTCTCGGACTCTAAGAGAGCAGGATAAGTCCTTTTCATATTTTAAATGACTAAACAAAGATTAGCTCGTTATTGTTCTAAATGTCAAGCAAGGTTTATTCCAACCGGGAAGTTTAGTAAGATCTGTGAGAACTGCCGTAATCAAAATAGAATACCTTTGTTTAAGTTTCTTAATAGAAAGAATTTCGATAAGCCGGATAAATGATAACTGGTTATATTAAAGGGTTAATGGATGGAATTCTTATTGTTTCTATTTCAATTTTAATCTTTCTTTTCTTTAGAAATTTAATAGGGGATGGAGAGGTAAGGTAAGAAAAGATTCAATCGTTTAACCTTAAGCCTATAATCGCTTTAAATCACTATTACAGAATCTTATTAGAATAAAATCGGGGTAGTGCCAGAATACCACACCAATAAGGTGCTGGGACTGGATGCCCCTCATTTTAAAGAAACATACTATCTTTTCTTTTTCTTCTTTCCAGCATGTTTCCCTTTCTTTTTTGCCATAGCCCTCATTCCTCCTTTATTCGATTCTCCTCTGGACTTTTTTAGAAATTCCTTTGGAGTATCTTAATAGAAATGGAGTTTTCTTGGATGCTTGTTTTGGATGCGGAATTAATCCTTTTCCATATTCAGCAAAACCCTTTCCAGCTTTTTCAATCTTCTTTGGTGCTTTCTTCAAGGTTTCTTTGATTTCCTTGTATCCTTTCTTGAAGAGATGGTTTCTTTTGGCAAACTTGTTCAAGTCTTCAATATCCTGTTTATGTTCCTCTAACTCTTTGGTTGTTATCATATATGAAACTCCTTCATTACTTTTCTAACTGTCTTTGCTCCTGACTTTTGGGTCTTAGCACTTTTTCTAACAATCTTAGCTCCTTGCTTCTGAAGTCCATTAACGAAACTTAGTGGTTTAGTCTTTGTCATATTTTTTTTCCCTCCTTTCAATTCTCTTAAGTATCTTATCATGTCTTCTCTCATCTCTTTGTATTCCTCTGATTAGATCCTTGCTGCCTTTTAGGGAAACAATCTTCTTGAGCTTGTCATAATCTCTTGGAGCTTTCTTTTCATCTCTTTCAAGTTCTCTTATCTTCCTTATTACATGACTCATATTGCTTTTCCTATTGCTCCAACTAATTCAACAGCAACTAAAGTATTTACCAAATCTCCTGTAAGTGAATTTCTTCTTTGGGGTTGTCTTCTTCTTTCTCCTTTTCTTCTTGTTTCTTTTCTCTCAGCCATTATATTTTCCTCCTTTCAACAAAAATTGTTTTAGTAGGTTTCTTTGGTTTAGTTAAGAATATATTCTTGTCCTGAAAGACATTAGAATTCTTTGTATCTCTAAAAATACTCTTTTGATTTATCGGAGCATTTAACATTTCAGATTCATACTTATCTTTTCTTCTTCTTGCGAGAACCAAATCAGTAATTGCTCTTTCTCTATCCTGCTTTTGATATTTTGTAAGCTCTCTTTCCATCGGAGAAAGTTTCTTCATTTCCAATTTCTCAAGGTTCTTGTCCTCTCTCTGCATCTGTTTAAACTCTTCTTTTTTTGCTTTGTTCTTTTCCAAAACACCGCTGATGAAATCGCTTATTCCCATTTTATCCCTTTTTAAAGTCTCCATTATTTATATAATTTTCTTCTTCATTCTCAAAATATTCTCCGTTTCCAACTTCGGGAATTAAAGGCTTTCTGTTCTGCTTAAAATTTTTATATTTTCTTTTGTCTTTTGCCATTATTGTTTCACCAACTTTGCTAATCCATAATAAATTACAAGTCCAGTAATTAACATTATCAAGATATACAATCCCCCAAGCTGAGCCAAGCCTAAGATTATTGCAAATAAAACTATGAATATTAAGAAGATTTTATCAGGCAGTCTAAATCTCCCTGCAAGGAAGGAGATTGCAATTAGTATAATAAAAATAAATATCTGCCAACTTCCAGCAAGAGTTCCTACAAATATTGTCTGCCAGTCGAAAGGATTAATCCAGGTTGCCATTTAGAAATCTCCTCCTCTAAACCAGTCTATAAATCCATAAACTAATCCAATCCCTAAAGGAATCATTATTAGAGATACGACAATTCCAATCCATTGGAAAGAAGTGCTGCTATAATTTATTACCGAAGCAATTAAGGAAACATATAGTATTAATGAACCCGCAGCTAAAGGGGCAATCAAATAATTTTCTGCTGTTGCTCCGCCAAATATTCCTATTTTAACAGCTCCAGCAAGGGCTAATGCTAATATTGCTAAAATAGATAATGTAAAGGGAGAATAAGTTGCAAAAGTAATTCCAGTAGAAGTAATTGTTACTCCAGTTAAATTAAATATTGCAGTTAAAGCTCCTATTTGGATGCCTACTATTTGGAAGAACAAAGACAATCCAGTTAATATAAAAACATAATTCCATACAATCTTCATTATCTCGTGCTCTCCCGCAATATTGTAACTGCTGCTATTAAAACCATCACAACCGAAGGAAGATAAGGAATTGCTGCTGCTGTTGGATTCATAAAGTTATCAAACCCTAAACCAACATCAAATAATATAACCAATCCAGTTACTATTGCAATTATTGAACCCTCTCCTGAAAACCCAAACTTAAAGTGAGCTAATCCTGTTGCTATTAAGATTACAAAGAAGATAATTAATCCAACAGTAAAAGGAGTAATACCAAACATTCCAAGAGTGATATATGATTTTAAATCTGTGAAGAAATTTAAGATGCTATAACTTGTATTTCCTAAACTTGAAACATACCAAGTTATTGAAGAGTTAGTGGTTGTCCCATTTATAACATAGAAATAATTCATAGTTATTGTAGAATAAGAACTTGTATTTACCGAAGACGAAACAGTTCCACCGCTTCCAACTGTTGATGAATTAGAAGTAATCAAGATAGTTGAATTACCATAAAGGGTATATCCCCAAGAGGTTGCAGTCCAATAAGAACTATTAAGAGTGTAATTAAAATTGTAGACTGTATTATTATTTAATATATCAACAGGAGGTAAGATTGTTTGTGTTATCCCCCTTGTATAATCTACTGCTGCTTGATTATTTCCTCCCCCCATAGTAATTGTATATTGAGATTGCGATGGTGTGGTTGTAAAGATAACATTACTAAAACCAGATTTACTAAAAGTAAAAGTATAGGTTAAGAGTGGGTCTACAAAGAAACTTATTCCACCATCAGAACCAGAAACTCCTGTTCCTACTTCTGTTGTAACTCCATTAATAATTCTCGTTGCATTACCTAAAACTCCAGATAAAGGTTGCTGTGCTTGATTAACAACTTGGAATGTAACTATTTGTCCCGAAGAAGTTTGAAGAAGATAAAGTATTCTGTTTACAGAAGCATTTGTTGCTTGAAAGTTTGGTTCTATAACTGTTCTCGTTAAATAATTTGGATTAGCATCGCTGATAGAATAGTTTAGATTTAATGTAAGATTGCTTGGAGTAAGGCAGAATCCATAATTATAATTAAGTGCTGAATTAGAATAAAGCAACTGTTTTGTAACTGAACCAGAACCCAACCAATAATTGAAAGTAGATGCAGGAATAGAAGCATTTAGTTGGCTTTGATTTAATTCATCTGCAAATGTGAAATTAAGATATGTCGGAGGAGATGCACAATTAGTAAAGTTTAATGCTCCTACTGTTTGATTAAAAGTTTGACTTTGTGTATTACTTGTATTAGTCATCCAAGTAAAATAGAAGTTATTTATTCCAACACCAAGAGGAACATCAATAGTTGAACTTATATTAAAGAATGTTGAGTTTACTACTCCTAATATTGCAGAGTAATTTGTTGAATTATAAACAAAGGTTGGATTGCTTATTGCTACAGAACTTGAGATATTAAAAAAGAAAGTCTCAGATTTGGTTTCATAACTTGAAGAGTTATAATTAGTTCCTGTTATATTAAAGTTAATAGTTGAGAAAGTATTATTGCTTGGAGCATAAGTGCAATTTGCAAAAGTAGAATTCTTATAACAAGCAATGGAGTTCCAGTAAAAAGTTCCGATAGGAAAATTATTAACTTGAATTGCCGTTTTATTATTCTGTCCTGTTATTGTAATATTAGTTGCATTGAAAATAGAATTATTATTAGCATACCAAATTGTTGTATTTGCAGAAGTCCAATTAAATAAAGTGGAAGAGATATTATAGACTGATTGGAAATTTATTGATTGATTATTAATTATTGAAATTGCAGTATTATTCAATGGGGAGTTTAAAGTAACTACTTCTACTGTTGAACCAGTATCTATTGTTACATTTGAAATGGAGAAAGCATTAGCGGGTTCATCTCCACTTCCACTTCTACCAGCAGTCCAGTTTAAATCTACAGTATTTACAGGATAAGATTCAATACCTGTTCCTCTAATTCTGTTTCCCGTTTGATTACCCACAACATAATATGTTGTTCCTGCAACTAATTGATAGTTCAAAGTGGCTACTCCATTTATTACTAAAGCTGATGCAAGTTGGGTTGAGAAAGTAGCATCATATAAGATTCCATATTGTGCAGTATCCCCCGCCATAAATCCTATGCTGACTAATTTTCCGCCTGTTGCTGCTATAATCTTCATACCATTAGGACTCCCACCAGAATCAGCGACTGTTAAGTCCGATTTATATGGATTAACATTAACATCTATATTTGCACTTGCATAAGAGATAATTCCAACTAATAAAATCACTCCAAACATCAGAAGAAAGATTTTTTTATTCATCTATTTGTTGCTCCTATAAGTAAATTGATTATAACTAAAAGAATTGTCCATATTAAAATAATTGCTCCAGTATCTACAATAAGGCAAAGCAATTTAGTTCCGTCTGTGATTATTGCTGGAGTTGCACAAGCTAAACCTGTTCTTGCTCCGGCTATAACATCTGTTAATAAAGGAAGAGCCATAATTCCAGCTATCCAGATAAAGACAGACATGATAATTTGCAGCATCATTCCCTCTCCTTTTTTATTCATTTTAAGATTGTGATAACTTTATTGCAATCAAAGTTCCCCCTATTCCAATTATTAAAGCAACAAATAAAGGAGAGTATAAATCTGTTACTTTGCAAACTATCTTGCTTCCGTAATCAAGATTAGTAAAATTAGTTTCGCAGTTCATATTTGTTCTCGGAGCTTGAACTCCCGTATTAAGTGCAGAAGCTATTGCTATTGCAAAGAATATTAAAAGCATTACAAACATTAAAACTACAAATACAGATGCTCCTCTTTTATTGGAAGGAAACAATTTCATTATAACCTCGCCTTCGTTATCTTTCTTGCTTTTGCGAATGTTTTAGTTGGCTTGAATCTTGCAATAGTTTTTCTTCTTTGATAACTTTTGATTTCAGGTATTTCTTGACTTCCTCTATTCAAAGCCTTCCGTTGCACAATTTGATTTCTATTCTTCTTACCCAATCTAAAATCAGCAGGAATTAAGAAGGGTGAAACTGGCTGACCTTTATCTGTATAAACAAAAGTGCTTCTTGCAAGTGTCTGCCTTGAAACTTGTTCTCCTTTATTAAAAGCTTCATCAGGTGTTGAGAACTCTCCAATCTTAACAAGTTTTCCTTTTCGTTTTGTGAAAGCAAGGAACTTCTTTGCCTTATTTAAAGCTCTACTCCTTAAACCCAACCCATCTTGTGAAGGAGGAACAGGTGTAAGAAAAGTTATATCGGATTGGGTTAGTATATTTGGATTAAGCAAACTCTCTCTTGTTAGTTCTCTTTGCTGCTGTTTTGTCTGTGTTGATTGAGCTGAAAGACTTGGCTGAATTAAGTTCTCTCTTGTTAGCTCTCTTGTTGTTTGAGTCGGAGATGTAATTAAAGAAGTATCTGGTTTTAATAGATTAGAGGAACTGCTGCTTGAAGGAGTGCTTAAAGAAGTTCCAGAACTTCCTATTACATTCTGATTTGTAAATGAAGAAGTAAAGGAAGGAGAGGTTATTGGAGCTAATGTTTTTATGGGATTTAAGATAGTATTCACTTTGCTTATTGTTGATGGCTGACTTGTTCCCCCGAATGTTGCAGCTCCAGGAGTTCTTGAAGGTTGAGGCACAGATGAAAGTGCTTCTCTGATCGCAGCAGGAGAGGAAGGAGTTGCTTGAGATGTAATAAATCCTGCATCTAATTTTGTTCCTCCGACATAAGAAGGAGAATCAGAACCTAATAAATCAGAGGGAGGAAGTTTTGTATCTGTTGTTGTGGAAGGAGAATTATCATAAATAGTAAAACCATTTCCTTCTTTAATAGGCAGAGGAGAGAAGGGTTTTCCTGCTTTTGTGATTTTAGTTCCTTCGTCTGCTAATGCGTTTCTATCAAAGAAAACATTACCCTCTCCTTTTCCTATATAAAATTTATCAGCACTTAATCCTACAATATCACTAACTCCACTTTGAATACGAGTTGCTCCTGCAAAACTTCCTGTCTTAATTCTTGTTTCCATTAAGTTAGTTTGTGAAACGGGCTCTCCTTTTATTGCGGGTGTATTAAGCAAATCCCTTAATGCTACTATCTGTTCTGGATTAACATATTTTGCCTTGAATGGCTCTGCCCTTCCTAATATGGAATCTTTGGAAATAGTATTAACAACAGAAACGGAATCAGCAGGAATTAATAATCTGCTTCCTGTTCCCACATCTATTGAAAGAGTTTGAGGAACTTTAACCTCTGTTCCTGTTATACTGCTTCTTGTAGCAATAGCAGATAAAGGATTAGGCTGTCTATTATCTCCTATAAGCGAAATTGTATTAAGGTTTAATGCTCCTTCATCATTAAAAGCTCCCTGTGATGTTCCCTGAATGTTCTGAACGAAAGGTTTTGCCCTTCCCTCAATTCCTAATTTAATCTGCGAGAGCTGATAAGAATTAACCACATTTCCAAATCTATCTGTAAAGACAAGAGAAGTTATATCCTGCTTTGGAACATTTTTAGTTAATGCAGCAAAATCTCCTTCTTGGCTTTGAGGAGAAGGAACTAATTTATATTTAACAATAGAAGCAGAAGTTCCTAAATCAAATTGCTTGTTTAAGAATTGCTGCTGTCCTGTGTCTATGTTTGCTTTATCCAAATAAGCATTAAGAGTTTTTGCACTATTGATTTTTGAAATTGTATCTATCTTCAAATCTGCTCTTGAGATAATATCTGATATTTGAGGAGTTGCAGAACTTAAACCTGCTTTTGCTCCCGCTCCAAAAGATAATAGATTTATTCCAAATGTTCCTAATTTCTCTGCTCCAATAATTCCGCTTGATGCAGAGCTAACCTCTTGTGCTGTATTGTATGCTTGTTTCCCTAATATAACAGAACCTCCGATATTCGCAGCAGTTTTAACAGCAACAGGCAGATCTTCTAAAATTGATGCAGTTCCAAATCCTCCTGCAAACATTAAAGGAGCTGTGATAACTGCTCTTTGCAATCCAATATCCGCTCCTGCTTTTTCTAAATTTTGATTTATTGCTGTGTTCTGCTGTGAAACAAAAGAAGATAATTGAGAGTTGTAATCATTTAATTTAGAGTTTAAAATATCCTGTGCCTGACTTTGCGTTATGCTTCCGCTATCTACTTGATTTTGAAGTGATGTCTGGAGATTTCCTAATTGATATTGAGCTGTTAATTGCTTTTGTGATATTTGGTTCTGAACATTCTTAACTGAATTTTGAGATATTTTTGTTAATGCCTGATTGGGTGTTATCTCTCCTGTTGCTCCCAAAGATATAAGTTCGTCTTGAGAGTAAGGAGTGATTTTTGTTATTGTTCCTGTCTGACTTCTTCCTTTATAATTTGAAGGTGCGAATGTTGGCTTTCCTATGTTTATATAATCGGGAACAACATTATCGTTTGGGTTTGTTGTTAAGTTGGATAAAAAGTTATCTATCTTTTTTCCTGCTTCTGATTGAGGGTTAATCGTCGGACTTGTTCCTTGTGAAATGTTATAAGGCGAGTATGAAGTTGCATTATAATTTTGAATTGTGGAATCTGTTCCGCCGTATCTTTGTAAGGCGGCAGCAGATAATCCTCCAATACCAGCACCTAAAGCTAATTGCTGTGCTTGATAAGCAGCTTGTTGTTGTGTTGCACTTTGTCCTCCAAATAAAGAAGATGTAGATGTTCCAGCACTTTGTTGTGCTACTTGAGATTGGATAGTTCCAGTTTGTCCGAGAATATTTGATGTTCCTGAAGTTGCTGCATTAGAAATTGTTCCTCCACCACCGAAATAACTACTTCCACCTCCGAATGAGTTTCCGATTATGTTCGAAGGCGCTTGTGCTCCTTGTGTTGAAGGAGTATAACTCGTTGTTCCTCCTCCTGAAATTGAACCTCCAGAATATCCGCTTGTTGTTTGAGGAGTTCCGACAATAGTAGTTGAAACGCCCCCCATTCCTGATTGAGCTGCATTTTGAGGAGAAACATAAATCGTTCCTAACGAGCCTTGTTGAGCTCCAAATAAAGAGCCGATAGCATTACCTATTGATTGAAAGAAACCCATTTGGGAGTTTCACTTCCATAGACCAAGTATAAATTATTAGTTCTCATTGTGATGGTTTCCAGACACCCTCAAGTCTGTAAATCAAAAGTTTAGCTGAATGTTCTCCAGTATAAAATATTGTTGTTGTATGGGTTGTTGCTATTCCATTTTGCATAACATAAGCTTGTGCTGGAACTATTGGAAGAAACCAAGCACCGACTACGAAACTTAATAATAAAACAATTCCTATAATATATAAACTATTTTTTCTCATTTAGTTTCCCACCTTCAAATTTTCTTGGTTCAAAAAATATCTTGATTCTCTCACGAGAATAAATGTCATGAAGCTGTCTTTTTGACATTGCTTTCTTTGGAAGTGAGACATTGATTTGTCCATTGTTTTTGTTTATTGTGGGCTTAACCCAAAACCAACTCATAGAAACTACATGTAGTTTTACTTAATAAACTTTTCCATTTCTTCAATTATCTCGTTAGCACTCTTCTCTTTTGGAAGCTCCAAGTCCATCTTCATAACTGCAGCAGTCATTGTAATCGGAGTTCTACTCTCACGAGGATAAGTTAAACTAAATTTATCTTCTATGTTTCTTAATATCTGCTGGTATTGCTTCTTGGAAAAAGAAACAAAGTGTCCGACTTGCATTCCTGAAGCATCCTTGATTTTTATATCAACGATTAAGTCAGACAAATTATTTCCGTATTGTTTCCAGTTTCCCTTATCGTAAGACATTAGAATATCTTAAGGACATAATGTGCTAATAGATAACCACCGACGACAATCGCCAGTATCCACACTATACCACCAAATCCTCCTTTCTTTTTTTCTCCAGTATAAACCGAACTCTGCATTCTTGCGAGAATAGGTTTCTGTCCATAAACATTATTTGTTTTATCAAAAGGGTGAAATGGATTATGTGTCCAAGATGGTTGCAGGATTAAAGGTTTCCCTTTATAAAATAATACTTCTCTTCCATCTGAAGCATGATATATTCCATCTTTGGTTTGAGTAACTTCCATGTCAAGTTTCTGCTTTTCAAATGCAACATTCCTATTTTCTTCTATCTTCATTATAGTAACAAATCCTTTAGTTGCTTTTGATTTTGAAACTCTTCCCTTCGCTGGAATTTTAAACTCTTTGACTTTCTTCTTTTTCTTTCCATCTTCTTTAGGCTTTACAATATTATGTATCTCACTAATCATTTGAGGAAGAGATAATTCCTCTTTCGGTTCTTCTATCTTAATCTCTTTCTTTTCATCTACCATTATATTTTACCTCCTTCTTCTAATTTTTTCCATTCAACATATAAATCTTTTAAAAACTCTTTCACAGCTTTTCTTCTTGCTCTATTATCTGCGTGTCCGAGACTTTGAGGAGGAGACAAGGCTTGGGTGGGTTGCACTTTCTTTTTGGTCTCCTCCATTTGACTTTTAGATTTGGGCAAAGTTTTTATGGTTTTCTTTTGATTACTGGCTTCATCTAAAAGTATTAACTGCTTTACCTTTTCCTTATCATAAATATCCCTGTATTTTGGAGTTCGCTGTTTGATAAAGCTGTCGGATATTTTATAACATATCATCCTCATCTGCGGGTTCCAATCTATCTTATTTCCCTTGCTTCTTTTTGGTGCTTGATGAGTTTCATTATTAACATGCATTCCGCAATAATGCCATAGAGAAGCAACCTGATGGAATTTATTTATATCAATATAAGCAATAAGCTGTGCTGAAAGTAGATGACTAATTCCTTTAATTGATTTAAGCCAAGAATAGATGGGGAAGACAGAAAAGGAATGGGTATCACGTGTTGTATGGTCTTCCCCCTCTTTCTCGGAGACATTAAATTTCTGGTTATCAATACAGCTCTGGTCTCCTTCTAAAAATATTTTAATCTTTTTAGATAGTGATTTCTCGTAGTCATTTAAATTCTTGCTTTGCTGTTCAAAAAATTCTGGAACTTTCATTTCTATATGTGAAAATCCTCGCATAGTATTATCATAAATTATTCTTGTCTTCTGAACTCGGTTATATTCTGTCACGAGCATTCTTAATTCAGAAACATTCGGAGAGATGCCATGAATTTCAGCATGACACAAAGCACAGATACTTATTGTCGGAGAAGTCTTATCCGACTTGTTTGTTATAGCATCAAAGATGGTATGATGTTCGTGAGTGGCTTCTCTTGTATTACATTTCTCACAGAGATTAAACAAGATGGGACTGGTCTTCATTGGAGTTTTGGTTTTTTTCTCTGTGAGAATTTGATATTTCATTAAAACTCCCCCCCACCTGAAGATGCAGTTTCTTTCTTTTTACCGAACCATCCTTTATTAGCTTTCTTTTCTCCGCTTGGTAATTTAGCACTTAAATTTCTTCTCTCAGTAATAGCCAACATCATAAGGAAACCATTCTTTGATAAAGATGGAGATGTAACTGCATCTACCGCCATGTCTTGGAAATATGTTTCAAATATGGGCATGTCAAAAGTTCTCGACATGATTGCCAACTCTTTATATCCTCTAAGTGTCTGGTGAGGGTTTCCTAACTCTTCTGGAGAAAGATAACCCATCTTAGTTGTATCTTTTTCCTGTATAACCTTTGTTAAGAATTCGTGAATGTTAGTTATCTTTTCAGAACCAAATACTCTTTGTATCTCATCTGTTACAACTTTTCTTTCTTCAGGAGACAAGTTCTCCATTTCCTTTTCAAGCTCTTCGTTATCTTCACTCATTTCATTTCCTCTTTAACTTCCCAAGCAAGTCTTTTATTAAGTCCCCAATTTTCTGATGTGTAAATCCCGCATAGATTATTACTGCAAAAGCCAGAAGAACGAGAAGCGGAAGAATTGTTGTTAATGCAGAAGTTAAAGTCATTCATTTTATCTCCTCAAATTTCTTTGTTCTAAAACCTGGTTGCTGATAATACATTCCCTTGTAACCTTGTTTAGCTAATTCTCTTTGAATATAAAATAATCTATTTCTTTCCCCCTCAATTTTCTGAAAGAATTCTATAAATCTCTTTCCTGCTTTAACCTGCCACTCGGGGTCATCCTTCAAGTCGGGAAATTCTTTTATAGTTTGAGCATGTCCGAAGTTAGGATAAATTAAAGCATCTTCATTTATATCTCTGAATTGTAAACCATTTCCATTTATAGTTACTTCTACAATCTGCCCTGCTAATTCGAAAGTTCCCATTATCATTATTTCTTTTTAGTATAAGTTTGCTTTGCAATAGTCATTACTTCTTTCAGGCTCTTGCCTTTGTTCTCTTTCTGCTTTCTAACTTCTTCTAAATGTTTCATCCAATCGTTTGCCATAGTTTCCTCCTTTGATATTTATTTACCCCAAACCTTTTCCAGCTTTCTGACTCTCTCTAAAATCTCTGTCAGAGCTTCTTCAGTTGTTAAGATTACAAATTCATTCTTCTCGTCATCAATATAACTTCTTGCATCAACTTTTGGAAGTTGTGAAACAACTAAAGTCTTAATCTCTTTTTTAGTTTCCTCTTCTTTTTCCTTTGCCATTTTTATCCTCCTTTGGTTTTATTTCAAAGTGGAAGAATTCAGAATCAAGCTTTTTCATTTCACTTTCTCTTTTAAAATAAATAATAATATCCGTGATAAAACCCAGAGAAATAATGATACAAAATACAATTACATAAAAATTAAGGTTTATAGATTTAATTAAATGGATTCCCTTAACTTCAAAGA
>Ga0265324_10000694_pt1 | contig 22464 bp, 18 predicted proteins | sample 41419metaG_FD_198634 | JGI IMG/M metagenome (GOLD analysis project Ga0265324, IMG submission 198634) | Rhizosphere microbial communities from Carex aquatilis grown in University of Washington, Seatle, WA, United States - 4-14-19 metaG | ecosystem: Host-associated > Plants > Roots > Rhizosphere...
ACTGACCGATCCCTCGCGGCAGCCGCCGTCGGCGGCTTCACGCCCGAGGTCTTCGCAAAGCACCTCTCCTCGGTCCCGGCCTGGTGGCGGGAGCGCAAGAAGGCCGCCTACGGCCGCTTCGAGGCCCTGCCGATGCCCGCCCGCACCGACGAGAGCTGGCGGTTCAGCAACCTCTCGGGGATCAGGATCGACGGGTTCACGCCGGACGCGGCACCGCCCGCCGGCACCGCGCCGGCCCCTGCGGCGTTCGCCCTGGCCGCGGCGCCGATGCTCACGTTCGTGAACGGCCGGCTGGCGGCCCGCGGCGTCCTTCCCGCTCATCTCGCGGCAAAGGGCGTCGTCGTCTCCACGCTTTCCGAGGCGGCCGAGAAGACCCCGGAGCTCCTGCGCGAGCACTTCATGGCCCAGCCGCAGAAGCTCGGCTCGGCCAAGTTCGCGGCGCTCCACGAGGCCTTCATCGCGGACGGCGCCTTCGTGCACGTGCCCCGGGGGGTCGAGGTCGACCATCCGATCGTCCTCATCCACTCCGCGTCGGGCTCGGGCAGCGCGGTCTTCCCGCACACGCTGATCATCGCCGAGGACAACTCGAAGGTCACGGTCGTCGACCATTTCCACTCGAATGACGCCTTTGGCCAGTTCGCGTGCGGGGCGAACGACCTCTATGCCGGCCACGGGGCGAGGATCGCCTACACGGCGGCGCAGTGCTGGTCGTTGGAGACCCTTTCCCTCCAGTTCAACTCCACGGTGGTCCGCAGGGACGCCCGGGTCCAGTCGCTCAACCTCCATCTCGGGGCGCGCCAGGCCCGCCATGAGTCCCTGAGCCAGCTCCAGGCGCCCGGGGGCTTCTCGGAGATGCTCGCGCTCACCGTCGCCAGCGGCTCGAGGGAGTTCGACCAGAGGACGCTCCAGATCCACCAGGCCCCGAACACGAAGTCCGACCTCCTCTACAAGAACGCGCTCCTCGACAGGTCGAGGACCATCTTCTCTGGCCTGATCGTCGTGGACCCCGACGCCCAGAAGACGGACGCCTACCAGAGCAACCGCAACCTGATGCTTAGCCCCGATGCCGAGTCGAACTCACTGCCCGGCCTCGAGATCCAGGCGAACGACGTGCGCTGCACCCACGGCGCCACGAGCTCCCCGATCGACGCCGACCAGGCGTTCTACCTGAAGTCCAGGGGCATCCCGGAAAAGGCCGCCAACGAGCTGCTGATCTTCGGGTTCTTCGAGGAGGTCCTCTCGCGGCTCGAGAACGAGGAGCTCCACTCGGCGCTAAGGAACTTGATCAGGACCCGCCTGGGGCAGTAACTGTCGCCATCCCATGATTCCCAAGAACCGAGAACGGACCCTCTCGCGGGAGGTTTACGTGACCCAGATCCCCTCGGGCGAGAAACACCTCCTGGCCGCGGGCACGGTGCTGCAGATCCACCAGACCCTCGGCGGCAGCTTCACGATCCAGACCGACACCGGGCTGTTCCGGATCGACGGCAAGGACGGCGATGCGCTCGGCGAGGAGACCGCGGACCACAAGATCGACGCCGCGACCCTGGCCGACGGCGCCCCGAACCCCGAGGCGGTCTGGGACCAGCTTCGCAAGGTCTATGACCCTGAGATCCCCGTCAACATCGTCGACCTGGGCCTCGTGTACTCGATGGACGTCGAGAAGGGCCCGGACACCGGCTTCAAGGTCAACGTCGCGATGACCCTCACGGCCCCAGGCTGCGGCATGGGCCCGGCGATAGCCGAGGACGCGAAGAGCAAGATACTCCTTGTGCCCGGAGTCGGCGACGCCGACGTTCGCATCACGTGGGACCCGCCGTGGAACCAGTCGATGATCAGCGAAGAGGGCAAGATGAAGCTCGGTCTGGTGTGACCATCTACGAGCAGCTCGTGGCGCTCGAGAACGAGGGCGTGCCCTTCGTGCTCGTCACGCTGGTCGAGGCCATTGGAAGCACCCCCCAGGACGCGGCCGCAAAGATGCTGGTGACCGCCGGGGGCCTCCACAGCGGGACGGTCGGCGGGGGAAAGGTGGAGGCCGCGGCGCTCAAGCTCGCGGGCGAGGTGCTCGCCGGCGGCGACGCCAAGCCCCGTTTCGTGTCCTGGACCCTCAAGGGGGACGTAGGGATGACCTGCGGAGGCTCGGTGAAGTTCTACTTTGAGCCGCACTTTGGGCCCGGGACCTGGAACATCGCCGTCTTCGGCGCGGGCCACATCTCGCAGGCCCTCCTGCCCGTCCTCATCCCCCTGCCCTGCAGGATCACCGTCGTCGACTCGAGGCCCGAGTGGCTCGACCGGATTCCGCGCTCGCCCAACGTCCGAACGGTACTCTCGGACAAGCCCGAGGACATCGTGCCCGAGCTCGACCCGAAGGCGTACCTTCTGGTCATGACCATGGGGCATGCTACGGACAGGCCCGTCCTCAGGCGGGCGCTCAACGAGAGGCAATTCCCCTTCATCGGGGTCATAGGGAGCGCCTCGAAGGCCGAGATCCTCAGGCGCGAGCTGCTCGCCGACGGCGTCCCGGCGGAGAAGGCGTCCTCCTACCATTGTCCGGTGGGGCTCGAGTTCGGGACCAACCACCCCCACGAGATCGCCCTGAGCATCGCGGCCCAGCTGCTGAGCGAGCGCGACACGATCCAAGCCTCCGGCTAGCCTCCGGGCTCCGAGGGCGGACCGAGGCGCATGGCTTTCCGCCTGTGGGACTCAGGCGCCCAACGGCAACTCGAATCGTGCGTGCCCGTCCGGTTCGTCGCCCACCAACGAGAATCGCGCCCTCAGCAGGACAGCCTGTGAACGGGTATTCCCCTCCCGGGTGCGCGCATAAAGCCTCTGGAAGCCGGCCTTGGCCGCGAGCCCCGAGAGCGCGTTCACGGTGTTCGTCATCACCCCGCGGTGCCCCTGGCTCGCCCAGTACCCCATCTCCGCCACCAGGTCGTTCGACTTTATGTCGCATGCGGCCGCGATCGAGCGCTTGTCGTCGAGCACGAAGAAGACGAAGTGGGTGCCCGCGGACCATCCATCGCACGCCCACTTCAGGAATTCACGGGCCTTGTCCTCCGTGTAGGGCTCCCCTCCCAGGGGTCCCCGGAAGAGCCAGTCATAGATGGCGGGCTCGCTGCAGATGTGGACCAGGCGAGCGAAGGTGGCCGGCGCCCGGGGCACGTCGCTTGCGCGCACGAGCTCGTAGGATCTCCCGTCGACGTGGTTGGCAATCGGGACGCGGATGGACCTCGGGAACTTTATGGCGCCCATGGCAGGGGTCCCGGTCAGGAAAGGCGGCCCTTTATGGCCGCGAAGACCGCCTCGCCCGTCGCGGGCGACGCGAGCGCCACCTCCCCGCCCTTGGGGCCGAATGAGGCCACCGCGTCGCGGATCGCCTCGCGCACCGAGAACGCCAGCATGAGCGGCGGCTCGCCCGAAGCCTTGCTCCCGTGGATCGTGCCCTCCTGATCCGCCTTTGGCAGGAGCGTGACGCGCATCTCAATCGGCGCGTCGCTGATCGCGGGGATCTGGTAGGTGCTCGCGCTGTGGGTCAGGAGCCTGCCCTGCTTGTCCCAAAGGAGCTCCTCGCGGGTCAGCCAGCCGATGCCCTGCACGAGGCCGCCCTCGATCTGGCCCAGGTCGACCCCCGGGTTGAGTGAATTGCCCACGTCGTGGACGACGTCGACCCGGATCACTCGGTGCATCCCGTTGTGGCCGTCGACCTCCACCTCGGCGACCGCCGCACCGCACACGAAGTACTGGAACGGCCTGCCGGAGGCGGTCGACCAGTCCCAGTGGATGCCGGGCGTCGCATAGTAGCCTGAGGCGGACATGCTGACGCGCTCCGCGTGGGCCTTCGAGCAGACTTCGGCCAGCGACACGCCGACGCCTGTCGTCGGCACCGAGGCCCTGCCCTCCGCAAAGACGATGTCGCGTTCCGCCACGGGAGCGCCCGCCTTTTCCGACAATAGGCGCGCGACAACCGGAATCAGGCGCTCCCGCAGGATGATGCACGCGTTCCTGACGGCGGCGCCGTTCAGGTCCGCCCCCGACGACGCGGCCGTCGCGGAGGTGTTCGGGACCTTGTCCGTCACGGTCGGCATCATCCGGACGCTGCCCGCGGGAAGGCCCAGCTCGCGCATCGCGACCCCGCGCATCTTCGTGTGGAGACCCTGGCCCATCTCGGTCCCGCCGTGGCTCACCTGTGCCGTGCCGTCGGTGTAGAGCAGGACGAGGGCCCCGGCCTGGTTGTAGTGGGTGAGCGTGAAGGCGATCCCGAACTTGAGCGGGGTTACGGCGAGGCCGCGCTTCACCCGGGGGTTGGCCGCATTCCAGGCGTCGACCGACCGGCGCCTCTCCTCGAAGCCGGCCTCGCGCTGCACCTGGGCCCACACCGTCTGGAGCCTGTTGTCGCCGATCTCCTGGAAGAAGTGGGTCGTGTTGGTTTCGCCGGAGCCCCTGTAGAGGTTTCGCCCCCGGACGACCTCCGGGGGAAGGCCGAGCCTTCGCGAGACCCGGTCGACGATCTCCTCCATGACCAGCATGCCCTGCGGGCCGCCGAATCCGCGGAATGCCGTGTTGGAGGCGACGTTCGTCTTGGCGATGAGGCCGGTGAAGCGCACCGCCGGGATGTAGTAGGCGTTGTCGAGGTGGAAGAGCGCCCGGTCGAGCACGGGCTGGGACAGGTCGAGGGACCATCCGCCGTCGGAAAAAAGGTCGACCTCCGCGGCCAGCAGCATCCCGTCCTCATCGTGGCCGACCGAGAACCTCGCATGGAAGGGATGGCGCTTGCCGGTGACCATCATGTCGACGTCGCGGTCGAGCTGGATCCGGACGGGACTGCGTGTCTTCACGGAGGCCAGGGCCACCATCGCGGCGAAGGCGTTCCCTTGCGTCTCCTTGCCCCCGAACCCGCCGCCCATCCGCGGGGACTGCACGACGACCTTGTTGCGGGGCTCGCCGAGGACCTCGGAGACGATGGCCTGGATCTCGGTCGGGTGCTGGGTGGACGAGCTGACGAAGACGGACCCCGCCTCCCCGGCCTCGGCCCAGGCGGCCTGCGTCTCGAGGTAGAAATGCTCCTGGCCGCCGAACGAGAACTCACCGTCCAGCCTCTTAGGCGCCCGGGAAAGGGCGGAGGCGCTGTCCCCCCGGGCCAGGGTGTGCGGCGGCGTGTGGAAGCTCCGCCTGGCGATGGCCTCCTTGATCCCTGTCAGCGGGGGCAACGGTTCGTACTCCACCTCGACGGCGGCGGCCGCGGCGCGGCACTCCCGGAGCGAGTGGCCGACGACGACGGCGACAACCTGGCCGTGGTAGAGGATCTCCTTGTCGGCGAACAGCGGCTCGTCGTGGAAGGTCCCCACGTTGTTGATCCCGGGGATGTCCTCGGCCATGAGGACGGCGACGACCCCGGGCATCGCCCGGGCCCGGGCTGCGTCGCGCCGCTTGATGTGGGCGCGGGCATGCGGGGCACAGACCGGCCACAGGTCCAGCATCGGCCTTCTCTGCGCCGTGTCGTCCGCGTAGAGGGCCCTCCCCGTGACGTGGCCCACGGCGCTCTCGTGGCGAAGCGCCCTGGACTCGTCCGCCTTCGAGGCATCGGCGCCCTTCGGGAAATCCAGGGCGCCGTCCTGGGCTATACTCGTCGATCCCGAGGCGAACTTTTCCCAGAGGCTCACGATGAGCCCCCGGCGATAGTCCGCCCCGCCGCGCACGTCGTCGATCGGCTTGAATTCGCCCGCAAGGATCCGCGCGACGTCCCCGGCGGCCGCCGCGACCGTCCTGCCTTCGAGCGCCGCCTCCGCATTGCGCGCGCGCACGGGGGTGGCCGCGACGCCGCCGTAGGCCAGGCGGGCGCGCCGCACGACCCCGTCCCTGTCGGTGTCGATGGCGAACGCCGCGGCGACGATGCTGATGTCGAGTTCCCGCCGCTTGGACACCTTCAGGAAGTCCGACGTGCGGGTGAGATCCCCCTTTGGGTTGAAGCGCCCCAGCACGATCTCCGCAATAATCTCGCCGGGCTGGAGGAGGGTCTTGCGGTAGGCCGTGAAGAAATCCGAGATCGCCACCCTTCGCTCGCCCCCTGCCGACCGGAGCACGAGGTCGGCGTCCAGGGAGAGGAGGACCGGGGCCGCGTCGCCGATTGGCGACGCCGTCGCAAGATTGCCACCGAGGGTCGCCCTGTTTCGTATCTGCCTTGCGGCAAAAACCTTGAGCATCTTCGCGAGCGAGGGGTATTCGCCGGCGACGGCCTCCTCAACGGCCGTCAGCGTTGCCGAGGCGCCTATCCTCCACTCGGAGTCGCTCTTCGTGATCCGTGTGAGCTCGGGGACCGCCTCGGTCGAGACGAGGAAGGGGAAGGCCCTTGATTTCTTCGTGATGTCGACGCCGACTTCCGTCGCACCCGCGACAAGCGTCGCCTGCGGATGCTCCTTGAGGGCCGCAAAGAGGCCCCCGAGCGTCGTGGGCCTGACGAAACGCTCCGCCCCAGCCTGGTAGTCGAGGGGCCCCGGGGGCGCCGCTGGGGACCCGAGCCTCTCTCGGAACGGGTCGTTCGCCGCGGCCGCCTTGGGCCCGGCGAGAACGTTGAGCGCGGCATCCCTTATGGGCCGGTATCCCGTGCAGCGGCACAGATTGCCGCCAAGCTGGTCGCTGATCTCGCACGGCCCCTTGCAGTCGCCGCGGTAGTAGCCCTCGAAAAGCGACATGACGAAGCCCGGCGTGCAGTAGCCGCATTGCGAGCCGTAGTGCTCCACCATTGCGGACTGCACCGGGTGGAGCTCGCCCCCCTCCGGGGAGAGGCCCTCGACCGTCACCACCTCGCGCCCCGCGAACATGGGAAGGAGCGCGATGCAGCTGTTCACCCCGCGGTAGGTCGCCTTGCCCGAGCCGTCGCGCTCGACGATCGCCACGGTGCAGGCGCCGCAGTCGCCCTCGGCGCACCCCTGCTTGCTCCCCGTCAGCCCGCTCGTCCTTAGGAATTCGAGGAGGGTCGTCGTCGGGGCCGCTCCGTCCACCTGGACCATCCGGCCGTTGAGCGTGAATTCAAATCCCATGGGTCAGACGGCGAGCCTCGCCATGGTGTGGGCCAGCACCAGCGCCCCGGAGGCGATGTGCTCGGTCGTGGCAAACTCCTCGGGCCGGTGGCTCCATCCGTTGAGGCAGGGGATAAAGATCATGGTGGTCGGGCTGACCCGCGACATGAACAGGGAGTCGTGGTAGGCCCGGCTCACCATGCGCAGGGAGCGAAGGCCCAATTCCGAGCAAACCTTCTCCGCGATCGCGACCGTCCGCTGGTCGCCCTCCGCGGGGGGGTCCTCGTTGATCTCCTCGAAGTCCATCTTCACGCCGCGTTTCGCGCATGCGCGGGCGGCCGCGGCCTTGATGTCGGCCAGGGCCTTGGAGCGCGTGTCGAGCCGGGCGTCCCTGAGGTCGATCTCGAGGTAGGCCTTGAAGGGCACGCTGTTCACCGCCCCCGGCTCGATCCGGAAGACGCCGACCGTCCCCACCGTGTCCGGGCTGCCGCTTTCCAAGGCGGCGCGCTCGACGGCGAGCGCGATCTCCGCCCCTGCGAGCATGGCGTCGTGGCGCACGGGCATCAGGACCGCCCCGGCGTGCCCGCCCTCCCCGTGAAGGGTGACGCGGTAGCTGCTCGGGCCCGCGATGTGCTCGACGATGCCTATGGGGATATTCTTCTCCTCCAGGATCGGGCCCTGCTCGATGTGGAGCTCGACAAACGAGTGGTAGTGGCCGCTCGGCAGGCGCACCGACTCAAGGGGGCCCGAGTAGCCCGCGGCGGCGCGCAGCTCGTCGAGCGTACGCCCCTCGCGGTCCCGGAGGGAGCGGGCCTTCTCTACGGGGATCGTTCCCGCCATGAGCCGGCTCCCCAGGCACCCGAGGCCGAAGCGCGTGGGCTCCTCGGCCGTGAACATCACGACCTCGAGGGAGCGCCTGGGCTTGAAGCCCGCACGCCTGAGCGCGGCAAGCGCCTCGAAGGCGCCGAGGACCCCGACGACGCCGTCGTACCTGCCCGCGTTCGGTATCGCGTCCGTGTGGGATCCCGAGCCGACGGCCGGCAGGCCGGGCTCGCTCCCCTCCCACCGGGCAAAGATGTTTCCGACGGCATCCTCCCTGAGGGCAAGGCCCGCCTCGCGAGCCGCCCTTCGGACGTACTCCCTGCCCCGCATGTCGGCCTCCGAGAAGAGAACCCGGGTGACGACCGGGGCCGGGGCCTCCGATATCCGGGCCAGCTCGTCGACGCGGCGCTTGAGCGCCGCGCTGTCGATCGCGATCTTCAGCTCGGACACCGGTCCTGTCATAGGGGCGCCCTGTTCACGTCCTTGTAGTAGAGGTATCGCGCGGGGACCTTGCCCATGGCGACAAACCACTGCTTGCAATAGGGGGCCATCCAGATCGCGTCGCCGGCCCGCACCGGATACCAGGAGTCCTCGAGGCGGTACACGCCCTCCCCCGAGAGCATGACAAGCCCGTGCTCCATGATGTGGACCTCGACAAAGGGCAGGTGGCCGCCGGGCTGGTAGGCGAAGAGGTTGACGGCCATGTCGAATGCCGGCTCGTCCGGAAGGAGCACCTGGAGGTTGGCAGCCGGGTCGCCGAGGAAGGGGGTCCCCTTCACCCTGGACTGGTCTCCAAAGATCGCACGCGGGGCCTTCGAACCCTTGAGGGGAGCATACTTCTTCTGGAAGAGCATGAGGCGGGAACCCTTTTTCGGAGCCGAAAGGCCCCATCCGGAGCCCGCCGGGCAGAAGAAGAAGCCCCCTGCCCCCAGGCGGCGCTTGGCTCCCGCGACCGACACCGTGGTGGCTCCGTCCATGACGAAGCCGAAGGTCTCGATATCGCTGGGCTCTATGCCGGCCCCTCCCCCGGACTGGAACGTCAGCAGGGTCTGGGCCATGCTCGCGCCCATGGCCGGGCTCACCAGCACGACGGCGGTCGCCCCGGTGATGCCGGGTATGACGCTGTTCACGTGGTTGTCCGCGGTGATGAGCGCATGGCGCGGCCCTACGTGTGCTCGGGTGTGTCCAAAGAGTTCAGGCATGGGATTTGGGGGGAGATTCTGGGTTTCTAAGCAGGTCGCGCGCCGAGGGTGCCAGGGGGCCTAGGTTGGCCGGATAAATTGACCTGCGGGGCCGCCCTGTGCAACCCGGCCCTGAGAAAATACCGTCCGCCCCCGGACGATCGTCCGCGCGATCCGCACGCGCGATTTCCGCCCGTCGTAAGGGCCCTGGCGGTGCCGGTAGAGGAGTTCCGAGTTGGAGAGCGCGTGTTCGGCGCCGATCTCGATGATCGTCATGTCGGCGTCGAGGCCCTCGGCAAGCCGGCCCTTCGAGCGGTCGATCCGGAACCTTCGGGCGACATTGGCCGAAAGGAGATTCGAAAGGAGGGGCAGCGCGGTCCCAGGAGCCTGGCGGGCCAGGGCCTCCGAGAGCAAAAGGCCAAACCCGTGCTGGCATCCCGAGATCCCCCCCCAGTTCTCGAAGAAGTCCGCCGATTTCTTCATCTCCGGGGGCGCCGGCGAGTGGTCGGAACCGACGGTGTCGATAAGGCCCGACTCCAGGGCCCGCCAGAGCCCGAGCCTTAGCGCCTCGGGGCGCAGGGGCGGGAAGCACTTTGCGGGCGACCCGCGGTCGAGGACATCCTGCTCGGAAAGGAGGAGGTAGTGGGGGCAGGTCTCGATCGAAACGTCGACGCCCCGTCCCCTTGCCTCGCGCGCGAGCGCGACCCCCTCGGGGCTGCTCACGTGCACGATGTGAAGCGAGCATCCCGTCTCGCCGGCGATTTCGGTGGCGGTCCTGATCGCCGCAAGCTCGAGCTCCACGGGCCGCGACGTGAGCCACGAGCGGATGTCCGTGCCGCGGGCGTGGGCCTGCGCCGTCCTCTCCTGAGCCAGCGTCTCGTCCTCGGCGTGGACGGCGACCAGCATCCCAAGCCCGGCGGCGCGCTTCATCCCGGCGCGCAGGGTCGCCGGGTCCGATCGGCCGAACTCCTCGACTCCGCTGTTGCACATGAACGCCTTGAACCCGATGGCGCCCGCATCCCTCATCGGCTCAAGCTGGTCGAGGTTCCCGGGCACCAGGCCCCCCCAGATCGCGAAGTCCGTGCGCGCCGAGCGCGCGGCCGCCTCGCGCTTGAGTGCCAGGCTCGCCGCGTCGGTCACGGGCGGGAGCGAGTTGAGGGGCATGTCGAAGAATGCCGTCCCTCCGCCCGCCGCGAGCGCCGAGGAGCCGGTGGCCACGCCTTCCCAGTCCGTCCTGCCGGGTTCGTTGAAATGGACGTGCGAGTCGATGATCCCCGCAAGGACGTGGAGTCCCTGGGCGTCAATCGTCTCCCGGGCCTCGAGTTCGAGGTCCGCCCCGATCCTCACGATCTTGCCCCCGGCGGCGGCGATGTCCGCCCGGGTGAGGCCGCCCGAGGTGACGAGGGTCGCCCCGCGCACGAGGAGATCGCAGCGTTCGCTCATGGGCCGATCCTGTAGGCCATGCGGGTGAGGAAATCGACCACGATGCCAAGGGCGACCCCGAGGTCTCCGCTGCGGACATGCTCGTCCGGGTGGTGGCTAAGGCCCCCCCTGCAGCGTACAAAGAGCATGGCGACCGGTGCGATCGAGGACACGATGACCGCGTCGTGGCCAGCACCGCTGGCAAGCGCGATCGACCGGCCCTGGCAGGCGCGCACGCTGCGCTCAAGGAGCGCGGTGAGCTCGTGGGAGCACGCCACCGCTCCATTGTCCTGGGCCACCGTCACCGAGGACCGGACCCCGCGCCCGCGGGCGATCCTCTGCGCGGCCGCGCGCAGGGCCGCCACCGCGGACTTCCGGGGGGCGTCAGCCGGGTGCCTCACGTCGAGGGAAAGCTCGACGTCACCCGCGATGACGTTCGCCGCTCCCGGCCGCGCCGTTATCCGCCCGACGGTCGCCACGAGCGGGGGCCGCGATCTTGCCAGGGCCTCGGTCGCCAGGATGAATTCCGCGGCGCACGCGAGGGCATCTTTTCGCAGGGCCATGGGGGTCGTACCCGCGTGCCCGGCCCGGCCGCTGAACCTCACGACGGCCCTCGTCTGTCCCGAGATTGCCGACACGACGCCCGCGGCAAGCCCCTTGTCCTCGAGGACGGGCCCCTGCTCAATATGAACCTCGAGGTACCCGATGAGTTCCTCCGAAGCGTGGGCGGCGCGCGGCGGCGGTGTCCGCCGGCCATTGTGCCTGGCGAGCACCTGCGCGACCGAGGTTCCTTGGGCGTCCCGGAGCGCGAGGTCGGACGCGGTCAGGTGGCCCGTGTATCCTTTGCTCCCAAGATAGGCGCTCGGAAACCTGACCCCTTCCTCCTCGGAGAAACCCACGACCTCGACGTCGAACGGAAGATCGATTCCGCGGCTCCGGACGACCTCGAGTGCGGCAATGGGCAGGAGGACGCCAAGCGTGCCGTCAAATCGGCCCGCGTCGCGAACCGTGTCGAGGTGGGAGCCGAAAAGGAAGGTCCTGGCGCACGGCGCCCGTGCCTTCGTCCGGCCGATCAAGTTGCCGACCGCGTCCTCCCGGACCGCCAGGCCCGCGCCCCTCATCCAGCGGCCGACAAGGGTATTCGCGCGGCCCATGGCCGGTGAAAGGAATGTCCGCGTGGTCTCCCCGCGCTCGTCTGAAACCCGCGCGAGTTGGTCGAGGCGGCGGGCCAGGCTCGAGGCGGCTTGGGCCAGGGTGTTCTTTGGCATTCTTCGCCGTCAGCTCCCCCTGTAGGTGTTGTAGGCCCATGGGGTCGCGAGGAGGGGCACGTGGTAAGAGGCCGAAGGGTCGTCGATCCCGAAGCGCACCGGCACGACGTCGAGGAAGGGGACCTTGGAGGACGGAGCCCCCTTGCCCGAGAAATACGCCCCGACCTGGAACTCGAGCTGGTAGACACCGGCCACCATCTCAGCCCCGGCAAGAAGCGGGGCGTCGGTCCTGCCGTCGGCGTTGGTGACTGCAGTCTTAAGCAGGCCCGGCTCCGGGGAGATCCTGCGAAGCTCGATCCGAAGGCCCGCCGCAGGGCGGCCCGTCGTGAGGTCAAGGGCGTGGGTGCTGAGCTTTCCGGCCATTTCAGTACTGGGTCTTCAGGGCCTCGTTGAGTCGAAGTCGGGCTATCTTGGCGATTTCACCCATTGCAGTCGAGTGCTCCGCGTCGGGGGTGTTTCCGGACCGAGCCCTCATCGCCGCCAGGATCGCATCCTTGGCGTTGAGGCGGGCGCAGATGATGAAGGGGAAGCCGAACCGCTCCTTGTAGGCGTTGTTCAGGCGCTCGATCTCGGCCGCCTCGCCGGGCGTGAGCCGGTCGAGCCCGGCCGCCTCCTGCTCCCTGGCCGAGGCCGCCGTCAGCTGGCCCGCCTTGGCGAGGCGGCCCGCAAGGTCGGGGTGGGCCCGGATCAGCGCAAGCTGCCGCTGCGCGGGGGCCGCGCGCATCGTGTCGCAGAGCCTGCCGTGGAGCTCGTCCACGCTGCCAAAGGGCCTCCGGTCATAGGTGTCGGCGGCCACCCATGAGGAATGCTCGAACAGGTGGCCCAGGGCTGCGACGAAGGCATCGCGGTCGAGGGCGTTCAATTCGGCGAGCGTCAGGGGCATGAGCGCGGCTACTTGAGCAGCTCGTAGGCGGGCAGCGTCAGGAACTCGTCGAGGACCGGGGCCTTGACCATCTCCATGAACATGTGGGCTGCCGTCCTAAAATGCCCGTTCGAGTAGCGCTCGACCCCGATCTCGGACTGGATCTTTGCGATCACCTCGCCGATCACGCTGTCGTAATGGGCGGGCGTGACCGCCCTGCCGTCGGCGAGCCGGCCGCCGCAGTGAAGCCACTGCCAGAGCTGCGCGCGGGAGATCTCAGCCGTGGCCGCATCCTCCATCAGGTTGTAGAGCGGGACGCAGCCGGTGCCCCCGAGCCACGCCTCGACATACTGGATGCCGACGCTGAAGTTGGTGCGGATGCCGGCATCGGTGATCGTTCCGGCGGGCGCCGAGAGGAGCTCCTCGGCGGTCACGTTCACGTCCTCGCGCTGGCGCGCGACCTGGTTGGGCCCCGGCATGTGCTTGTCGAAGGCCTTGAGCGCCACCGGGACAAGGCCCGGATGGGCGACCCAGGTCCCGTCGTGCCCGTCCGTCGCCTCCCGCTCCTTGTCCGCGAGGACCTTTGCCAGGGCCTCGTCGTTCGCCTGGGGGTTGTTCTTTATGGGAATCTGGGCCGCCATCCCCCCCATCGCATGGGCCCCGCGGCGGTGGCAGACCTTGATGACGTAGAGGCAGTACGCCCGCATGAACGGCGCCGTCATCGTGACCTGGGTCCTGTCCGGGAACATGTAGTCCTTCTTGCGTCCGAGCTTCTTAATGCAGCTGAAGATGTAGTCCCACCTCCCGCAATTCAGGCCCGACGCGTGGTCGCGCAGCTCGTAGAGGATCTCCTCGGCCTCGAACGTCGCGAGGATGGTCTCGATGAGGGAGGTCGCACGGATCGAGCCCTGCGGGACGCCGAGCGCCGCCTGGGAATGGACGAAGACGTCGTTCCACAGGCGGGCCTCCAGGTGGCTCTCCATCTTCGGGAGGTAGAAGTAGGGGCCCGAGCCGCGGGCGAGCAGCTCCTTGGCGTTGTGGAAGAAGTAGAGGCCGAAGTCGAAGAGGCTTCCGGAGACCCGGGCGCCCTCGAGCATCACGTGCTTCTCGGGAAGGTGCCATCCGCGGGGGCGCACGAGGAGGGTGGCCGTCCTCTCGTTGAGGCTGTAGGACTTCCCCTCGGGGCTCGTGAAGGAGATCGTGCGCCGGACGGCGTCCTTCAGGTTGACGTGCCCGTCGAGGAGGTTCTCCCAGACGGGGGACGTCGCGTCCTCGAAGTCCGCCATGAACACCTTGGCCCCGGAGTTGAGCGCATTGATCACCATCTTGCGGTCGACGGGCCCGGTGATCTCGGTCCGGCGGTCGAGAAGGTCGGCAGGCGCGGGCGCCACCCTCCACGCGCCCTCGCGGATCGACCGGGTCGAGGGGAGGAAATCCGGGAGCACGCCCGAGTCGAGCTGCGCCTGGCGTGTCACGCGGGCCCGCAGGAGCTCCTGGCGGCGCGGCTCGAACTTGCGGAAGAGCCCCGCGAGGAATGCGCACGCCTCGGGCGTCAGGATAGCGGCGTGCTCACTCGAGATGGGGCCGCGGATGTCGAGGCCTGAAAATGCTGGGTCAGTCATGGTGCAGCGGTAATTGGAGCCTGCAGAGGTAACTTCCGGATTGTATCCTGTCACCTCCATAGTACCGTGCCCGATTTGTGCCAATCAACCGGACAGTCCTGAGGGGACCACGATGAGCCACGAGACTTTCATGAGGGAGGCGATCCGCCTCTCGGAGGAGGGGTCGCGCTCGGGACGCGGGGGGCCGTTCGGCTGCGTCGTGGTCCGGGCGGGGAAGGTCGTGGGACGGGGAAGCAACCAGGTGACCTCCACCTGCGACCCGACGGCCCACGCGGAGATCGTCGCCATCCGGGAGGCCTGCAGGGCGCTGGCGACCTTCAGGCTGGACGACTGCGCGATCTACGCGAGCTGCGAGCCTTGCCCGATGTGCCTGTCGGCGATCTATTGGTCGAGGATCCCCGAGGTGTACTACGGCAACACGAGGCAGGACGCCGCGGCGGTCGGCTTCGACGATGACTTCATCTACGGTGAGATTCCGCTGGCCCCCGGGGACCGCAAGGTGACCATGAAACCGCTCCTGCGAGACGAGGCCCAGGGGGCGTTCTCGGCCTGGGACTCGAAACCCGACAAGGTCAGGTATTGAGCCTGGAGCGCTTGCCAAACCGCCGCTTTTCCACAGGTTATTTTCCCATGCATTTCGACAATCTTCAGCCCGGCCTGAACGCTCCCCTGCCCCGTCTCGACGATGATGATGATGAGGACGAGGAGACCGTGGAAGAGACCGCGTCCAAGAAGGAAAGCTCCGTATCCCTGTTGATCCAGAAGCGTTTCCTGAATCAAAGGAAACTCTTCCTTTGGGGCCCGGTGACAGATGAGACGGCCAAGGACCTGAGCGAGAAGCTCCTCTACCTCGAGTCCACGGGCCCGGGCAAGGAGATCACCTTCTACATGAACACCCCCGGCGGATCGATCACGGCCGGCATGGCGGTGTTCGACACGATGAAACTCATCTCCTCCCCTGTCACCATCGTCGTCACGGGGATGGCGGCCTCGATGGGCTCGATCCTGCTGTGCGCCGCGGCCAAGGGCCGGCGCTTCATCTATCCGCACGGGCGCGTCCTCATCCACCAGCCCCTGATCTCGGGCCGGTTCATCGGGCCCGCCACGGACATCAACATCCAGGCCCAAGAGATGGAAAAGCTGCGCAGCGAGCTCAACCAGATCCTCGCCGACGCCTCCGGCCAGCCGATCGACAAGATTTCCAAGGACAGCGACCGCGACTTCTACCTGAACGCCAAGGAGGCGGTCGCGTACGGCCTGGCCGACAAGATCGTCGACAAGATCTGACCCGGCGGGCTCCTGCGGGCCGCGCTACATCTTCGGTCCCTGGGCCGCCTGGGCGGCCGGCCCGACCTCTTCCTTCCACTCGGCCGCCTGCCCGGTGTCGCCCGCCTCCAGGGCCACGCGGCGCGCCTCCCCAATCCATGCCGAGCGGACTTCGGCGGGTAGGGCGTCGACCGAGAACAGCTTCCGGTAGATCTCGATGGCCTCGGCCGAGCGCCTGTGCTCGGCGAGGAAGAGGGCCGCCTCGCGGATGGGCTCCCAGTTCCCGGGAACAGGCTCCGCGGCCTCGGCCGCGGCCTTCACGACCCACACCGACTTGTCGGCATTTCCCGACGCGTCCACGAGGCGTGCGAGCGCGAGCGCCAGGGCGAGGCTCGGCGTCTTCTTGAGGGCGGCCCTTCCCACCTCGACGGCCTCGTGCACGTTGCCCTGCGCCCCGAGCAGGTTCATCTGCCGGATGGCCGCATAACCGGCGAGGTCCTGCGGCAGAGCGCCCAGGCTCCTCATCTGGGTCGACAGGGGGACGGCGAACGGCCTGTACAGCGGGTCCCCGATGACGATCGACTGCCAGCTCAGGAGCGGGAGCGCAAAATAGGAGGCGTCAACCCAGTCGTATCCCCGGGACAGCGCCTCCATGATGAGGTCCGGGCGGTGGAGGTATTCAAGGTACGGCTCGTACACGTTGCCGACCGTGGCCGTCACGCCTCGTGCGACCAGCGGGCCGCACCAGCCCTCGGTGGCCGACCTGAGGGTATGGGCCGAGAAGCTGTGGACGTGCACGGCAATGGCGCCCGGGGGGAATCGGAACCCCGGCAGAAGGAACGGACCGTTCAGGTCGGGGGCGTACCAGCCGAAGTAGAGCGCAGGGGCGTCGAACCGCGCGGTGGCCGCGACGGTCAGCGGGCCGTGGCCGACGGAAAGGTCGAATCCAAGGGAGGAGATCCTGCCCGCGACCGACTCGAGCCAGCGGTCGCCATTGTCGTGGGGTCCCGCGATGTCCACGTAGGCTCGGCCCAGAAGGCCGGTGCGCTCGGCTTCTACCGCGAGGTCCACGAGGTGGAGCGCGTCCGATGCCGTCGGGCCGTCCAGCCTCGAGACCTTCACGACCTGCGAGAAGGCAAACCCGGTCGGCTTGTCGTTTGCGAAAAACGGATTCGGGATCCCGGCGTTGATCGGGTAGTCGGTTTGGGCCAGAAGGCTCAGCTCCGAGTCGACCGCCCCGGCATTGGTCCGGAACTCGGGGTGGTCCGTCATCGGCCTGAACTCCTTGTAGAGCGCCGGGTCGTTGCCGATCCGCAGAGGGACTCCCCTGCAGGTCACCAGGGCCTCGATCCTGTGGCCGGAGACCGAGTACTTCCTGCGGCCCACGTCGTCGAAGAGGTCCATCGCAAGGGCGTCGATCCACCCCTTCCTGACGAGCTCCTCCTCCAGGGGGCGCCAGACCGTGGCGACGAACTCCCTCCAGGTGATCGTCTCGGTGAGGGGCATCGGGAGGGCGATCACGTTCGCGGCGGGGACGCCCCGGACATCGGCGTAGTGGCGCGCGATCGCGACGGAGTCCGGGTCGGCGCTGTTTGCAACAAGGACGACCCGGTCCGCGAGCCCGGCTCCGGACGCCGCGCAGACCGAGGCGAGGGTGAGAATTGCGCCAAGCAGGACCGAGGCCGCGGCGGGCACCCGTGCCCCGGGCTCGGGCGGGTTACTTTTCGGCGTAGTAATTGCCCCATTGAGCGGCCTTTCCGTTTCGACGCAACTTCGCGCGGGAGCCCCGCAGGCGCGGGTGTCCCCCGCCCTGCCCAGATTCGGGCTCGAAAGCCCCCAAGGATGGGTCCTTTATGTCGGCAATGAACCCCAGCCAGCCGCAATCCGTTTCCTGGAAAGGGGCCACGATGAAGCCCGCGCTCCTTGGGGTATTCGCCCTGTGCTTCGGGCTTGCCCAGGCGGCGCTGGCGGCGGAGCAGGCCGCGACCCGTGTCGCGGCCTCCGACCCCCGGTTCCTCTACGAGGGGCGGATCGACACGCGGGATCCCGAGGGTCCCGTCTTGATCTGGCAGGGAAGCCGCGCCGAGATCGACTTCGACGGCCGGACCCTGGGGCTGGAGTTCGACCATGCCAAGGACCAGAACTTTTTCGACGTGCACGTGGACGGCCAGGTGTGGGTGGCCGCGGTTCCGGCCGGCGGTCCGTCCCGCGTCGAGTATCCCCTGCCCCTTTCCCCAGGCCGGCACCACCTCTCGCTCAACAAGCGCCAGGAGGCGGCCGCCGGCACGGTCCAGTTCAAGGGCATCGACATCGCCAAGGACGCGAGGGCATGGAGGCCGGCCGCCCCGGTCTACACGATGGCCATGGAGTTCTACGGGGACTCCATCACCGCGGGCGCATGTGACGAGGACGGCGACACGGACCAGTGGGAGAGCCGTCGAACGCACAATGCCGAGAAGAGCTACGCCGTCCTCACGGCGCAGGCGTTTGGAGCCGACTGCCGCAACATCTCGATCAGCGGAATAGGCGTCGTGACAGGATGGATCGACCCCGTCGCGGGCCAGACCTGGAACCGCCTCTACCCGAGCCCGGATTCCCCGGTCGTGGACCTCACCCGGTGGGTGCCCGACGTCGTCCTCGTCGACCTGGGAGACAACGACGCCGACTATCCCAAGGCCCACGGCAAGAGCTTCCCCGAGGGATTCGCGGACAGGTACTGCGAGCTGATCGGGGCGATCCGAAAAGGCTACCCCAAGACGCAGATCGTGCTGATGATGGGCGGCATGTACTCGGGATCCCAGAGCGCGCCGCTGAATGAGGCCTGGCGCCAGGCCGTCGAGCGGCTCGAGGCGTCCGACCCCCGGATCCACGATTTCACGTTCAGGCACTGGACCATGAACCATCCCCGGGTCGCCGACCACCAGGCGCTGGCGGCCGAGCTCATCCCGTGGCTTAGGCAGCAGGAGTTCATGCTGCAGGCCGGTTCCACCACCGCGCGCCCATGACGTGGGTCCTTTGGGCCATCCTTTCGGCGGTCTTCGCGGGAATCACGGCGGTCCTCGCAAAGGTGGGCGTCGAGAACATCAACTCGAACCTTGCGACGGCAATCCGGACGACGGTGGTCCTCGTCATCACGTGGGCGATCGTCTTTGTGTCGATGCCCTCGGGATCGATCACCGTGCCGAGCCGAAGGACCCTCCTCTTCCTGGGGCTTTCGGGCATCGCGACGGGCCTTTCATGGCTCTGCTATTTCCGCGCGCTGCAGCTCGGCGAGGCGTCGCGGGTCGCCCCGGTCGACAAGCTGAGCGTCGTCTTCGCGATCCTCCTTGCCGCGATATTCCTCAGGGAGCGGCTCTCGTGGCAGCACGCCGTGGGGGGCACCCTGATTGTCGCCGGCTCGCTCGTGCTCGCCTGGAAGTCCACCTGAGCGGCTCGCCCTGCCCTGGGTTCCCAGGCAGGGGGGCCGCCTTCCTTAGGCGTCAGAGCTTCCAGTCCACTTCCCCGTAGGCTCCCATGCCGAGCGCGGGATACCCGTTCACAGGCTGGTACCTTTCGTCGAGGAGGTTCTCCACCCGGGCCTTGAGGGTGAGGCGCGCCGTCGCGCGCCATTGGGCGTAGACCCTCGCGACCGAATAGTCCGGATCATCCACCGTCGCATAGGTGAGCGCGTCGACGTCCTGGCGGCCGGCCACGAACTGGACGCCCGCGCCCGCGCTCCATCCCCGGCCGAAGTCGTGCCAGAGGTCCGCGCTCCCGCTGTTGCGCGGGCGCCGCAGGAGCCGGGTGCCGTCCGTCAGGTCGTCGGCGTTCAGGTAGGTGTAGGAGAGGTCCAGCTCGAGGCCCCTGCAGAGCGCAAGCTTCGAGCCGAGCTCGACCCCGCTGGTGCGGGCCCGGCCGACGTTCGCGGTGGACCCTGGGAACGAGTCGAACTCGTAGACGATCAGGTTGCGCGTGTCATTTCGGAACCATGTCGCGCTCACCGTCCCCGCGTTCGCGGGAAGGTAGAGGTCGACCCCCGCATCGCCGCCCCGGGAGCTCTCGGGGCGCAGCCCCGGGTTCCCCACGTAGCCCGTCGCGACGCCGTAGAGCTCGAGGAAGCTCGGCGAGTTGAATCCCGTGCCGTAGCTTGCGCGAAGCTTGAGCGTGCGGTCCGCGCTCAGCCATGCCGCGGTCACGCGACCGGTGACCGCCGACCCGAACGTGTCAAAGTCGTCGTACCGGACCCCGCCCGTCAGGTAGACGGACTCGACCGGGTGCCATTCGTCCTCGGCGAAGGCGGCAAGGAACGTCTGGCGCTTGTCGATTCCCCCGTACCCGTTGTTGCGCATGGTCTCGGCCTCCGCCGTGGCCCCGGCCGTGATCCTCTGGCCGGCGGAGCCGGTATAGGTCCCCTGCAGGTCGAGGACGCCCCTGCGGTTGCTGACGACCGTCGTGTCGGTGAACACCCCCGGCAGCTCGTCGAACGAGACGTAGCGCCGGTCCTGGCCCCCGGCCGTCGCGTGCAGGTCGAGGTCCGCCGAGGGGCGGACGTCGGCAAAAACCGTCCCGAGCCAGTTGCTCTCGCTCTCGTGGGCATAGGGGTCGTTGGTGTAGATGTCGCCCGGGTCCCCGTACCGGCCCTCGAAGCCGCGCAGGGTCGCGCCGACGGCCGCCTCCTTGGTCAGGTCGCGGTCGAGGCGGAACACGAGATCCCCACTGTCAAAGGCGTTGTTCGGTCGGTCGTTCGCGGTGTGCGAGCCGGAGGCCGACATCGACCACGCCCAGCCGCCGCGAGCCCCCTGGGTGTCCAAGCCACCCGCGACCGTGCCAAAGCTGCCGCCCGATACCGTGGCGTCGCAGGACGGCTCCCCGGAACCCTTCTGCGCCTGGATCGAGATCACCCCTCCCACCGCCTCGCTCCCGTAGAGCGTGCTCTGGGGACCCCGGGCGATTTCGATCGAGTCGCTGGCGCCTATGCGCGCGCCTCCCAGGAACACCGCGTAGTCCGTGTTGGCGTCGTTGAGCCGTATCCCGTCGACCAGGATGAGGGTCTGATCCGAATTGGAGCCCCGCGCGAAGAGCGAGTCGTCGGAGCCTGGGGCGCCGTTGGCGAAGGAGGGCACGCCCGGGGATGCGCCAAGGGCCGCGGCGAAGGTGTCGATCTGTCGCCGGGAGAGGTCGGAGGGCGTCATGAGATCGACCGCGCTGCCGAGTGTCCGCACATCGGCCGGCGTTCGTGTTGCGACGACCACCACGGCCTGGAGGCCGTCTGGGTCGGTCTGTGCATGGGCGGGGCCGGCCTGGAATAGGGCGGACCCGAGGGCTAGGCACCGGACGGCGATGCGTCCGGGCGAATGGAGGGCGTGCATGGAATATCTTTCTTCACTATTGCGATGAAGTTTTCGCCGCCTGGACGCGCAATCGCCCAGGGACGAATGATTATTCCGGGCCAGGTATTCGGACTCCGCATGTGTCCCCCGTGGGGCCGACCGACGGCCTCCCGGGCTTTTCCTCGCCCCTCGCCTTCACCGGGGTGAGAGCCCCGATTGGCTTTGTCCGCGCCGTCTGCCGGCGCGGTGATGGGTTTGTGATGCGATACCGCAGCGCAACTGTGGCCGATTCTCACGGCCTTCCCTTTGGTTCCGGAAGAAACGACAAAGAACGACGGGCGTTGCGAAGATCCATAAGGACTTGGGTCGCGCAAGTACAATCATATCAATAAATACAGATTTAATGATATGTTGCTTGCCAATGCCTTCTGAATGCGTTGCATTTGTTCCTCTTCTGGAACTCATCATCCCACCTAACCCGACCATGTCCTCCCCCCTCGAATCCCCCTCCTTCGCGGCCCTGCGGCGCCTGTTTGAGTCGCGGATCGCCGTATTAGACGGAGCCATGGGGACGATGATCCAGGGCCATAACCTCACGGAGGCCGACTTCCGGGGGGAACGGTTCGCCAAGCACCCCCACGACCTGAAGGGGAACAATGACCTATTGTCCCTCACCCGGCCCGACGTGATCGAGGGCATCCACGGCGAGTATTTCGCTGCGGGTGCGGACATCGTCGAGACCAACACCTTCAACTCCACGTCGATCTCACAGGCCGACTACGGGACGCAGTCGCTCATCAAGGAGATGAACGCCGCGTCCGCCGCCGCCGCCCGGCGCGCCGCCCAGAAGGCCCAGAAGCTCGATCCGACGAGGCCCCGATTCGTCGCCGGCGCGATGGGCCCCCTCAACAGGACCCTCTCCATGTCCCCCGACGTGAATCGCCCCGACTTCAGGGCGGTCACCTGGGATCAGGTGGTCACGGCCTACCTCGAGCAGGCGCGGGCGCTCGCGGCCGGGGGCGTCGACGCCCTCCTGATCGAGACCATCTTCGATACGCTCAACGCCAAGGCCGCGCTCTTTGCGACCGAGCTTCTCTTCGACGAGACCGGAGTCCGCCTGCCGGTGATGCTCTCGGTCACGATCACCGACGCGTCGGGCAGGACCCTTTCCGGGCAGACGATCGGAGCCTTCTACGCGAGCATCGCCCACGCCAAGCCCTTCTCCGTCGGGATCAACTGCGCGCTCGGCGGGCGCCAGATGAGGCCCTACGTGGAGGAACTGGCCTCGATAGCCGAGTGCTACGTCACGTGCTACCCCAACGCCGGCCTGCCCAATGCCTTCGGAGGCTACGACGAGGCCCCCGCCGACATGGCCGCCGTCCTGGGGGATTTCGCGGCCAACGGCTGGCTCAACATGGTCGGCGGATGCTGCGGGTCGACGCCCGCCCACATTGCGGCGGTCGCAAAGGCCGTAAGCACCCTTGAGCCCCGCCGGCTGCAGGCGCAGCCGACCGCGATGCGCCTGAGCGGACTCGAGCGGCTCACGGTCTCCTGAACCGCACGGCCAAACGATGTCCAACTCCCCCCGCCCCAGCGCCTCGCAGTTCATCGTAATCGGCGAGCGCACGAACATCACCGGGTCGCCCAAGTTCGCGAAGGCCCTGAAGGCCGGCGACTGGGACGCGTGCCTTGCCAT
>Ga0265324_10000698_pt1 | contig 22412 bp, 20 predicted proteins | sample 41419metaG_FD_198634 | JGI IMG/M metagenome (GOLD analysis project Ga0265324, IMG submission 198634) | Rhizosphere microbial communities from Carex aquatilis grown in University of Washington, Seatle, WA, United States - 4-14-19 metaG | ecosystem: Host-associated > Plants > Roots > Rhizosphere...
ACCATCCGACTCTCGCTTGAGAAACAGGAGGTAGCCGTGCTTTTGATTTGGGTCGAATTTGACAAGCCCAGGAGCCGCATAGCCACCGCCAAAACCGTCTGCCGCACGAAAATGATGAAATATAAATGTCGTAGCGTTGGTGTCGCCTTTGAGCACTGACAAATTTGTAAATGTCGTCTCAACAACAAATGCCGGAAACGGTTTCGCAATCTCATTGCTATACCGATACTCAATGCCGGGAAGCGTGGTCTTCTCGCCGGTGTCTCGGACAGAAATCGGAGTCGCGATGACAACTAAATCTGCCTCTTTGGTGAGCTTGTCGTAACGCATTATGGGAACTGGTCTCGCAAACACTACCAAACAAAACAGAATAATCGGAATGGCTGGAAGGACTTTTTTCATACGCATTTTAAGTTTTCTATCGCTTGTCGCCAACGTAGAAAGCCACCGCCGACTCGTGGCCCGGCGAACCAAAGGCTCGGGAGCAAAACTGACAGCGTCATCGGCGGTTGGCTCCAGCGACTAGGCGTCATTTTGATTTGGTGATTGTTGGTTTTGGCACCGTGCCATCAAATCTAACCGGTATCTCAATCCACGGAACTGGACCATTCCAAACATCCGCCTTCGGTTGAGCATCATAGTGAACTACGTAAAGCCACGCTTCTGGAGTTGATGACATCCGCTTTAGGGTAACCGTGCTCAAACGCCACTCCTTCATATCATCACGCAGTGGCACGGCGCGAACAAACTGCTTTGCTGCTTGGGACGCCTTGCCTGCTGATAGTGGTGGCGAGTCTTGGGACGCTGAATCCCATCGGTCTATCTTTCCGGCATAGACTACAAACTTGTATGTCACCGTCGGTGTGGGATACCCCATCAACTCAATATCGGCTGCGAATGCACTACCACAAGCGATCACAGCTAAAACTAAAAACCATCGTGTTGCGGTTTTCATAAAAAGTCTGACGATATAAAATGCCAAAACACTCCGCATGCCGCCTAACGAAAAAAACTGAGCCACCGCCGACTCGCGGCGTGAACCGCGATAGCGGAACTGACAGCGCCAACGGCGGTTGGCTCCGGCGACTGGTTAGGCGTCATAAATCAATCAGTGCGAATATATCTTCCACTCCCAGCCCCACTCTTGTCGTCTATGAGAATTAGGATATATCCATTCCCATCCCCACTCCTGCCGTCTGCAGCCATGCCCTTCCAACCATAAGAACCTGGAGGTCTTGGCTTACGGTAGAAGTAAGCGGACCAACGCATCTCTTTGGAATCGTAAGTAACCTTAGGAGGCTGAAATTCATCAAGCCGATAACCTCCTTTCTGAGTCATATCTATTGCTGCCTCCGTCACGCCTTGCTGCTTGAGGCGTGCGGAATGCTCGCTCACACAACCACTGAGCAGTAAGGCAAAAGCAAATAGTGTAAGGAACCTCATGACGCCTAACGTAGAAAGCTGAGCCACCGCCGACTCGCGACGTGAACCGCGACAGCGGAACTGCAAGCGCCAACGGCGGTTGGCTCCGGCGACTTGTTAGGCATCGTGTGTATCATAACTCAAATCTCTGCTGACTTACGCCAATTATCATCAAGCCATCTGTCAATCGGCACTGTGAATACAAACAGCCCAAAGAAAAACGCCAGAAAACCAAATAGGTCACTACGAGTAAAATGATAAACCACAATCCAAGGAATCACGGCAGTAATGAAGACTGCAAGAGCGAATAAACAAATGTATGAAAATGAATACCTGAGCCTGAATCGTCGCTGACACGCCGGACAATTATGGCGGCCTCGCGGCTCTCTGAAATACTCACGCATTGTGAGCCTGAACTGGTGCTTGCAGCTTGGACATTTCATAGCGTGCGAATGCTGCCTAACTATGAAGTATGCCGCAGCCTGTGCACGGGTGCGTGCACGGTTGTTTTGGCGACGGCTTTTGGTATCATGGGGTTATGAAAGCGGACTTGCGAATTTCTGTCAAAGATTATCGTCATTCATTTGGACCTCACCTCACCCCGGCCCTCTCCCCTCCTTCCGAAGGAGCGGAGAGGGAGAAAACGAACTGACGCGGGTGCCGTTCGCGTCGTCGCGGCAGTTTTGGGTGCGGATGACCCGCCTTCGCTCTGCTTCGGCGTGGCAAGTTGGCCAGCCGTGGCTTTTGCTCCACGACCCTCATCCGGCCTGTGGCCACCTTCTCCCGTTCCCACGGGCGAAGGACAAGCCGGTTTCGCTGACGCGGGTGCTGACGGCGTTGCGCAAGGCATTGGCCAAGGCGGCGGCGCGGTGATCTCCCATGACCAATGGCCAATCGCCAATTTGGTAATTGGAATTGGGTCGTTGGCAATGGCCAAGGGTGGTGATGACAAACCCAACACGCCGTTCAGCAATATTATTTCGTTCGGCCCGGTGCCGGCGTGAAGCCGCACGCTTCAGGGGTTGTTCCTAATTTCTTTTCACGAGCTGGCGCTGGTGTAGCGGCGCACGGAGAGGCGCCAGAACCATTCGGCCACGGCCGCCCACGTCACGCCCAGACCAAGCAGCAGCAGCCAGGCGTACGGCGAATTGAATTTGTCGGCCAGCACGCGCACGGGGACGTTGCTCACCAGCAGCACGGGCAGCGCAAAGGTGAACACGGCCTTGAACGCGCCGTGAAACGCCTCGTCCGGCAGCCGCGCGATGTTGAACAAATTGTAATAGCCCCACACGATGCCCTGCGCCCGCACGGTCCAGAAACAAATCGTCGCCAGGATGAACATCAGCGAGTAGTGGATCAAAATCCCGACGACGCACAGCGCGGCAAACCCGGCAAACTGGCCGGCGGTGGGATGCAGGCCCAGCTTCACCGCCGCATACGTCATCACGCACACGGCGAAGAGGGCGTTGACGAACGCGCCCAGATCCACGACGCGCAGCGAGACGAGGAAGCGCGTGTTCACCGGGAGCAGCAGCATGAAATCCAGCTTGCCGGTGCGGACGAGTTCGGAAAGGTTCGTGCAATTGGTCAGGAAGAAAGCCTGGTATAACTGCTGGATGAAGTTGCTCGCGCCGACGAGCAGCACCATCTGCCATTGGGTCCAGGAACCGACGGTCTCGGTCTGGGAAAAGATGACGGAGACGAAGCAGAGTTGCAGGCCGAACCAGAGCAGTTCGACGACGATCCACAAGAGGAAGTTGCCCTTGAAGGACATCTCGCGCGCAACGGAGTTTTTCCACAGCGCGGCGTAGAGCCTGAAATAGCGCAAGAGCGGCATCGTCGGGAAATATTGAAACGAACCGCGCGCGGAAGCGAGCGCAAATCAGGCGGCGCGCGACGCGAGGCACGGCTTCAGCCCGGTGTCCACGTGCAGGATGTGATCCTGAATCCAGGCGTGGATGACGCGGTTCAGCTCGACCAGCAGCTCGAGGCGGAAGCCAGCTTTCCGGGCGTGATCCTTGTGTTGCTGGAACAACTGCTTGAAATACGCGTGAGCCTCGAGGTTTTTCTGGTGCGCCGGGCAGCGGTAACTTTCCATGCACTGTTCCTCGTAGCGAAAATGCCCGTCAACGTAGTCCTCCAGGAAACTGAGGAAATCAATGATGACGGCGACGTCCTGAAGGCTGGGATTGGTGTGGTCCAGCAACCGCTCAAACTCGTTGCAGTGGCGGATCAAATCCCGATGCTGCCCGTCAATCATCGGGGAGCCGGTGGCAAACTGTTCGGTCCAGGTCAGCATGTCAATGGAATGGATTCTGTTTTGAACCGCCTCCGCTTTCGGGAGCGGAGCCCTAACATGCTTCAGGCAGGATGGTTTTTCCAACGGTATTTTGGCATTTCCGAGGCAGGGATTGGCCGGCGGTCAGCGGTGGACGCCGTAGAGGTGGCGGATGACTTTGGCCACCGCCAAACCCAGAATCAGCCCCAGCGTCACGGCGGCGGTCATGATCTTGGCGTTGCGCCGCCTTTCCCATTCCTGCTGGCGCGGGAAGACGGTTTTTCCAATCCAATCAAACAATTTTTCTATGAGTGGCAGTTCCATGCAAATACATCCGACAACTTGAATAAAGCATACTTCAAATCCATTGTGCCGCCACTTAAATGCCATCCTCACGCAATTTTTCTAACCGCCGAACGCCGCATATTTGTTCACGCCGCGCCGCCACATGAACCGCGCGAAGCCGTAGGCGGCCAGCACCCAGAGAAATTGAATCAACATTCCCGACCACAGGCCGGCCCCGGCCACCTTGCCCATGTAAATCTGGATGGGGAAATATAATTGATACGGAAACGGCGTGAGAAATAGAATTTCCTTCACGCCCGCCGGCAGCAGGTCGAGCGGGAACAGATGCCCGCTGGCGAGATATTCAAACGCGAACAGGATGAAGATGAAGGTGGAGATCTCCAGCAGCCAGAACGCCAGCATCGCCAGCGCGAAGGAGATGAAGAATTGCAGCAGCGCCGTCAGCACCAGCGAGACTACAAACACCGCAAACGTCCCCGCGTCCGGCGGCGGGAGAAAATACTGCCGGAAGCAAAAGATGAACACCGCCAGCGGCACCGCCGCCACCAGCACGAAGGCGATGCGCCCGGAAAAAAACAGCCCCAGCCGGAACCAGAGATAATCCATCGGCTTCAGCAAAAACTGGCTGATATTCCCTTCGCGAATGTCGGCGGCGATCTGCCAGTCATCCTCGTTCACCGCCGTGAACACATCCACCACTGCGACCAGCAGGTAGTAAAAGATCATCTGCGCCTGCGTGAAGCCGCTGTGTTCCCCGGCCCGCCCGTTGCCCGCATAGATCGTCCGCCACAGCGACAGCATCGCGAACAGCGGGATGAAGCTGAACAGCGTCCGCGTCAGATAATTGAAGCGATACTGCAGGTTGTTCTGCAACCCGATGTTGATGACCTGGAAATATTTTCTCATCCGCGCCGCCGTGCCCCGCTGGCCGGCGTGGCTCCAAGCATAATCGCCCGCCCGCCCGCCGCAAACCGCAAATCATCCGCGGCCACCGCCGCCACAACATCAGCCGGGTCCAACTCACGGGCCTGAATCCACCTTCCCGCCGCGTCCCACTGAAGCCTCAGATACCGCCCCCCCCACTGCCCATACGACTCCTCCGACCGCACCGCCAGAGGCTTGAACCGGTATTTTCCGCGTCAATGACGACGTTTGGGAATTCCTGACTTGTCGGGCAAAACCGCAACCACGCCAATCAAGATAACCGGCATCAACACCATTGTGGCAGGGAACAGCAGAGGCACGGCACGATAAATCAAACGAACGTAGGGAATGAAGAAAACGGCCAGAGGCATCAAGCCAATAACGACGACAGCGTCATTCCAACTCTTGGATTTCACCCACCAATAACAGCCATTAATGATGGCCATATAACTGAAGACGAACACGAAGACCGCCGTAATGCGGGCATTTTCGCGCGTGGCAAACAAACCCAATGGCAGGAAAAACATGGCCAGCGCGACCAATACACCCACGACACCAATCACGTTTGCAACATAAGCATTCCGGCGATAACGGATGATGCGGGCGATGGGAGATTCATCCCGAGCATGCTTTTTCCGGGGCATCGGTTGCGAACATTTGTCGGGCAGGGCAAACAGGAGGATCGCCAGAACAACCATTTGCGCCGGCCAGAATATGCCGAACAACACCATGGCATTGGAATAGCCTTTGGCCTTGACCAGATGACTGGCTCCCCAAAAGAAAACAAGGTATTGAATGGCAAATCCCGAAAGGACGATTGTGTTCAAGGCTTTCCGGCTGATCAATCCGGCCATCCGTTCATGCTGGGTCTTAAATAAAACCAGCAATACAACGAAGACAACCAACACCAAAGTCCAAATGACCACCCCAGTAATCGCCTTGTATTTGTGTCGCGTAATCATGGAAACAAGTCTTGAATCATAATCCCAGTTTCTTGAACCGGTTATTCACCTCCTTGAAGTGAAAGTCGAGCGAGCAGAGCGCTTCGAGTTCGCCTTTTTTGAAAAGCCTGGCCACTTCGGGGTCGGCCTTGAGCTGCTCCACGAAATCGGCGTCGTCGCGGCCGGCGTGTTTCACCTCCCATGTTTTCATCGCGGCGTCCTGGCAAATCTTGTAGGCGGCTTCGCGGGTCAGGCCTTTCTTGATGAGCGCGAGGAGAATTGTCTGGCTGTTCCACATGCCGAGCGAGAGGCCAAGGTTCTTCTTCATATTCGCCGGATAAACGACGATGCCGTCCATCAGGCGTGTCAACAGGCCGAACATATAGTCCAGCAGCGTGCAGGAATCGGGAAAGATGATGCGCTCGACGGACGAGTGCGAAATATCCCGCTCATGCCAGAGGGCGACGTTTTCCAGCGAGGCCATCGCATTGCCGCGCAGGACGCGGGCGAGGCCGGTGAGACGTTCCCAAGTGATGGGATTGCGCTTGTGCGGCATGGCGCTGCTGCCTTTCTGGCCCTTGGTGAAGGGCTCTTCGGCTTCCAAAACTTCCGTGCGTTGAAGGTGGCGAAACTCGACAGCCCAGCGTTCGATGCTCGCGCCGACGAGCGCCATCGCGAGTTGAAACTCGGCATGAATGTCACGCTGCACGACCTGCGTGGCGATGGGCGCGGGCGCGATGCCGAGCTTTTTGCAAACGTAAGCCTCGACGCGCGGTGAAAGATGCGCGCTGGTTCCCACCGCGCCGGAAATCTTGCCGACCGCGACGACCTCGCGCACCACGAGCAGACGCCGGAGGGCGCGGGTGAATTCATCGTGCATCAGCGCCAGCTTCAAACCGAACGTGGTGGGTTCGCCGTGGATGCCGTGGCTGCGGCCCATGCACGGCGTGAACTTGTGTTCCTGCGCGCGGCGGGCGATGACGGGCAGAAGCTTCTGCACGTCGGCGACAAGGATGTCCGCCGATTGCATCATCTGCACGGCGTAGCAGGTGTCGCCCACGTCGCTGCTCGTCAGGCCGAAATGGAACCAGCGGCTGGCGTTGTCGTTGATGGCCTCGGCCACGGCGGTGGTGAAGCCGATGACGTCGTGGTTCAAAACCTTTTCCAGTTCGCGCTGGCGGGCGACGAGGCCGGGCAGATCGGCAAACCACTTGTCGCAGCCGGCCTTGATCTTTTTGAAATCTTTCGCCGGCACAACGCCTTCCTTCACGAGGGCCTCGCTGGCGAGCAGCTCGATTTGCAGCCAAATCTTGAGCTTGTTTTCGTCGGTCCAAATCGCCCGCATTTCGGGGCGCGAATAGCGCGTAATCATGGCTCAATTAAACAGGAAACCGGATGAATTAAAAAGGCGGAAGTGTGGCATGGCCCCCACGCCTGGGCAGGAGTCGAGGTGCCGAGGCTCAAATGAATCAAATATTACAGCAGTCAAAATAAACTTGGGGACTTTGATTGGGCAGGACGGGCAGTCCCCTGCCCGCCGCGGTTGCCAAGAACGGCCATGAAGTTTGACTGAAACCATCCGCGGCCGGATGCGTCCAGCCACGCAGGACAGCGTCACGCCTGTTTCCAGCGAAAAACCCACCTCACTTTTTCAGGTTGCCAGCCAAACGATGAAAACACAAACCACCCCCTCAATAAAACCGGATCAATAAATGAGGCCTGCCACTTGCGCCGGGACCGACACAGCCACCGGCTCAAAAAGCAAAGTCACGCCGGTTTCAGGAAAATTGCCGATTGGACCGGTCGCAGCGAATGTTTGATGCCCGACAAGCTTTCCGAATGGCCCACCATCAGGTGCCCGCCGGGCAGGAGATATTCCGACAGGCGGCTGATCAATGACTCCTGGGTGGGCCGGTCAAAATAAATCATGACGTTCCGGCAGAGGATGAGCTGGAACCGGGCGCGGAACGGATAGTCCCCCTCCAGCAGGTTGAGGTGATGGAACTGAATCCGGCGGCGCAACGTTTCTTTCACTCGAAAATGTCCCGCCCATTCGCCCAGGCCTTTTTGAAAATGGCGCGACAGCACCTGGGCTTCGACGGAACTGAGGCGTCCGGCCTCGTAAATTCCGCGCTGAGCGGTCTCCAGCACGCGCGTCGAGATGTCGCTGGCCTCAATCTGCCACCGGGCCGATTCCGCCGGGACCAGGTGTTCGGCCAAATGGATGGCCAGCGAGTAAGGCTCCTCACCGCTCGAACACGCGGCGCTCCAAACCCGGAACGTTTCGCTGCGGACGGCGGCGGACGCGCCCCACGCCGGCAGAATGGTTTCGCGCAGATAATCAAAGTGCTTCATCTCCCGAAAAAAGCACGTGTGATTCGTCGAGATGCGGTCAATGAGAAAGGGCAGTTCCGCGTCGCCCGCGGGCGAACGCAGCCATTCGCAGTATTGGGGGAACCCGGTCAACTGGAGATGCTGCAACCGCCTGGCCAGCCGCGACGCGACCAGGGTTTTCTTGTCATCACCCAGGGAAATCCGGCTCCGCTCGTAAACCAGGCGGCGGATGAAATCAAAGTCCTCATCGGCGAGCTGTGTGGCGGGCCAGTTGTTGGTCTTGGTTGCGTTCATTTCCAGCCGAATCCGGCCGGCTGGGGGACAGTTGCACCAGCGCGGCTTGAGCCATTTTTGTATCGGCCAAAACGGTTCCCGCTTGAGCCTTTTTGCCGGAAACCGGGCGGCGGATGATTTATCTCAAGTTTTCCCGCTCGAAACCGATGAAGAATACGGCCGGATTTGATGAAGGAAGCCGCAGGATTCGTCGTTTTCCGCCCGCCAACAATGATTTCGATCCATGATCAGAAACGACACCAGCGCTTCGCAACGATGGCCCGCGGGTTTACGCCGCATCGTTTCGAGGTATGACGCCGCCAGGAAAATGGACGATTCCGCCGCCGCGAAAAACGCTTGTCGTAGGCGTGGCCGACATGGTTGCCAGCAACGATGCGGGCGCGGAGATCGTGACCTATTCCCTCGGCTCCTGTCTGGGCGTCACCATTTACGACCCGGTCAAAAAAATCGGCGGCCTGCTCCACCTCATGCTGCCCGATTCCAAAATAGATTCCCTCAAGGCCGCCAGCGCGCCGTTCATGTTTGTGGACACCGGCCTGCCGCGCCTGTTTCACGCGGCTTACAATCTGGGGGCAGACCGCGACCGCCTCTGCGTCAAGGTCGCGGGGGGCGCGCAATTGCTCGACGAACAAGGCATTTTCAACATCGGCGGCCGGAACATCCACGCCTTGACCGAATTAATTGCGCGCAACGGCCTCGCCCTTCACGCCCGCGATGTGGGCGGCATGACGTCGCGCACGCTGCGTCTCGACCTGGCCAACGGCAACGTCACGGTCAAATGCCCCGGCGTTAACACTTACCTGCTATGATGACCGCCCAAGAACTCGTCGCCAACGTCAAAAACCTGCCGCCGGTCCCGCACGCCGCGCTCAAGCTCGTCAGCCTCCTCGACCAGCCCGGAGTCAGCAACAGCGAGGTCGTCCAGGCGCTCCGGTGCGACAACGTGCTCACGGCGAAACTGCTCCGCGCCTGCAACTCGCCCTACTTCGGGCTCGCGGAACCGGTCTCGTCCGTGGACCAGGCGGTGTTCGTTCTGGGCCACCAGCAAATCCTGCACATCGTCCTCACGCTGGCCTTTGGCAGCACGATGGTGGTGCCGCTGCCCGGCTACGCCGTCGAGGCCAGCGAACTCTGGCGACATTCGCTCATCACCGCCATCGCCGGCGAAACCATTGCCAACGACCTTGTCGATTTGAATGTGGATCCGCCGGTCGCCTTCACCGTCGGCCTGCTGCATGACATCGGCAAATTGGTGTTAGGCCAGGCGCTAACCCCGGAAGTGCAGGCCGAAATTCGCGCCCGCGTCGAACACGGCCAGCAGTCACGCAGCGAGGCGGAAAAAGCGGTCCTCGGCACCGACCACTGCGAAGTCGGGGCGCTCCTGCTCCAAAACTGGCATTTGTCCGACGACGTCGTCGAAGCCGTCGCCCACCATCACCAGCCCGTTTTGAAACCGCGTCCCCGCCTTTCGGTCGTGACGCACCTCGCCAACGGCATTGCGCACCTCGCCGGTTCCGCGCCCGGCTGGGACGGCTACGCCATGCGCATCAGCAACGAGGTCGTGGAGCATTTGGAAATCACGCCCGAACAGGTCGAAAAACTGGTCATCACGGTTCGCGAATCGTTCGACCATGTGGACCAATTCATGAACCTGGCATGAACCCGGCAAAAAAAATCCGCGTACTGGTGGTGGATGATTCAGCCGTCGTCCGCCGGATGATTTCAGACACGCTCGCGACCGATCCCGAAATCGAGGTTGTCGGCACCGCGTGCGATCCCTACGTTGCCCGCGACAAAATATTGGAGTTGAACCCCGACGTACTCACGCTGGACATCGAGATGCCGCGCATGGACGGGCTGACGTTCTTGCGCATCCTGCAGCAGCACCGCCCGATGCCGGTCGTCATCGTGAGTTCGCTCACGCAGGCCGGCTCGCAGGCAGCGATGGCGGCGCTGGAACTCGGCGCGGTGGACGTGCTGGCCAAACCGCAGTCCGCCTGGAACCTCGGCGAGTTGCGCGAACAACTGGCGCACCGCGTCAAAGGCGCGGCGCGCGCGCGGCTCACCAACCTCAAGACCGCCGCCGCCGGCACAGTCATGCCGGCGGTCACGGGAAATTATTCACCGCGCCAGATCGTGCTCATCGGCGCGTCCACCGGCGGAACGGAGGCGATCAAAAACGTCCTCACGCGATTGCCCGACGGACTGCCGGGCATCTGCATCGTGCAGCACATCCCGCCGGTTTTTTCCCGGACCTTCGCCGAACGGCTGAACGAATGCTGCGCGTTTGAAGTCCGCGAGGCGAAGCACGGCGACGAATTGAAGGCGGGGCTGGCACTGGTGGCACCGGGCGACCAGCACCTGACGCTCGCCTGGAACGGCGCGCGCCATCAGGTCGCGCTCCATCAGGGACCGATGCTCCATCATGTGCGGCCGGCCGTGGACCTGATGTTTGAATCCGCCGTCAGCGCCGGCAAAAACGCGCTCGCCGTGCTGCTCACCGGCATGGGCCGAGACGGCGCGGCCGGCATGAAAAAATTAAAGCTGGCCGGTGCCGGCACCATCGCGCAGAACGAGGAAACGTGCGTCGTTTATGGCATGCCGCGCGCCGCCGTGGAACTGGGGGCCGTGGATCGCGTGCTGCCGCTGGATTTGATTCCGCACGCCATTTTGCACGCGTTGCGGGAGGGCGTGGCAAAAGCCCTGCCGCCGGCTCCGATTTCCGAATCCAAAAACAACTACAACTGAAGCATGAGCGAACCCCAATTCTTATGAGCCAAACCGTCCAACTCCCAAACGTCTGTGAATTCGTGTCGCGGCACCTGGTGGATGTTTTCGACACCATGCTGGCCATGAAGGCCGACCTCGTCCCCAACGCCGAATTGCCGCAATTCACCGAACGCGTGACCGGCTCGGTCGGCTTCGCGGGCGAGACCGTGACCGGCGCGATCTACCTGCACCTGTCCGCACCCTTCGCCAACCGCGTGGGCGCCGCCATGCTCGGCCTGCCGCCGGAGGAAAACCTCGGCGAAAACGACGTGAACGACGTGGTGGGCGAGGCCACGAACATGCTCACCGGCGGGCTGAAATCGTGGCTGTGCGACGCCGGTGCCGCCTGCGCGGTGAGCACGCCCGCCATCATCCGCGGCGTATCCTTCGCCATCGAAGCGATGCCGGACGTGGCGCGTGAATTTCTGGTGTTTGAATGTGGCGCGGAGCGGGTGCTCGTGGAAATCCACATCAAACTGAACTGAGCAACCAAAACCAAATTGATTATGGCGACAAAAATATTAAGCGTTGATGACAGCCGCACGATCCGGATGATTGTGGGCCGCACCTTCAAGTCCTACGACTGCCAGGTTTGCGAAGCCGGCAACGGCGAGGAGGGACTGGCCGCCGCCGCGCGCGAAAAGCCCGACCTGATCATCCTCGACGTCACCATGCCCGTCATGGACGGCGTGACGATGCTGGGCAAGCTGAAGGAGGATCCGGAGCTGAAAACCATCCCGGTGATCATGCTCACCGCCGAATCGGGGCGCGACAACGTGCTGCAAATCGCCAAGCTCGGCGTGCGCGATTACCTCGTCAAGCCGTTCAAGGAAGAGCAGCTCATCGAGAAGGCCGGGCGCATCGTGCCGCTGGTAAAACGGCCGGCCGCGTGATATTTTTCAGCATGAACGACGGAGCCAGCTATCAGGAATTGTCCCGGCGCTACGGATTTGCCCCCAAACCCGAAAGCGCCTCCCGCCTCACCCAGTTGGTGTCCCGCCAGGACGCCGACCTTGACGAGATCACCAAGGTCATCGACAAAGATCCGACCTTGCGCACGCGACTGCTACGCGTCGCCAATCCCGAGGCGGAGAACGAGGCGGAATACGCCATCGAGACCGTCGAGGACGCGCTCATGCGCAACGGCATGGGCTGCGTGCTGGTGCTGGCCATGAGCACCCCGCTCGCGCAGGCGCTCGTCAAAACCTTCCAGACCATGCTTTCGCTCCAGCTGGAAAGCATTGATCCCCGCACCGCCACGCCGCTGGCGGGCGAACACCTGCTGGGCACCATCGGTTTTTCCGGCAAGGTGGTCGGCCACGTTTTTCTGCGCATGAGCATTGATACCGGCCGCGGCATCGCCGCCGGCATTCTCGGGCTGCCGCCGGAGGAATTGCAGGACATCAACGAAGTCCGCGACGTCGCCGGCGAACTGCTCAACATCATGACCGGCAACTTCAAGTCCAACCTCTGCGACGCCGGCTTGGAATGCAAGCTGTCGCCGCCCGAAGTCCGCAGCACCAGCGATTTCTCGATGGCTGCCAGCCGCGGCAGCAGCATTGAGCAAATGGCCTTCCGCAGCGGCGGCATCCAGCTCTTCGTGGACGTCACCGCCAATCCGTGGAGCGACGATTAAATTTTCAGATTGCGGAGCGTGGCCGTCCCCGGCCACAGCCAGCCCAGCGGAGCAAAAGTTTTAAAAAAACCGCCAACCCACTTTGATTGCGAATACGGCTGCGCCCGGGGACGGCCGCAGCCCGAAGGCATGTGAAAAGTCCGCCCTAGTTTTTGCTCCCGGGAGACGAGAGGCCGGACGCCGACGACGATCCCTCCAGATTCACCAGCGCATTCACGTCGAGAATCAACCCCACCCGGCCGTCGCCAAGGATGGCCGCACCCGCGAGCGAACGATTTTTGTGCACCATCATGTCATTGAGATTCTTGATGACGACTTCCTGCTTGTGCAGCAGTGCGTCCACGAACAAACACCGTGAGCTGGTGCCCGACTGCACCACCACCCCGATGCCTTCGTTCCGCGCGGCAACCGGCTGCGGCACGCCGAACAAATCATGCAATCGCAGCAGCGGCAGATGCTGGCCGCGGACGTTCACGATCTCCGCCCGGTTTTGCACGCGCGTGATCATCCCGGGCTGCATCCGGAGCGACTCGCGCACGGACAACGTCGGAATGATGTAGCGCTCCGCGCCGACCCGGACAATCAGTCCGTCAATGATGGCGAGCGTCAGCGGCAGCGTGAGCGTGAACCGCGTTCCCTGACCGGGCTGTGATGAAATGTCCACACACCCGCGCAGCCGCTCAAGATTGCGACGCACGACGTCCAGGCCGACGCCGCGGCCGGAAACGTCGGTGATTTTTTCCGCGGTGGAAAAGCCCGCCGCAAAAATATAATTGAAAACCTCCTTGTCGGTGGGCGTGGCATCGGCGGCGATGATCCCGCGCTCGACTGCCTTTTTGAAAATCCGGTCGCGGTTCAGCCCGGCGCCGTCATCGGCAACCTCCACGATGATGTTGCCGCCCTGGTGGAACGCGCGCAATTGCAGCGTGCCGACAGGTGGTTTGCCGGCGGCCACGCGCGCTTCCGGCGACTCGATGCCATGATCCACCGAGTTGCGGATCATGTGCAGCAGCGGGTCGCTCAATTCCTCGACCACGCCGCGATCCAGCTCCGTGTCGTCGCCGCTGGTGACAAACTGGACTTTTTTCCGCTGCTTGGCACCGAGGTCGCGGGTGACGCGCGCCATTTTTTGGAACAGGCCGCGGATCGGGACCATGCGCAGGGCCATGCTCACGCGCTGGAGCTCCTTGGTGATGCGCGCGAGCTGCGCCATGTTGCGCACGGATTGCGGACTCGCGTTGGCCAACAGGCCCAGATCCTGGCTGACGAGCGATTGCGCGATCACCATTTCACCAACCAGATCCAGCAGGCTGTCGAGCTTGGTGGTATCCACCTTGACCATGGCGCTTTGTCCGGCGGGCGCGGTGGCGGCCGCCGGCTGAACCGGCGCCGGGGCGGCGGACAAATTTCCAGCCCCGCTGTTTTGCGCCGGAGCAGCCGGTTCCGTTTCGGCCGGCGCAGACGCAGGCGCTTCGGCGATTGGCGGCTCGTCACCGGCGGGTTTGCCGGAACCGACGTAGTCAATGGCCTCCTGCACTTCCGCCTTGAGCTGGGCCGTGGGAATATTAATCGTCACGACCGGGCGCGTGCCGGTGACCTGCCCCTCGATCTCGTCAAGGAACCGCTTGAGTACATCGCGACCGCGCAATATGAGTTCGATGACCGGGGCGTCAATCGTCAGCCGCCCCTGCCGGGCGAGGTCGAGCAGCGATTCGAGGATGTGCGCGAGCCGGTTGATGGGAATCAGGTTGAGAAAACCCGCGCCGCCCTTAAACGTGTGGAACGCGCGGAAAACGGTGTTCAACGTCTCGGCGTCCGCCGGCTGGTTCTCCAGCACCAGCACGCCGTGTTCGATGTTGTCGAGATGCTCGCGCGATTCGGTGATGAATTCGCGAAGCAGGTCGGTGTCGTCGGCAAGGTTCAAGTTCAGCGGCAGCTCCTCGGTGGTTTCCGGAACGGCATTGGCCACCGGCCCGGACGGCGGCGGCAACGGAAAAGGGTCCGGCACTGGCGCCGCTCCGGAGGAACCGACGGGGCCGGCCAGCGCCGGGATTTGCACGGACAATTCCATTAGCCACGCAATGTCTCCAACCGAAAACGGCTGGCCGGATTCGACGATTTTGACCATGCGTTCCCAGGCATCGGCGCACAGGGTTTTCAACGCGGCTCGGGCGGGCTGGCCCGCCGCCTCGTCGCGCAGGTTGCCCAGCAGATCGAGAAGGGGAAACTGCCCCTGCGTCGAGCCGGCTTGCGCCGCGCCGGCTTCAAAGTTGAAGCTGCCGATTAATTTGGAAAGCCGGTCTTGATTGTCCATAACCAGTAATAATTTTGCCATGGTGCCCGCTGGTTTCCAGCGACGACATCACAACCTCACTTTGGGTATCGGCACAAACCGCCGCCGGCTGAAGGGTAATTATGCCGGTGCTTCCAGATTGATCCGGCCGGGCTGGTTTGAAGGGCTTGAAAAGAAACAGAGCCGGACTTGCGTCCGGCTCTGGTGGTGATGAGGTTTATACGCCTTCACCCAGGCGCTCAGAAGTGCAGCGCGACCAACCTTGGATCGCTGTCCAAGCCGCGCCGCGAGCAAAACCTCTCTGCCAACCCTAAACGGACAGCGAAAACTGGCACTGATAAATATTTGTCTGCCACCAAACAATCCGTTGATGGCCATCACCCCAGCCGGTCCGGGGAAATGATTAAAGGTTGCACCAATAAATCACCGCCGTGAACACCGCCAGAACCAGCGCGGTGATCATCACCGTCAAAAAGCGCATCTGCTTTTGATGGGCGGAAAGGCTGCGTTTTCTGCGGCGGACACCGGCTTTACCCATTCCGGGCCAGGCGACGAATTCATCCATGGTGCAAATGCTTTCTTTGTATTCTTATCGGTTAAACTTTTGCGATTAATATCCGGGCCGGGCGTTCTCCAGGTTCTTGCGCCCAATCAAAAATTCTTGAAGTCGCCATCCAGCGGGATTTCGCCCCGGCGCGACGCGACAAGGGCCGGCGCGGATCCGCATTCGGGTGAATGTTTTTTGGTGACTTGTCCATTGCCGTTGCCGTTATGCGCGGCGGCCATTTTCACGACCGGCTTTTTCCCAGTCTTGAGCACGGCCGACCCGGTGTGTTCCGCGCGTTTTTCCGCACCGCCGACGAGCTGCAGCAATTCATTCACCGAATCCTTCATCGTCACCGCCTGCGCATTCAGTTCCTCGGCGGCGGCGGCGCATTCCTCGGAACTGGTCGCGTTGCCCTGCGTCACCTTGTCCATCTGCCCCACCGCCGAGTTGATCTGCACGATGCCCTGCGTCTGTTCCCTGGAGGCACCCGCCACCTCAGCGATCAACTCATCCACTTGCCGGATCTGGGCCACAATGTCATTCAACGCCTCCGTGACTTTGCTGCTGATCTCCACGCCCTGAGCGGTCTTGCCGATGGCACCTTCAATCTTCGCGGCGGTTTCCTTGGCCGCCTGCGCGCTGCGTTGGGCCAGGTTGCGCACTTCATCGGCCACCACCGCAAAGCCCATGCCCGCCTCCCCGGCGCGCGCGGCTTCCACCGCCGCGTTCAGGGCGAGGATGTTCGTCTGGAACGCAATCTCGTCAATCGTTTTGATGATCTTCGCAATGTCGTCGCTGGAGGTTTTGATGGCTTCCATCGCCAAGTTCATTTGCTGCATGTTGTCCGAGCCTTTGTCGGCGGCGCCACGGGCCTGCTTCGCCAGGTCGTTGGCCTTTTGCGCGTTCTCCGCGTTGCGCTTGGTCATGCTCGACATCTCTTCCAGCGACGCGCCCGTCTCCTCTATCGAAGCCGCCTGCTCGCTCGCCCCTTCCGCCAATGACTGGCTCGAGGCGGAAACAATGCTGGCCGAGCCCATGAGTGATTGTGAAACCTGCCCGAGGGCGTCCGCCAGTGAACCCAAGGCGCGGCGGACTTGGATGGAATTCAGCGTGACCAGCATCACCGCCAGAAGGGCAAAACCGACACTGAGGGAGCCGAGCCAGATGACCGCCTGCCGGATGCGGCCAAAGCTCTGCACGGTCAGGCTGGTGCGTTCATTGGCCACCTTGCTGCAATAACCATTCAGGACGTCGCCGGCGGCATTCAGTTGCGCGACCTTGGGAGGAACATCCTGGTCGAGCAGCTTCATGGCGCCGGCAAAATTCGTGTCGATCTGGCTGCGAACCTGGGTCATGGTATTGACGTAGTCATCAAAGCCGGACTGAAGGTTGGCGACATATTGATGGCCTTCGCCGGTGGGATATAATTTACCCAATTGCTGAAGCGTGCCGCTGTTTTTGCGCAGGACGGCGTCCGTCTCGGCGATTTTCGCGGCCCGATCCTTGTCCTGGGCAAACATGAGTTCATAGGAATGCAGCCGGTAGATGTCCAGACCGTCCTGCAGCGAGGCCAGCAGGCGCAGGCTGGGCAGGCCTTCGCCCTCCAGCCCGGTGACGGAACGCCCCCCTTCGTCGCACACGCGCCAGAAGATGCCGCTCTGGATGACCAAGAACACCAGCAGCAGCCCGACGACGCCTTGAATGACGAGGAAGCTGCGCTTGATGGAAATCTGCCGGTTTGTTTTCATATTGTAATAAACCCCGAAGCGCCGCATTGGCAGCGCACGGGTTTATTTGATCTCAATTTTTTTCACACCGGCCAGCGCGGCGTCGGCGGGCACGATGGCGATGGCACCTTTCGTGGAAGACACCAGCGCCACAAGGGCGGCGGTGTCATCGGCTTTTTTCGGTTCCGAACCACGGCCGGAAAACGCGAGGCGCTGCCAAAAGGTCTTGAACGCGCTGGCTTCCATGCCGCTGGCCTGCTGGAGCGCGGCATCGGTCTTGTCCGGCAGCACGACGATGATGATGGCCTGGCCGCCGTCCCAATACTTGGTTTTGGCGGTGTAAATATCCTTAAGCGCGTCCGCCGACAGGCTGTCGGCGGCGATGCTGGAGTTGGCAATGACCACGGCGCCGTCCAGCGCCAGGGCGCGCAACGAGCCGGCACCCAGAACGAGACCGAGCAAACCGAGCTTCAGTAAGAATGATTTCATATTCAGTTTCTTTGATTAGTTAGCTGGTTGTTGGTTAGAAACTGAACGTCGTTTTCACCGCCAGCATGAACCAGCCCTGATCGTTCTGCCGGGCCGGCGGATTGTTTGCATTGTCATTCAACAAACCGGTGCCGCGGATGTAATGGCCCTCCACCTTTAAAACCCACCATGGCTTCGGGTCAAAACGGAGCGAAAGCGCGAGATCTTTTTGAAACGTCAAGGAATTGTCACGATGATCCATGTCGCCATAATATTCCGTATAACACCCGCCCAGCTCGAACCATTTGTTGAAGCGATACGCGGCGCTGCCATACCATGAGTCAATGTGCGATTCAGCCTGTCCGGCCGCATACGGATACAACGAGTAGGTGAAATATTCAGCCTGAAAGGTCCACGCCTTCCAAAGGTATTCCGCCGAGTAATGCTGGAAAATCACGTCACTCCGATTGTCGGGATGGATGGGGCCACCGGGAGTCTGGATGGTGGTGGTAAAATTGAAGGGCAGCACGCCGCCAGCCGCCACCCCCAGCCGCAATCCATCAAGGGGAGTATTCCACCAGAACTGCCCTCCGACCTCCAGATCCGAGTCCAATGAATTCAGGGCGATGAACGATGGCAGTTGATTGCGGAGCAATTGCGCCACGCCACCATTCTTGGATGGGCTCATGAAACCTCCGTAAACATCGTAAGAAAGACTGCCCGCTTTATTCAGTGGGATGGTGCCGAACAAATCCACGCCATCGATGGACACATAAAAATCCCGCCAGCGCGCATCGTAAACACCTTGTGGCAACAAGATCGAAGTTCGCGCCAAATCCACATCCTGAATGTCATTGTAAATCCCTTCCGGCCGGCGGATTCGCCCGGCCCGCACGCCGACCGCGTCATTGAACGTGTATTCAATTGAAGCGTAGTCCAGAACGAAATCATATTTGCCAACATCACCAATATCGTAGGTAAATGCCTGGGCGGTGATCCGGGTATGCGGGAAAGGGTTCATCGAAACGTTCAAGCCGGCCTCGAAGAATTTGGCGGAGACATCCTTGGCATCGGGCGTGAGGTAATTGTATTGGCTGGAAGCCAGCAAACCCTGGCTGACAAAGCCGTGAAAATCCACCGGCGGCATGTTGCTGCTGAGGCTGGTCAGAGGCACTTCATACGCCTGCGCGCCGCCCGCGGCCATGATTGCAGCGGTGAGGGACAGGGCGAGCTTGTGAGCAGAATATTTGGTGGTCATAATGATGATTGTTTGTCATTCATCGGCTGGTTCACTTGGAACTAAAGAAACTTTTATGTTTTTGCCAAAAATGAAACGCCGCTGACGCATGTGCTGCGCCCGCCGGCTGCTGAACGCTCTCAACCCCGGCACCAGCAACCACGACGACGGCCAAACCGTGAATGAAAAACCCGGCTGAATTAACGGACTGAAGCCAAAGCAAAGCCGCGTCACCAGACACGGCTTGGTTGGGGAACGATTTGGCTGATGCTTCGGCTGGCGATCAAAAGTCCTTGAAGTCGCCATCCAGCGGGATTTCGCCCCGGCGCGACGAGACAAGGACAGACGCGGGTTCGTGTTCGATTGAAATTTTTTTGGCGGCGTGTCCATTGCCGTTGCCGTTATGCGCGGCGGCCATTTTCACGAACGGCTTTTTCCCCGGCTTGGGCACGACCGCCCCGGTGCGGGCGGGGCGATTTTCCCCACCGCCGACGAGCTGCAGCAATTCCGCCACAGATTGCTTCATGGATTCCGCTTGAGCGTTGAGCTCCTCCGCTGCTGCCGCGCTCTCCTCGGCGTTGGCGGCGTTGGACTGCGTCACCTTGTCCATCTGCCCGACGGCGGTATTGACCTGTGAGATGCCCTGCGTCTGCTCGCGGGAGGCCCCCGCCACTTCCGCCGCCAGTTCGTCCACCTGCCGCGCCTTGACCACAATCTCATTCAACGCTTCCGTCACCTTTGCGCTGATCTGCACCCCTTGCGCCGTGTTGTTGATCGCGCCCTCGATCTTCGACGCCGTCTCCTTGGCCGCCTGCGCGCTGCGCTGGGCGAGGTTGCGGACTTCATCCGCCACCACGGCAAAGCCCATGCCCGCCTCACCCGCCCGCGCCGCCTCGACGGCGGCATTCAGGGCGAGGATGTTGGTTTGAAACGCAATCTCATCAATCGTCTTGATAATCTTGGCAATGTCATCACCCGAGGTTTTGATCGCCTGCATCGCCGAATTCATGGCCGTCATGTCGCCCACGCCCTTGTCGGCGGCGGTGCGGGCCTGTTTGGCCAGGTCGTTGGCTTTTTGCGCATTCTCGGCGTTGCGCTTGGTCATCGAAGACATTTCTTCCAGCGAGGAGCTGGTCTCTTCCAACGACGCCGCTTGTTCGCTCGCGCCCTCGGCCAGCGACTGGCTCGAGGCGGAAACTTGAGCGGACGCACTGGCGACTTGGTTTGAACCTTCCGCCAACTGTTCCGCCGTGGATTTTACAATCCGGATGAGCGAACGCGCCATGCCAAAACTATAAAGCAGGATAAGAATCAAACCCGCGACGAGGCCACCCAGCAGGATGGCAGACCGCTGACGGACTTCCTTCGCCGCCGCCGTCTCGAAGATCTGGCTGTTTTGCGTGGCCAGGGTGACCGCTTTATCAATGTCTTTGCGATGTTCGAGATACTCCGACTGTAGTTTTCCATAGGCGATCGTGGTGGCCAAAGCCTTGTCCTGCTTCTGAATCGCCGGGATGAATTGCTGTTCCAATGTTTGAAAAAACTCGGCGGCCGGTTTGTGCGATTCCTCGATGAGCGCGAGCTGAGCCGGGGAGCCGGCCAGTTGCTTGCCCCAGAACTCGGAGCGGTCGTCAAAATCCTGCTTGAGCGAGTGAAGCTTGGCCAGATCATCCTTGAGCGCGGCTGGATCCGACTCGCCCAGCGTTTGCAGCATGGTCATGTAAGTTTCGAGAATGTAAACGGGAGGTGGCAAAATATCGCCCAGCAAATCTTTTTGCTGCGCAATCCCCGCATAGATTGGACCGTTTACCTTGAGCCGTGAAAGGGTTTGAAAGGACAACACGCCGGTGATGGTCATGATGGCCACAAATCCGCCGACGAGCCGGTAAATCCGCGAGGCAACTGTTGCCGTTTGCTGTTTGGTTTGCATGGTGGGTTACTTGCTTTTTATGGTTGGTCAAGGAGGGTGTCGGCTAAAAAAAAACAGCGGGCTTGATGGAAATTGGTTGCGCGACTGCCTGTGCTGCCCGTCTTTTAAAAGTCCTTAAAATCGCCATCGAGGGGGATTTCGCTGCGGCCATTGGCCTTGGCTAACCGCGCCGGTTCCGCATAGGCATGACCGTTCCCGTTGTTCTTCGGAGCGGGCAGTTTTACCGTGCGCGCAGTGACGCGGACAGGTTTCGCGTGTGCGGGAGCAACCGCTGTCTGGGGCACGACACCTTGGCTGTTGCCACCGACGATTTGGAGCAATTCGGCGACGGATTTCTTCATGGAGATGGCTTGGGCGTTTAGTTCTTCGGCGGCAGCGGCGCTTTCCTCGGCGCTGGCAGCGTTGGACTGGGTGACCTTGTCCATCTGGCCGACAGCGGTGTTGACCTGGGTGATGCCCTGGGTCTGTTCGCGCGAGGCCCCGGCCACCTCGGCGACCAGTTCGTCCACCTGACGGGCCTTGGTGGCAATTTCATTCAAGGTCTCGGCCACCTGCTTGCTGATGCCCACGCCTTGGGCGGTCTTGGTGATCGCCCCCTCAATCTTGCCGGCGGTTTCCTTGGCGGCCTGGGCCGAACGTTGGGCTAAATTTCTAACTTCGTCGGCGACGACGGCGAAACCCATGCCAGCCTCGCCGGCGCGAGCGGCCTCCACAGCGGCATTGAGTGCGAGGATGTTGGTTTGGAAGGCGATTTCATCGATAGTCTTGATGATTTTGGCGATGTCATCGGACGAAACCTTGATGGCGTCCATGGCGGCGTTCATGGACTGCATGTCGCTGATACCCTTGTCGGCGGCGGAGCGGGCCTGCTTGGCGAGGTCGTTGGCCTTCTGGGCGTTCTCGGCATTGCGCTTGGTCATGCTGGACATCTCTTCCAGCGAGGAACTGGTTTCTTCCAGCGACGCGGCCTGTTCGCTGGCACCCTCGGCCAGCGACTGGCTGGAAGAGGAAACCTGGCCGGCGGCGCTAACGGTCTGCTCGGCACCGGCCGAAATGGCATCGGCCACCGCCTTGACCGGCCTGGTAATTGACCGCGTGATGATCCAGGCAAGGATCAGGCCGGCACCCAAGCCGATCAATGTCGCCACCACCGAAAACATCTTGAAGAACCCGCCCATGATGGCCGCATGTTGGGATTCGGCGGCAACCTGGCCGCCGTTGACCTTCAGAAGTTTTTCGATTGAGGCCTCCACCTTCTGTTGCTCATCCCGACAGACGGTCAGCAACTGGTGGTCGAGGGCCGCCT
>Ga0265324_10000699_pt1 | contig 22383 bp, 21 predicted proteins | sample 41419metaG_FD_198634 | JGI IMG/M metagenome (GOLD analysis project Ga0265324, IMG submission 198634) | Rhizosphere microbial communities from Carex aquatilis grown in University of Washington, Seatle, WA, United States - 4-14-19 metaG | ecosystem: Host-associated > Plants > Roots > Rhizosphere...
CAGCGCTTCGCGTGGCGCCAACCCCCGCCTCGTCGCCCTGCGCGCTGAGCGAAAACGGATGCTTTCCAAAAAACTTCTGGCGCAAGAGGCGCCGGGCGCAGGACACGACGTCGTCCTTCTCCTCGCGGAGCCCCGCCAGCTGCGCCTCGCGCTCGGTCGAGAGCGTGTCGGCCTTGAACGCCGGACAAAGTGCGCCCTCGGCGAGCAGGTCGAGCGCCCGGTCGGCGTCGGTCGGCAGCACCTCGACGGCGAGGCCAAGCGTGTTGTCCCCGGAGTACGAGGTGAAGGATCCCCCGACCTCTTCGATCCGCCCCGCGACCTGCGCGGCGGTGCGCTTGGCGGTGTCCTTCGTCAGGAGCGTCGCCAGGAGCGCGGAGCTTCCCCGGCGCCCGGCGGCCTCGCAGAGCGGGCCCCCTAGGGTCAGCAGCCGCAGGTGCAGGTTCGGCAGGCGCCGATCCTCCTGGTAGACGATGCGGGCGCCGTTCTTAAGGCGTATCTCCTTAAAATCCGGGCGGGCCGCACGCGAGCCGGCGGACGCCTTGCCGGCCTTGCCGCCCTGCGACTCGGGCTCCAGCGAGATGGAGGTCAGGCGCCCCGGGACGATGTGGGCGGCGAGGGCCGCCCTCAGGTCGCCGGGCCCCACCCTTGCCAGGCGCTCAAAATACGTCCGGCTAAACTCGAGGTCCCCCACGACGACCTCGGCCACGCCCAGGCGCGACGCCTGGCCGCTCATGGTCTTGCGGGTGTTGATCTCCCCGACAACCGACTGCCGGTAGGCCTTCCTCAATTGCGCCGCATTGAACGCCTTCGGTCGCGCGTGGGCCGAGAGGAGCCCCAGGATCGCCTCCTCGGCCGCCTGGCGCTTGCCGGCGTCGCAGGTGAATGAAATGCAGAAGAGCCCGCTCGAGCCCGGGTTCCAGCTCGACGCGTCGATCGAGTGGACGAGCTTGCGCCTCTCGCGGATCTCCTGCCAGAGGACCGAGCTGTCCCCGCCACCGAGCACCGTCGCCAGGAGGTCCAGGACCGGGGCCTGCGGGTCGGTGAGCCCGGGGATGGGCCAGGCGAGGGCTGCGCGCACGACCTCGACCTTCTCGTAGCGGTGGGCCTGGCGGGGGCCGAGCTGGAGCGGCTCCGACGGAACGAGGACCGGGGCCAGGCGCGAGCGCGGCGCCTCGCCGAAGTGCCGGTCGACAAGCGCCCTCGCCTCGGACGGATCCACGTCGCCGGTGATGACCACGACCATGTTGTTCGGCACGTAGCGCCTTCGGTAGTAGTCGACCAGGGCCCCGCGCTCGACCGCGGCGAAGACGTCCTTGTGGCCGATGATGGGATGGCGGTAGGGGTGCTCCCTAAACGCGGTCGCAAAAAGGGCCTCCCAGAGCCTGCTGTCGGGGTCGTCGCGGGTCATCGCGATCTCGCGCAGGATCACGTCCTTCTCGCGCAGGACCTCGTCGTCGGGGAGCGTCGAGTGGAGCACGGCGTCCGCCAGGACGTCGACCGCCACCTCGAGCTTCTCGCTCGGAAGGTCGATGTAGTAGACGGTCCGGTCAAAGGTCGTGTAGGCGTTGATGTAGCCCCCGTTTGCCTGGACGGTGGCGGAGATCTCCCGGCCGCTCCTGCGGCTCGTCCCCTTGAAGAGCATGTGCTCCAGGTAATGGGAGAGCCCGGCGCCCAGCTGCTCGCCCTCGTGGATGCTGCCGGTGCGCACCCACACCTGGACCGAGGCGAGCGCGACCGACGAGTCCGCCTTGACGAGCAGCGTGAGTCCGTTCGGCAGGACCGCGCGCTCGACGGGTTCGCGCCAGAACGCATCCAGGAGGGCGCGTTCCGACTGCGGGGGTTTGGATTTGGGCATCAGGGTGCTCCCTCAGGCGGAACCGACTGCCTCGGCAGCGGACGCACCCCGGGGGCGCTTCGTCGGCAGGAACGGCTTCACGAATGCTTCGTCGAAATCGTACAGGTCCGCGAAGTCCTCGCGGCGGTCGTTCTCGGTCTTGCTGAAGGCGTTATATTCTATGAGGTTAAAAACGATGTCGCCAAAGTCCTGGCAGCGGCGAACCCCCCAGGAATTGAGGACGGTCTTGCTGAGGGGGCCGTACTGCTCGAGGGCGTAAACACGAAGCCCGTCCAGGAGTTCCGGTCCCGTGACATGCCGGGACTTGCCCGTTCGGCTGGCGTCCTTCTTGCGGATTTCCTTCACGGTGTGGTCGAGTCCAAGCCTCACAAAATCATAGGCTTTGCGGTCAAATCGCGCATCCTCCTTGCATATGAGCGCCACAATGCGCGGGAAATCCGAATCGTGCATATCAGGGCGTCAAAGTTGGCAGGCTCGCGTTACAGGCGCAACTACGGCGTTCAAATGCACTCTATCTGCGTCAAACATGGCGAGTTGCAAAAGAATCGCTTCTGGGCTCGCAAAACGCCCCGTTTCCCGACACTATTGGTCCAAACAATGATAGCTTCCACCCAGACCAACCACCCTATCTCCGGGGTTAAAAATGGTAAGGACCAAAATCCTGTCGACCTCGCCTGTCTGAAACTCAAGGAGGCCGGCCTCAGGATCACGCAGCCGCGCGTTGCCATACTGGCCGCTCTCATCAAGGCCGGACGCCCGACGAGCATTGACGCCCTCCATAGCGAGCTGGGTCCGAAGTCCTGCGACATCGTCACGGTGTACCGCTGCATGGCCGCATTCGAGACGATCGGTCTCGTCCGCCGCGCATTCCTCATTAACGGGACAAGCCTTTACGAGATTAACCTGGGCGACCCGAACCGCTACCACGTCGTCTGCAAGCAGACGAACAAGGTCGAGGAGCTCGACACCGCTTCCGCGACTGAGTTGCGCCGCGCGGTGCAGCTGGTCGAGGAGACCCTGCGGGCGCAGGGCTATTCCGACGTGGGCCACATCGTCGAGTTCTTCGGCAAGTCCCCCGTCGCCAGCCGCGCCCAGGCGGAAGTCTCCGTCCCGGCGGTTCCGGCCACCTGAGCGCCTAGGCCGCGGTGGCCGCGGCGAAGTTTTTGGCCGCCTGGTCCCAGTCGACGACCTTCCAGAAGGCCTCGACATAGTCCGCGCGCAGATTCTGGTGCTTGAGGTAGTAGGCGTGCTCCCAGACGTCGATGCCGATGATCGGCACGGCGCCCTCGCTGATCGGCGAGTCCTGGTTGGCGGTCGAGCCGACGGCGAGCTTGCCCCCCTTGAAGGTCAGCCATGCCCAGCCGCTCCCGAAGCGCTTCATCGCTGCCTCGTTCACCTTGGTGCGCATCACCTCCAAGGACCCGAAGTCCCTCGCGATCGCATCGGCCAGGGCGCCCGCGGGCGCCCCGCCGCCCTTCGGCGATAGGATCGTCCAGAAGAAGCTGTGGTTCACGTGGCCGCCGACGTTGTTGCGAAGCGTCGTGCGCACGGACTCGTCGATCGCCGGCAGGTTCGCGAGGATGTCCTCGGCTGTCAGGGCCGCGTACGCCGCGTGCCCCTCCAGGGCCTTGTTCGCGTTCTTTATATATGCGGCGTGGTGCTTGGAGTGGTGGATCTCCATCGTCAGGGCGTCGATGTGGGGCTCCAGGGCGTCGTAGGCATACCCCAGCTTTGGAAGGACAAAGGGCTGCTTCGTGCCGCCCGAACCCGATACCGGTGCTGACTCCGCGGCCCTCAGGCGCGCGACCGCCCCGAAACCGACCATCGCCGCGCCACCGCCCAGGACCTTGATCGCTTCGCGTCTTGTCATGGCGCCAATCGTATCCCAAACGCCCCGCCTTGCAAGTCGCCCGCGCCGAACCCGCTCCCCTAGCGGGCGAGGAGCTTTCGCAGCATCTCGTCGACCTTCTTCGGGTCGGCCTTGCCCTTGGCGGCGCGCATGACCGGGCCCTTGAAGGCGTTCAGGGCGCTCTCCTTGCCCCCCTTGTAGTCGGCTACGGACTTCGGGTTGCCCGCGATTGACTCGGCGCACCAGCGCTCGAGGTCGTCCAGGTTGGTCTCGGCCTTCAGGCCCTTCCTCGCGACGACGGCCTCGGGCATCTCGCCGCTGTGGAACATCTCGATGAAGACCTCCTTGGCGGCGTTGCTCAGGATCGTGCCGTCCTCGACGAGCTTCACGAGGCCTGCGACGTGCTGGGGCCTCACCTTCGAGTCGGCGAGCGCGGTCTTCGAGGCGCCGAGCTCCCTGAGGAGGTCGTTCGTGATCCAGTTGCCGGCCGCCTGCGGCTTGCCGCAGAGGCGGGCGGCCTCCTCGAAGAAGTCGCCGAGCTGGCGGTCCGGAACGAGGACCGAGGTGATCGTGTAGGGCAGCGAATACTGCTCCTGGAGCCGCCTTTGCCTGTCGAAGGGCATCTCGGGGCAGGTCGCCTGGAGCGCCGCCTTCCACTCCTCTCCCACCTCGACCGGCATCAGGTCCGGGTCCGGGAAGTACCGGTAGTCGTGCGCCATCTCCTTCGAGCGCAGGGACTGCGAGGTCCCCGCCTGCCCGTCGTAGTCGCGCGTCTCCTGGACGATCTTTCCGCCCGACTCGAGGACCGCCTTCTGGCGGCGCACCTCGTGGTCGATCCCGTCGCGCACGAAGGAGAACGAGTTGAGGTTCTTCAGCTCGACCTTGGTCCCGAGCCCCGTCGAGCCGGCCGGCCGGATGGAGATGTTGGCGTCGCAGCGCAGCTGCCCCTTCTCCATGTCGCAGTCGGAGATCCCCCCGTAGATCATGACGGTCTTGAGCGCCGTCAGGTAAGCGAAGGCCTCGTCCGCGCTGTGGATGACCGGCTCGGAGACGATCTCCATCAGCGGGGTCCCCGCCCGGTTGAAGTCGACGAGCGAGGCGCCCTCGCCGTGGTTCAGCTTGCCGACGTCCTCCTCGAGGTGGATCCGCGTGAGGGCAATCCTCTTGTGCTCGCCCATGACGTTGCGCGCGGGCCCGGGCAGCTCGATCTCGACCGAGCCCCCCTTGCACAGGGGCTGGTCGTACTGCGAGATCTGGTAGTTCTTCGGGGAGTCAGGGTAGAAGTAGTTCTTGCGGTCCCACTTGCAGACGGGCGCGATCTCGCAGCCAAGGAGAAGCCCGGCCTTGATGATCTTGTCGAGGGCCTCCTTGTTCATGACCGGGAGGGTCCCCGGAAGGGCGAGGACCACGGGGTCGGTGAGGGTGTTCTCGGGCAGGCCGTAGCCCGCCGCCGCGCGGGTGAACATCTTCGAGCGGGTCTTGAGCTGCACGTGCACCTCGAGCCCTATGACGGCCTCGTAGTTCATAGGCTTGGGTGACGGTTGCGCCAGTCGGTCGTCTGCTCGTAGGCGCTGGCGACCGCGAGGAGCTCCGTCTCCTTGAAGGGCTGGCCGATCACCTGCAGCCCGATCGGGAGCCCGCCGCCGGTGAACCCGCACGGGATGCTGATCCCGGGAAGCCCCGCCAGGTTGACCCCGATCGTGTAGATGTCGTTCAGGTACATGGCGAGCGGGTTGGCCGCCTTCTCGCCCTTCTTGAAGGCCGGCGTCGGGGAGGTCGGCGTCACGATCGCGTCCACCTCCTTGTAGGCCTCCAGGAAGTCGCGGCGTATCAGCGTCCGCACCTTCTGGGCGCGCAGGTAGTAGGCGTCGTAGTAGCCGCTCGAGAGCACGTAGGTGCCGAGGATGATCCTTCGCTTCACCTCAGGGCCGAACCCCTCGGCGCGCGACTTGAAATACAGGTCGAGGGCGTCCTTCGCGTCCTTGGAGCGGTGCCCGTAGCGCACGCCGTCGAACCTCGCCAGGTTCGAGGAGCACTCGGCCGTCGCGATGATGTAGTAGGCGGCGATCGCGTACTTCGTGTGCGGAAGCGAGACCTCGCGGACCTCGCAGCCCATCCTGCGGTAGGCATCGATGGCCGCCTGGACCGCAGCGCCGACCTCGGGGTCGAGCCCCTCGCCGAAGTACTCCTTGGGGATCCCGAGCTTCCACTTGCGCCCCGATCGCACGAGTTCCGCGATTCCCCGGTTGTAGTCGGGCACCTCCATCTTGAGCGACGTCGAGTCCCTGCGGTCGTGCCCGGAGATGGCGCCAAGGACGGTCGCGGCGTCCTCGACCGTCCGGGCAAAGGGGCCTATCTGGTCGAGCGAGGAGGCGAATGCGATCAGCCCGTAGCGCGACACCCGCCCGTACGAGGGCTTAAGCCCCACCAGGTTGCACAAGGCGGCCGGCTGGCGGATGGAGCCGCCGGTGTCGGAGCCCAGGGAGGCGACCGCCTCGCCCGCGGCCACCGAGGCGGCGCTGCCGCCCGAGGAACCGCCGGGCACCCGCTCCAGGTCCCATGGGTTGGAGGTCACCCCGAACGCCGAATTCTCGGTGGAGGAGCCCATGGCGAACTCGTCCAGGTTCAATCGCCCCCAGCAGAGGGCGCCCGCGGCCTTCAGCTTCGCGGTCACCGTTGCGTCGTAGGGCGAGACAAAATTGGCGAGCATGCGGCTCGACGCCGTCAGGGGCTGCCCCGCGACCGAGATCACGTCCTTGATGCCGATCGGGATGCCCTCCAGCGGATGGGACGGCGCGCCCTTCCTCGCCGCGCGGCGCTCGTCCGAGGCCCGCGCCTGGGCAAGCGCGTCCTGCTCGTCGTAGGAATTGAAGGCGCGTACCCGCCCCTCGACCGCCTTCGTCCGCGCGATGACCGACTGCATGAGCTCCAGGGACGACAGCTCGCCCTTGGCGAGGCGCCGCGAGAGGTCCGCCAGGGTGCAGTTGTAGAGCGCGTCGGGCACGGCGGGGTCCGGGGTTACTCGACCACCTTCGGGACGACGAACATGTTGTCGCGCTTCTCCGGGGCGTTGCGCAGCGCGTCCTCCACCGAGAGGCCCGGCTCGGGCACGTCCTCGGCCCAGACGTTGACGACCGGGAACGCGTGCGCGGTCGGCTCGACGCCCTCCACGTTGACCTCGTTCAGGAGCGCGATGTAGGCGAGGACATCGCCCAGCTGGGCGCCGAAGCGCTCCTTCTCCTCGGCCGACAGGTTGATGCGCGCCAGGTTCGTGACGTGGTCCAGCTTGAAGTCTTCGGGTTTGGGCACGGCGGTACGGGTTACTTCCTGACCTGGTAATTGCTCGTCGCCTCGATCGCCACCTGGATCTTCTGGAGGGCCAGGTTGACCTCCTCGTCGGTCAGGGTCCTCGACGCTGAGCGGAACACGAGCGAGAATGCGAGGCTCTTCTTGCCCTCGGCGAGCCCCTTGCCCTGGTAGACGTCGAAGACCTCGACCGCCTCGACCGCGAACGCGTCGCCGGCCGCCCCGGCGGCGGCGGCAAGGAGCCTTGTGCGGACGTCCCCCGCCCTCTCCTGCAGGTCGACGACGAGCGCCAGGTCCCTCAAGGCCGCGGGGAAGAGGCTGAAGTCGCGGAAGCGCTTCCTCCCGGCCGACGCCGCCATCCGCTCCGGCTGGATCGTGAAGGTGCCGGCGAGGACGCTCCCCTCGATCCCCCGCGCCCTGAGCATCGCCAGGTTGACCAGGCCAAAGCGCGCGACCCAGCCTCCCGCCTGCGAGGCGATGCCGACCGAATGCCCCTCCTGCCAGCCGTAGCCGGGGCCGAGGACCGGGTCCGCCCTCTCAGCGTCCAGGTCGACCCCGGCCGACGCCGCGACCGCGGCCAGGTGGTGCTTGACCGTGTAGAAGTCCGCGGGCTCCCTGCGCCTCCACCGGCGGGTGGTGTCCTCGGCGATCACGAAGGCGACCGAGGCGCCCTCGTAGTTGTGGCCGTTGTACTCGACGAAGATCCTGCCGGCCTCGCAAAGGCGGGTCGCGGCGACGCCGCGGGACTGGTTAAGGAGCAGCGTGTCCAAGAGCCCCATGACGAGCGTCGGCCTGAGGTGGGACTGGTCCTCGACGAAGGGGTTGGCGAGGGCGAGCTCCTTGGCCGCCGTCTCCGACACCCAGGTCGTCAGCTCCGTGCCGGGCCTTAGCGTCAGGTTCACGCACTCGTGGAAGTCGTGCCCGACAAGGTAGGAGATCGCCGCCCGGTTGAACGCGACGACGGGGTCGTCCTCGGCGGAAAGCCCGACCGAGGTAAGCCGCGCGGCGGGGATCCTGTCCGTGCCGTGGATGCGCAGGATCTCCTCCACAAGGTCGATCGGCCGGTCGAGGTCGTCGCGCCAGCTCGGGATCGCGACGCACCACTCGGAGCCGCCGTCCCCCGCCGGGTTCTCGCGCGTCACGTGCAATTCGAGCGACTCGAGGGCGGCCTTCATCTCGGCGGGGGGGATGTCGAAACCGAGCCTCTCCCGCACGAATCCCGACGTGAGGACGATCTCCCGCTTCCACGGGACGTCGCCGCCGGCGACAAACGCGGGGCCGGCCGGCACGCCCCCGGCCGTCTCGCTGATCAGGTCGATCATCCGCCGCGCGGCCTCCATGGCCATGTGGGGGTCGACGCCGCGCTCGTAGCGGTAGGATGAGTCCGAGGAGAGGCCGAGCGACCTCGAGGTCCAGCGGATCGACGACGCGCGGAAGATAGCGCACTCGACGACGATCGAGGTCGTCGTCGCCTCGACGCCCGAGTTCTCGCCGCCCATGACGCCCGCGACGACGAGGGCCTTCGCCGAGTCCGCGATCACGAGCGTCTGCGCCGAGAGCGAGCGCTCCTTGCCGTCCAGGGTCGTGATCTTCTCGCCCTCGAACGCCCGGCGCACGACCAGGCGCCCGCCCGAGATCTTGTCCGCGTCGAAGGCGTGGAGCGGCTGGCCGAACTCGAGCATCACGTAGTTGCCGGCGTCGACGACGTTGTTGATGGGCCGAAGGCCCACGGCCCGCAGGCGCTCCTGCATCCAGGCGGGGCTCGGGCCGATCCTTACCCCCGTGACGAGGTGCGCCGTGTAGAGCGGGCAGTCCTCGGGGTTGTCGACCTGGACGCCCTTGAAGCGATCGAGGGGGGCGGGCCCCGCCGTCTCGCCCTGGAACTTCACCTGGGGGTAGACCAAGTCCCTGCGGAACCACGCCGCCAGTTCCCGGGCGAGCCCGAGGTGCGAGAGGCAGTCGGGCCGGTTGGGGGTAATCTCAACGTCAAAGACGGTGTCGCCCGGGGGCAGCACCTCGTTGATCGGGGTCCCCAGCGGAGGGGTCCCGGGCAGGATGAGCAGCCCCGCATGGTCGTCGCCCATGCCCAGCTCCCTTGCCGAGCACATCATCCCGTCGGAGAGCTGTCCCCTGATCTTCGACTGCTTGATCGTGAAATCCCCGGGCAGGACGGCCCCCGGCAGGGCGACCGGGACCCGGTCCCCGACCTTGTAGTTCTGGGCGCCGCAGACGATCGTCTTGACCCCGCCCGCCGGCCCCAGGTCCACCGTGCAGACCGACAGCTTGTCGGCGTTCGGGTGCTTGTCGCGGGTGAGCACCTCCCCCACGACGACGCCCTTGAGCTCCGGGGCGCCGGTCTGCAGGACGTGCTCCACCTCGAAGCCGAGGAAGGTGATCGCGCGCGTCAGCTCCTCGACCGGGGCGTCGAGCGCCACGTAGTCCCAGATCCAGTTGAGCGAGATTTTCATCCTCGGATTCGGGGCCCCCTAGATTGCGCCGCCGAACTGGCGCAGGAGCCTCAGGTCGTTCTGGTAGAAAACCCGGATGTCATCGATCCCGTAGAGCGTCATCGCCAGGCGCTCGATCCCCATCCCGAAGGCGTAGCCCGTCCAGACCTCGGGGTCGTAGCCGACGGCCCTGAAGACCTCGGGGTCGACGATCCCGCAGCCGCCGATCTCGATCCACTCCTTGTTCACCTTGGGCAGGTGCTTGGCCGAGAGGTCGACCTCGAAGCTCGGCTCGGTGTAGCCGAAATAGTGCGGCCTGAAGCGCGTCTTCGTGCCGGGGCCCATCAGGGCCTCGAAGAGGTAGTCCAGGAGCGCCTTCAGGTCGCGCACCGTGACGTTGCGGTCGACGTACAGGCACTCGATCTGGTGGAAGTTGGCGCTGTGCGAGGCGTCCGAGGTGTCGCGGCGGTAGACGCGCCCCGGCGAGACGATGCGGATCGGGGGCGGCCCCTTGAGCATCGTGCGCACCTGCACCGAGGAGGTGTGGGTGCGAAGGAGGTAGCGCTCCCCCGGCCGGTGCCGGGAGACGTTGCCGAACTGCGCCGCCGGCGGGAAGTAGAACGTGTCCTGGGGGTCGCGGGCCGGGTGGTCGGGCGGCGTGTTGAGCGCGTCGAAGCAGTAGAACTCCGTCTCGACCTCGGGGCCGTCGGCGACGACGAAGCCCACCTTGCGAAGGATCCGGCATACCTCCTCGCGCACGAGGGTCAGGGGATGGAAGGTCCCGGGCCCCAGGTCGGGGGACGGGAGCGTCGGGTCGATCGGCGGGCCGAGGCGGGCCGCAAGCTCCGACTCCTCGATCTGGCGCAGCTTCGCGTCGAGGAGCGCCTGCAGGCGACCCTTGGATTCGTTCACGAGCTTGCCCATGGCCGGGCGAAGCTCCTTCGCGACCGACCCCATCTGCTTCATCAAGGCCGTGAACTCCCCGTTGGGGCCCACGTACCGGGCCTTGGCCCCCTCCAGCTCCGGGCGGGTCCGGATCGACTGGAGCTCGGCGCTAGCCTTGGTGAGAAGCGAGGAGAGCTGCTCTTGCATCTCTGTCCTGCTTCAGCGCGTCAGGGCTTCTTGGCGGAGGCCTTGGCCTTCAGGGCCTCGCGGGCCTGCAGGACGAGGGAGTCAAAGGCGGCGGGGTCGTTGACGGCGATGTCGGCGAGGACCTTGCGGTCAAGGCCGATGCCGGCGGCCTTCAGGCCCTCGACAAAGCGGCTGTAGCTCATGTCCGCGGCGCGGCATGCGGCGTTCAGGCGGACGATCCAGAGGGAGCGCCACTCGCCCTTCTTCTTCTTGCGGTCGCGGTAGGCGTACTGCCAGGCGTGCTGGACGGCCTCTTTCGCGTAGCGGAAGAGCTTGGATTTGTTGCCGAAATAGCCCTTGGCGTATTTCAGCACCTTCTTGCGGCGCTTGCGCGACGCGGGGGAGTTTGTTGCACGAGCCATGTTGTGTTGTTCCTTGGGTTAGTCGCCGGCGGGTCGGCTTAGGATTTCACCCGCCAGGCGTGGTTTGGATTGGCGCAGGCCGCGGCCCTTTTAGAGGCCGAACGGGAGGCTGCGCAAAAGGGGCTTGGCGTGGCCAGGGGCAACGAGCTTGTCCTTGGTAGCGCGGCGCTTCTGCTTTGTCGACTTGGCGGAAAGCAGGTGGCGGAAACCGGGTGTGCGGCGCATCAGCTTGCCGCGGGCGGTCAATTTGAAGCGCTTGGCAATGGACTTCTTGGTCTTTTGCATGAGAGGAGCGGTCGAAACCATAGAGTGAGGGACGTGTTTGCAAGGGGAAAAATCCCCAGGGGCATGATTGAGAGCGACCTGAGGACACATCCCGTCGGTTCCGGCCGAAATTCCCGGGCCGAAACGAGCGGTTTCGCCGGACGGGGCGCCTGCCCCTTGCACCCGGCAAAAGGGGGCAACCGAGCGGCAGATCATGTTTGACCACTTTCGCAAGGTCCTGCCGAATCGCGACCTGTCCCCCGTGGTGCCCCCTACCTCGATTTTTTCCCGATCGCTTGCGCATAGACCGCGAGCGAGAGACGGATCCCCCTGGAGCACGAGGAACCCCGCATGAGCGCTCCCGCGACCCCAGACCTAGGCGCGGACTCCCGAATCTGGCCGAGGCTGACCCTCGGCACCCTTGCCCTCGCCCTTGGGCTGAGGTTCCTCCTGGCGGCAAGCGGTGGCCAGAACTACTGGTCCGACGAGGGCCGGTACCACGCCGCGACGAGCGCCGTGGAGCTCTTCTCGAACGGCGAAAACAAAGCCGGCCTACTGAAGGTCATTGGGACGGCCGATCACCTCTTCTTCAAGGTCCTGGCCCTTCCCCTGGCCTGGGCGGACGCCAGGTTTGGGGACTCCCCGGTGCGCGCCGCCTGCGCGATCAGCCTCTTTTCCGTGGCCACCCTTGCGCTCCTCGGGCGCTGCGCCCGGCTGCTCGGGGCTTCGCGGCGGGAGGCGTGGCTCGCGGTCTTCTTCGGCGCGTGCGCCAACTGCCTCTTCTACTACTCGCGGCACCTTTTCCCGTACGACGTGGCGCTCGCCCTCTGCATGGCGTCGCTGGCCGTTGCCCTCGGACCACCCGCCCCATGGAGAAGCTTCCTGGCGGGCATGCTGGCGGGCCTCGGGTTCCTGACCTACAACGGGTACTGGGTCGTCGGCGGGGTCGTCCTCGTGGTCCATGTCGCCCGCGCCCGCGGGACGGGAAGGGCCGCCCTTCGCGCCGCGCTGTCGGGCCTGGGCCTGGCGATTCCGATCCTCGGCGCGGTGGCCGCGGCGCGCGGACTGGGCGCCGACTTGGTCGCGTCCTTCAGGAGCTTTTCGGGGACCGTGTTCCAGGGGGACTTCGGCCGGGGTCATGTGTTTGTGTGGCAGTACCTCTGGAGCACCGAGGGCCCCGTGCTGCTCATCTGGCTTGCCGGCGCCGCCTATGTGATCACCCGCACCCGCGCAAGGGGCCCGCTGGAGCGGCCCCTCCTGTGGGTGCTGATGGCCGCTTCGCTCTACGCCTGCCTCGTGTTCACCGCCGACGTGACAAGGACCTTCGTCGTCTACGGGAGGACCGCCAGGATCCTCGCCCCCTTCCTGTGCCTCTCGTCTGCCTGGGCGGCGGAGGACCTCTGGGCAAGGCGCCGCCCAAGCGCGCGGGTCGCATTGGGCCTTCTCGCCGCGTTCGCGGCGCTTGCGTCCCTGAACCTGTACGCACCCTTCCGGATCGTGTTCGCCCGGCAGTTCCTGGCCGAGGCAAAGAGCGTCATCCGCGCGGCGCCCTTCGGCGCCTTCCACATGACCAATGCGCGGATCCTGCGCCCGGGGGAGCCCGTCGACGAGGACTTCCACCCCGGCAAGCTCCTCCTCGTGCGGCGCCACCCGTTCGCCTTCCGGCCCTACCTCTTCGAAGGGTTCAACGAGGAGCAGCGGCGCTACGTCGGGGACAGCGACATCGCGATGCGCCTGGAGTGGACTCCGTTTACGCCGCCCGCGTCCCTGGGAGGGTATCCCGGCCCGCTCAGGCTTCGGGTGCGCCTTTCGCAGGGCCACGCCGGGTATGCGGATCCCCTGGTGACGACCGGCACGAGCCCGGATGTGTGCACGGCATTCGTTCGCTACCTGGACGAGGGCCACGTGAGCTTCGGCTATGACTGCCACGGTTCCGGAGCCCTCGTTTCCGCGCCGGTGGCCCTGGACCTGACGAAGGAGCATTCCATTGTCGTCCTTTTTGGCTCCATGCTTCCCCCCAATCCGCCCCCGGGTGCGGGCGAGGAGGTCCGCTCGGCGTGGCCCAATCTCCGGCAGAAAGTGCTCCTGAGGCTGGACGAGCAGACCGTCATATCCTCGCGGGCAGCAAGCCATCCCTCGGCGCCCGGCGACATCTTCGTCGGGGTGAACCTCACCACAAACGGGACGGCCGAGCCCACCATGCTCGGCACCGTCCTCGGCATCGAGAGCGTGGACCTGCGCGAGATGGCGCAGCTGGCGCGGGACGACCGCCTGGACTCGCTGCGGCAGGACCCCCTCTGGCTGGGCTACCCCGGTCCGCTTCACCTCTGCGTGGAATTGCCGGCCGGGCGCGAAGGGACGTACGAACCCCTGATCACGGCCGGGGGCCCTGCCGCCGCCGACAGCCTCTGCGTCTCCTTCAAGGAGCACGGCGCCCTGCGCCTGGAGTTCGTCCGCGACGGCGAGACGATACACGAGACCTCGCTCGCCCTGGAGTCGGCGCCGCTCCAGACGGGCAAGGACCGCAGGCTCGACCTCGTCGTCTCCATGGGAAGCCTGATGCCGCCCGACGCTTCGCCGCTGTACTCCGCGCACCCCGAATGGCGCCCGCTGATCGACCACCTCGTCGTGCAGGCGCAGGGAAAGGTGATCCTCGCCCGCAGGATCGTACCCTCGCCCTCGACTCCGAGCGAGATACGGCTCCTGTCGAACCAGGTCGGGATCGCGGGCGTCGAGACCTTCTTCAACGGGAAGGTTGAGATCGCTGAAAGCGCATCCCCGGCCGCGGCGATCGACCTTATCCCGCGCTTCGGCACGGAGGTGCAGCAATCCGCCCTGCCCTTGGGCGACAGCTCGGGCCCCCTTCTGCTTAACCTGCAATTCCCCGACCGCGCCGGCGTCGCCGAGCCGCTCCTGGCAACCGGGGTCACCGGAGCCGGCGACATCCTGTTCGTGCGCTACGAGGGCAGCGGCAAGGCGCGCTTCGGCCTCGACCATTGGGGACTCGGTGGACCCACGTCGGGTTCGGTCGACATAGGGCCGAAGGGGATTCCGCACGAGGTCGTGGTTTCCAACGGTGCCCTCTTCCCACCGGCTTCGGACCCGATCTACACGCTGCACCCGGGCTGGCTCAGGCTCAGGGACTGGACCGTGATCGGCTTCGACCGCAGACCCGTGCTCATGGCGCCGATCAGCGCGTACGCCTCAAGGGCCGACCACATCACGCCCGGTTTCGACGGCATTGGCGGGTCGACCAACCAGTCGAGGTTCACCGGCGAAATCACCTCCACGGCCTTCGCCTCACCCGACCTGGTCCTTGGATGGCTTGTCGCCGCCGGCAAGGTTGCGCCCTAGCTCCTGCGGAAGCGTCTCCCGCGCTGCCTGATAGGCACCCTAGGGGGGTGCCGACCCGCGGCGCTTCACCAGGGCTGGCCACCATTGAATTGGGCTCCAGGAAACGTTTCGCCGGAGCGCCGGACACCCCATCGTGGCCCCCAGCGGCTCCGCCCCCTCCCCCGGCGCCACCACGCATTCCCTGTCTTTCCGCAGCGATACCTCGAAATCGAGTTGACTTGCGGGTGCTATTTTTGAGCTTTTGATTCCTTAGCTTGATGGCTTCCTAGCTCAATGGTAGAGCAGTTGACTCTTAATCAATTGGTTCGGGGTTCGAGTCCCCGGGGAGCCACCATCTTTTCCCCGGCGTTATTTCCCAGTCAAAATTAGGAACCTCCCTTCCGGATTCCCGGGCCGGCGTAGCTCAATGGTAGAGCACGTGTTTTGTAAACACGCGGTTGCGGGTTCGAATCCCATCGCCGGCTCCACTTTTGCAAACAGTCCCACTGCCTGGTGGTGTAATGGTAGCACAAACGACTCTGACTCGTTTTGTCTAGGTTCGAGTCCTAGCCGGGCAGCCAATTTTCGACGTCACCTTTCGTCCGCAATCCTGAAGGGATCAATTTTGAATCGGTGTTATGCGACCTATAAGGACGGATTCAATTCCGAGCGCCATTCCCACGGGAAATCGTTCAAAAAAATTCTGAAAACCCGATGTTGCAGCCGACCCCCGCTAGGTTTTATTTGTCCGTATGACAAATGTGGGTTGACACCCCAGATTCGATGAACACTCATCCGCTTTCCCTGCTTTAACCTTATCCAATTTTACCCCCCAACCTGATCACGGGTAGCGAACAGCAAACCAAGAATACCCATAGAATTTGCGGCACGGTTCCTGCAGAACCTCGACCGCCAAAATCGCACCTTTCTCCGCGAAACATTTGGCCGAAAAAACCAAAGAAATTCCCAACCCCCGAGCCCACCCCTTCCAACCATGATCACCCATAGCTTAGCCTTCGTTGTTCTACTCAATAAAACGCCGATGGAGTTGTTCGCCGCCGGCGGCGCCATCATGTGGCCCATCCTCCTGCTCGCGACGGTCGGCCTGACCGTGATCGTCGAGCGCCTGCTCTTCATCATCCGCGAGAACAGCCAGCGCGAGCCCGAGGTCGTCTCGAAGATGCTGGAGTCGGTGGAGAAGAACGACATCGAGGGCGCCCTCGCCCTTGGCAAGAAGAGCGACGACACGGTGGCCCGCATCGTCGTCTACAGCCTGAAGCACACGGACTCGCTCTCCAACGCCTTCTTCCGCGCCTCCGCCCAGGAGCTCGCCCGCTACCAGCAGGGCATGGCGACCCTCGACACCTGCATCACGGCGGCCCCCCTCCTCGGCCTCCTCGGCACGGTCACGGGCATGATGAGGACCTTCGGAGCCCTCGGTTCGGCGGGCAGCGACATCGGTGCCGCGGCCGGCACGATCACCGGCGGTGTCGCCGAGGCGCTGATCGCTACCATGTGCGGCCTCGGAATCGCCGTCACCTGTCTCTTCCCCTTCAACTACCTGAACGCCCGCACGGAGCAGGCCAAGCAGGAGATCGCCGACGCCTCGCACGCCCTTGAGATCCTGATCAAGAAGAACGAGTCCTCCACCACGCACTGAGCCGGCCGCGACTCGTCCTACCATGGCCGGATCAAGCAGTTCCCGAGGCAGCGGAGGCAAGAAGAAGGCGCGCATCGAGATCATTCCCCTGATCGATGTCATCTTCTTCCTGCTCGCGACCTTCGTGCTCTTCACGCTCTCGCTGAACAAGTCCCAGGGACTGCACGTGGCCTTGCCCGAGTCCGAGACGGGAGAGCCGCGCGACCCGTCCGGGACGGCGACCATCACGGTCACCCAGGAGGGGACCATGGCCTGGGACAAGGATCCCGTGACGCTCGATGAGTTCCTCATCAGGCTCAAGACGTTCCACATCGAGCACCCCGACGACGCGAGGGTGCTGATCAACGGCGACTCCGAGGCCTCCTACTCGACCGTCATCTACGCCCTGGACGAGGTCCGCAAGGCCGGCATCCAGAAGGTCCTGATCGAGACGAGGGCCGCAAAGCCCAGCGCCTAAGTTCAACCCCCAACGTTTTTCCTTACCCACACCCACTATGGCAGGCGGAAGTTCCAGAATGGAAGGCGACAAGAAGAAGGCGCGCATCGAGATCATACCGCTGATCGATGTCATCTTCTTCCTGCTCGCAACCTTCGTCCTTTTCACGCTGTCGCTGAGCAGGATCCAGTCCCTGCCCGTGCAGCTGCCTGTCGCGACCCCGTCGACGCCCCAGAAGCCCGACGACGACATGGTGACGCTCCAGGTCTCGGACACCGGGACCTACTTCTGGAACAAGGAGCCGATCGGCGCGAGCGAGCTTGAGCCCCGCCTGCACTCCTACAAGAGCCAGGTCTCCGTGCCCAGGGTCCTCATCGCCGGCGACAACAAGGCCCACTTCGGGCCGGCCGTCTACGCCCTGGACCAGGTCCGCAAGGCGGGCATCGAGCAGGTGTCCATAGAGACGCGCGTTCGCGACACGGGCAAATAACCGCCGCCAGAACTCAAAACGACACATGCGCCGCGACCTTATCATAGGATTCATATTCACGATCACGCTCGAGTTCGTCTTGGCGTGGGGCGGGAACTTCACCCATTTTAAGCCGAAGCCGAAGGTCAAGGAGGAGGAGATCAAGATCGAGATCGTGATGCCGAAGATCGAGCCGGATGAGCCCGAGGTGGTCGAGGACCAGCCGCCGGTTCCCCAGGACATCGCGCCCCCGATGCAGAACGACGTCCCCCAGGTCGTCACCCCGGACTCCTTTGTTCAGCAGATCGAGCCCCCCCCGCCCGACCTGACCGCGATCTCGAAGAACATCGTCAAGATCCCCGAGACCCGCACGGGCCTGGCCGGCATCGAGGTGTTCGACATCTCGAAGCTCGACCAGCAGCCGGTCGCCAAGTTCCAGGCGCGCCCCCAGTTCCCCTTTGAGATGCGCCGCGCCGGCATCTCCGGCGAGGTCCTCGTGGACTTCATCGTCGACACCAACGGCGACGTGAGGAACGCGTTTGCCGCGCACTCCTCCCAGCGCGAGTTCGAGGCCAACGCCGTCCAGGCCGTCAGCAAGTGGAAGTTCCGGCCCGGCCGCAAGAACGGGCACGCCGTGTTCACGCACATGCAGGTTCCGATCGTCTTTACACTCAACGAGGACAACTAGACCGTGCCTTCGAATTTACACCGCCCCGCCTACCTTGGCCTTGGCCTATCGGCCATCGCGTTCCTCCTGGCCGCCCCGGTGGCGCTCCACGCCCAGGACGAGCAGACCCACGAGGAGGCGCCCCAGCTATCCGACAACACGGGCGACGGACTCGCCAAGCTTGAGCCGCTGATCAAGGACAAGGACTGGTCCGGGGCGATGAAGTTGGTCGACGGGCTCCTTCGCGACGCGACCCCCGAGAGCTACGACCAGGCGTTCCTCAACGAGACCGAGGCCCAGATCCTGACGCAGAAGGGCGACTACCCCGCCGCGATCAGGCCCCTGGAGACCGCCCTCACGATCGCCGACCGCCACCACTACTTCCAGGCGAAGCAGGAGGCGGACATGCTCTACTTCCTCTCCCAGCTCTACTACCAGCAGGCAGATGCGGCCAAGACCGACAAGGAGCTCCAGAACGAGGCCTTCGCCAAGGCGATCGGGTACATCGAGCGCTGGTTCGGCGTCACGACCAAGCAGACCGAGGACGTCTCCATCTACTATGCGCAGCTGCTCTACGCGGCGGCCGTCGCCAAGGATTCCGCCCATCCCGACGCCGCGCTGATCCACAAGGCCCGCAAGCAGGTCGAGAAGACCCTGCTGATGACGACCCATCCCAAGGACAGCGTCTACGTGTTCCTCCTGGCGACCCTCCAGCAGGAAGTAGACTACCTGAAGGCCTCCGAGGTGCTCGAGCTCCTGCTCTCCAGGAACCCGAACAACAAGACCTACTGGCAGGACCTGAACATGTTCTACATGGCCCTCGCCCAGGACCCGAAGGACAAGAACCCCGACATGGTGAGGCGCTACAACATCCGCGCCATCAACACGATCGAGCGGGCCCAGGCCCTGGGCTTCATGAAGTCCCCGAGGGACAACTACACGCTCTTCACCCTCTACTACAATATCGGCCAGTACGGCATCGCCTCGGACCTCCTCTACAGCGGCCTCGAGAACAACACGATCGACTCGTCGCTTGAGAACTGGCTGCTCCTTTCGGCGTCCTACCAGCAGATCAACCAGGACTTCAAGTCGATCGAGGTCCTCGAGGAGGCCGCCCGCAGGTACCCGACCAACGGCGAGCTCGAGTTCAAGATCGCCCAGGTCTACCTGATGATGGACAACAACCAGAAGGCCTTCGACCACTGCAAGGCCGCGGTTGGGAAGGGCCACCTCGCCAAGGCACAGCCCGTCTACATCCTCCTGGCCTACATGGCCTACGAGCTCGGCAACTTCGAGGACGCCAAGGCGGCCATCGACAAGGCCATCGAGCTGACCGACAAGCCCGACCACCAGGCCCTGGGCCTTAGGGGCGCGATCGAGGAGGCCATCAAGGAGAGGGACGCCAAGAAGGCGCCCGCCCCGACCGCATCGGCCGACAAATAACATCTTCCGGAATAAAAATGAAGAAATCCAAAATCTATTTAATTATCCCGATCGTCGTTCTCGGCATCTTCTACGGCTACTACTGGAACTTCAGCTCCCAGTACGAGGCCAAGCAGGCGCTCGTCCTGCAGGCCGAGAAGGAGAAGAAGATCGAGAAGCTCAAGCTCGAGGCCGAGAACCGCGAGCACGCGATCCACGACGCCATCGAGGCCCAGAAGCAGCGCAAGGCCGAGCGCCTCGCCCGCGAGGAGAAGGAGCGCACGCAGAAGGACGCCAAGGAGAACGCCAGGCTCGAGGCCGAAAAGGCCGACCAGGAGGCCCAGAAGCTCCTGCGCACGGTCGAGAAGCTCACCAAGGACGTCGAGACGGCCAAGGACGAGATCAAGAAGCTCGATACCGAGGAGAAGCGCTCCAAGGAGGAGATCGGGTTCATCAAGGAGTACACCAACGCCGCCATCGCGAACCAGGCCAAGCTCTCCGAGGTCGTGACGAAGATCGCCGCGGCGGACGCGGCGACCGCCAAGGCCGCGGCCCTCGCCGCTGCAGCCGCCCTGAAGAAGTAAGCCCCCCACCCCACCTTAAAAAAGCAGACACATGAAAAAATGGCTCTACGTGTTGTTCCCTACAGCGCTACTGGGAATATTCCTCTTCTACTACTTCGCCAGCAGGGCTGAGACGCAGGCCCGCGAGGCCGCCCACAAGGAGCAGGTCGCCAGGGAGACCGCCGAGGCCAACCAGAAGAAGCAGATCGCCGAGGCCAAGGCCCGGGAGGACGCCGATCGCCGCAACACCGAGCGCCAGGCCGAGGAGGCCAAGGCGGCCAAGGAGAAGGAAGACAAGTACAACGCCGAGATGGCGCGCATCAAGACGGAGACGGACAAGGCCAACGCGAACGCCGAGACCTATGCGAAGCAGGTTTCCGAGCTCACCATCGAGCTGGACAACCTCCACAAGCAGAAGGACACGATGACCCGCGAGGCCTTTGAGCTAGCGAAGAAGATCGAGTTGGCTGAGGTCGCCAAGCACAACGCGGAGATGGAGATCCAGCGCTACACGGACATCATCGCCAACAGGGCTGACCAGAGCGCCATGGCCAAGATGCCCCCCCCTCCGCCGCCCAAGGACAACAGCTGAGCCTTCAGTCGAAGGTTCAAAGCTCTGATCAAAGGGGCCTTTGACGGCCCCTTTTTGCTGTCCGGGTCACTCGCGAATCGGTCCGTTCGGCAACTTAACAGCATGGGCACCGGGTTATTACTTTAATTATAACCTGCGATGAACCACCCCCTAAAACTACGCCCCTTCGGCAGCTCCGTTGGGGTGATCATCACCTAGGAGGTCCTCAGCAACCTGAATGTCGCGGAAGGGGACACCGTGTACCTCACCCAGGGACCGGAGGGCTACCGGGTCGTGGCGCACGATCAAAACTTTGCCCGGGCTATGGAGATCTATAAGGACGTGGTCAGGGACTACCGCAACACGCTCAGGGAACTGGCAAAGTGAAAGAGCCGGATTGGCTAAGCCGGACTGAGGTCCTGGCATTCCATGAGGAGCAGCTTCGCGAGCATGGAGGCCTGGCGGGGGTCCGCGACGAGAATGCCCTAGAGGGTGCGCTTGCCCGTCCCTCGAATCTTTTCCATTGCGAGAAACCCGACCTCCCCGCGCTCGCGGCCGTCTACTCCCATGGGATCGCGAAGAACCATCCCTTCAGCGATGGCAACACGCGTACGGCCCTTGTCTGCGCGGCGGTCTTCCTTGGATTGAACGGCATCGAGCTCACACTCTCTTAACCAAGGGCGGTTGATAGGATGCTGGTGCTGGCTGCCGGAAAGATGAGCCAAAAGGATGTGGCAAAGCTCATCCGCGAGAACTCGCGCGCCATCCGCACGGGCAAGGACTAGGCGCGATCAAGAGCAAGGGTACACCGATCGGGCCTAATTCTGCCTGCGACCCTAACCCGCCCTGAGGCTAGCCTGGTAAAGGGCAACGTTCGGGATGTAGAATATGGTTGTTACCCGTCACCCACTTACAACAGCGTCTGTGAAATCGGACGGTTTTTTCTGTGCAATCTAAGAAAGGCTGGGATCGGTGCTCCGGCATTCCATTTAATTTGACGGAGGCCCCATTTAGGGCCCTTTTGTTTCCATGTCCACTATCGTGCTTAAATCGCGAGTCGACCGTTTGAATGCCGCGTCGGCCCGGCGTGTGCTGGCGAGGCTCGGGCTGAAGCCTTCGGATGCCGTCAACGCGCTTTTTGCCCAGATTGCTAGCCGAAAGGCGCTGCCATTCGCTCTCGCAACCTCCGATTCCTCCTACGCAAAAGAAGAGTATGGCTTGGACGAGAAAGCGGTCGCTGTCGCAGGCGCTCGAATCCGTCGCCAGATTGCGCGGGAGCGGCGTGCTGGAACTATTCGCAGTGTCTCAAGCATCGCCGATCTGAAGGAGTGAAGCTAGAGACCACCGCATCTTTTCGACGGTGCTTGAGAGGCCTATCAGATGAGCGCCTGGCATCCATCCTCAACACCATGCGGGCCGCAGCCGAGTCATATGGGCGTCCCCACTTACACGGCGGAATTGGCCTAAGAGTCATTGGTGATTTTATCGAGTGCCGCGATGCACTCGATCATCGGTTAGTGTTCCAGCGAGAAGGCGGGGTCTTTGTTTTTTCCTTCTATGGGACCCACGATCAGGTTCGCGCTTTCGTTAGAAACGCCCGCTGACCTCTCGGATACGCGCGCCGGTAATCAGATGCAATTGGAGAGACCGTCCGCCCTAGAGCTTTTAGAGCGCGCGATTCAAAGGTCGATATATGCGGACGCATGTGATCGCCAAAGAGCAATTGTGGAGATTCCCGTTTCCCTTAGGGCTCCGGAGATTCTCAATCTTCCAGCCACCTGGACTTGCCGTTGCTTTTCTTCTTGCGACTCCCCTACCAGCGGCGTCCCTTGCCCTTCAGCGAGCAAGTCGGGGCGTAGCTTAGCCTGGTAGAGCGCTACGTTCGGGACGTAGAGGATGGTTGTTAACCATCAGCGTCTTACAACAGCGGCTGTGAAATCACACAATCTTTTGTGTGAAATTCAGTCAAGAAATGGACTCAGGGAGCCGGATCGTTCCCCTTTGGGATGAACTGAGGAGACCAAGGGAACACGTCTCTTGACGACAAT
>Ga0265324_10000701_pt1 | contig 22350 bp, 12 predicted proteins | sample 41419metaG_FD_198634 | JGI IMG/M metagenome (GOLD analysis project Ga0265324, IMG submission 198634) | Rhizosphere microbial communities from Carex aquatilis grown in University of Washington, Seatle, WA, United States - 4-14-19 metaG | ecosystem: Host-associated > Plants > Roots > Rhizosphere...
GGAACGTGTGCCAGTATACCACCGCAAAGCGCAGGTGGTCGCGCAGGGGTTTGCCTTCGACGATTTCCTCGGCGTTGTAATGCTTGAACGCCAAAGGATTCTTCGATTTCGGCCCTTCGTAGGCTATGGTTTTGATGTTTGGGAATGCGGATTTCATTGTGTGTATTGGTATTTGTTAATTTGTCTTGTTCAGGTTCCAAAAAGTCACTTCCTGGTAAATGCGAAATCAATCCAATATTTGAACGATTTGCTCATGGATCAACTTGCCAAGAATCTCATAGCCGGCGTGATTCGGATGCACGTGATCGCCGAACAGGGCGGCGTTCACACGTCCGTCCGGGTGGCGAAAGGCCGGGCCGAAGTCACGGTAGTAAATCCAGGAAATTTTGCCCAGCTTGGCTTGGAGAAGTTGATTGACCAGGTCAGTGATGACGGGACGAGGCGAAACTTCATCGCGGCGCGGCAGGATACCCAAAAGCAGGATTTTGGCGCGGGGCTGCACTTCATGGGCCCGCACACAAACGGCTGCGATGCCATCGGCAATGTCATCGGCGCTGTTGATGCCAGTGTTGTTCGTGCCGATTTTAATGATGATGAGTTTGGGCGAGGTGCCGTCCAATTCACCATGATCAATCCGCCAGAGCACATTTTCGGTGCGATCCCAACCGAAGCCCAGGTTCTCCACGGACCAGCCAGCGAAGGTGCGCTGCCAAACGTCGGCCGCCCACGCTTTGGGTGCCACCGGCTCGCCGCCCCAATAATGGATGATGGAATCCCCGATGAGCACAATCTCCGGCTGGTGCGTGCGATTATACTCGATCACGGCGGCATGGCGGGTTGGCCAGTCATAAATGGCGTGATCCCGGTTTTGGGGCACCGACATGGTCGTGGCCAGCCCCGGATGTATTTCCGGGCTGGTGGCACAGCCGGCCAACACCAACGCGACGGCGGTGACAATGGATTGAAAGATGCAAAAATTGAATTTGCTCATAACGCTCAGGGCAGCGGCAGTTCTTGTTCCTGGGGCGCTGGCAGATTCCAGCCGTCCAGCTTGAAGAGTAATTTCCTTTCCGTCACCAACGATTCATCCAAGGTCACTTCGACCGAACGCTTTTCTCCCGGTAACAGCGAAAAATAATTATCCTGCCAGAACACCGGCAACACCGGCTCACGCGTGCCGGCAAAAAGTATTTTTGGGTTCAACGCGAAGGCGAGCGAAGCCGACGAATTCGTGAATTCAATGACGAGTTTAAGTTTGCCGTTCTCCTTCAGGAATGGTCCCGGTTTCGCCGTCACGTCCACGGCAGGCAGCTTGGCCAGTTCGGTGAAATCGGCATGCGCGTCGCCTTGGTTGGACAGCCAATAAAAATTGGATGAAAGCTCTTTCCCGGACTGGTCTTGCAGGACGAGTTTCACAAAGCAAATCGGAGTCCGTCCTGCCGGCAAATTCAGTTTGAAAAGGATTTTGCTCTCATCCGCCTTGAGATCGGTCGTGACTTCCTTGGCGAAGATTTCCCGTGCCTGAAAATCATAGGCCTTGGCGGTGACCTTCAGTCCCCCGAAGTCCTGATAGAAGCCGTTCACGAGCTGCACCGCGTTCTCCTTGTAGTTGTATTGCACATGCAGCGGCTCACACGCCTTCTTGGCTCCGTAAAAAGCTCCGTTGGGCATGAGGTAATAATCGAACAACTGCCAGGAAAACTTGGGCCAAGCGCTGTTGAACATCCAATAAATGACGCCGCTCGATTTGTATTTGTTGGCCGCGAACGCCTCGAACATGGCCCGGACCGCCTCCAGTTGGAGCAACTGTGATTTGGCGCAGTAATCCTCAAGGCTGATGGGTTTTCCGTAGCGGGATTCGAGCGCTTGGTGGGCAAGCGGATAGAAATCCTTGCGTCGGCGCAAGTCCCAGCCAGAGCTGGGCGGCCAGAGATCCCGTTCGGGCATCACCCGCTTGATGGTTTCAATCGGCGGGAGTTGTTCGCCATTGGGACCGGCTTCGGTATTGAACTCAAGCTTGTCATACCAGGAACTCGGCGGCAGGTAGCCATACACCTCCGGCCATTCTCCCATGAACAAACCGGTATAACCTGCGAGTTTGCTGGGGGCTTGCGTTGCGGATGAGGAATAGGGCCGCGTGTCGTCGTAGTGCTTGAGGACATTGATGTAGCGCCGCTCCACGTCTTCCGGCGGGAAATTGTCGCTCCCATACAACCAGGTGAAAACCGACGGGTGCGCCCGCAGGTTGACAATCTGATCCCGCCAGCTTTTCTCGGCGATGTCGGCGATGTGCGGCGTCCAGTCTTTCCAACTTTCGAAGGGATAACCGCAACACCAGCCCACCATGATCAAAATGCCTTCCTCGTCACAACGCTCGAATAGATAATCGGAGCCGCGGGGCGCTTCCATCCGCAGCGCGTTCAGGTTCATGAATTTCAAATACCGGATCTCGGCATCCACACGCTCATTGGAAGGACGCAACATCATATCTTCCACATAGCCGCCGCCACGAATCACGATGTTCCGACCATTCACCTGAAACACCTTCGTGTGTTGCTGATCGAAATTGTTCATCCAGGAACTGATTTCTCGAATACCAAACCGCAAGTGCCGCGTGTCCGACACGGCTCCGCCAATCTCAAAGCTCAGGTTCAGGTCGTAGAGATTTTGCGGCCCCACAGTGTGCGGCCACCAAAGGCGGGGATTGGCCATCACCAGTTGAGAAAATTCCTCGGGCGTAAAGGTGATCTCCTTCGTTTCGTTCGCGCCCAGTTCGATTTCCTTGGCGAACTGAATGTTTTCAATGCCCCCTTTCAACCAGCCCTTGACCGGCGCGCTTCCGGCGTTCCGCAACTCCGCAATCACCGTGAGCTTGGCTTGGTCGGTGGCGGGCAGGTTCAGTTTGGTTTTCACGAAGGGATGCTCAATGTGCACCGGCCCGCTGGCGGACAGACTGACATCATACCAAATGCCCATGCCGTGGTCGGGAGGCGTGGGATTCCAGTCCACCCAGGAGATGGAAAGATCAAAACCTCTCGTCGGAAAAATTTCCAGCGCCAGACAATTTGTCCGGCCGGGCTTAACGAACCGGGCAATGTCGAAGGAAAACAGCCGATACGCGCCCTCCAGTTCAGTGGCATCAACCGCCTTTTGTCCGTTCACCCAAAGATTCGCGCGGTAATTCACCCCATGAAACTTCAGCCACACCTGCTTGCCCGCATAATCCGCTGGCAGCTCGAACTCGGTGCGATACCACCACGCCGATTCAAAAGGATTGCCTTCGGGTTTGTCCCATCGCCGCACGCCCGGCAGTTCCAGATAGTTGTTGCCGTAATAAGGATCAGGGCAGACCTTGTTGGCAACCAAGGCCGCCAACACGGTTGAGGGAACGGTCGTCGGATACCAATTGGTGGCGGCATAACCCGGTTGGGAAATGACGCCGCCACCATTGGTGGCCTGAGCCGATGACTGGATCAGCCAGTTGTCCCGCAACACCAAGCTGCCATCGGGCGGCGATCCAGCACGCGCATCAAGCGCAAGGAAAACTGCCAACGACAACCAACATAAAAGACGCGCACACATTTGTTAAAATGCCTGCGGTCATTTGTCATTTCCCGCAGCCGGCAGGATGGAGATTTCCGCCGCGCTCGTCCAGCCGTTGCCATAGATCTCCCGCAAGGCCGTGAAGCGGAAAAACCGCGCATCCACCGGAGCGAACGTGACTTGCTGGAGCGACGGGTTGTTCTGGATGTTGGCGAACGTGCCGGAAACGATGTTGGTCGTCCAACCGGTTCCATCCGCGCTCGTTTCAAAGCGGTATTTCTCGACAGTGCCGTTGGCGTTTCCGTCCTGGCGCGGCAGATAGGTGAAGCCGGCAATGCGATTCGTCTTGCCCAGGTCAATCGTGATGGCATGCGGCAGCTTCAAATCCTCGTTCCAGCGAGTGTGCCAGAAGGTGGACGATTTGCCGTCAATCGCATTGGCGGCGCCGTTGTTTTCCCCGGCCATTTCCTCGCTGTCCACGGCGACCACTTTCCAGCCCGTGGGCGGCAGACCGGCAAAGGTTTTTGAAGCCACAATGCCCAGCTGGCCGTTCGGCATCACGCAGGCGGCTTTCACGGTGCCGGTCAAGGGCAGTTTGACCGGCGTGGTGTAAACCGGCGAACTGGTGGCCGGCTCGGTGCCATCCACGGTATAAACCATTTTGCCGGCGCCAGGGTTGCTGATCGTCACCAGATTATCGGCGTCACGATCCGAGATGGCGGGAGACTGGCCGTAAAGGGATCGCTTGAAGAGTCCGATTTCCGCCAGCGTCGGTTCGAGGCGCGCGCCGGTGATGCGGATGCGCACCTGGTCGGTGGTCACCGGCGATTTCAACCGGATGAGCCGGTGATGGCCAACGGTCGTGAGTTCATCGGATTGAATTTTCTCCGCGTTGGCCCACGCCGAGCCGTTCCACGTTTCAATAACGAAGGATTCAATCCGTTGACCGCGATGATCCACCGCTTCCTGCAACGAAACGATGTCGAACGTAACCGCCTTCGGCAAGGTGAGCGTCACCGTGCCGTTGGTCTGGCCCGGCGCGGCTTCCCACCAGGTGTCGAGATTTCCGTCGAGCGTCAGTGACGCGTCATGCGAGCCGCTGGCGTTGTCGGCGGTCAATTTGCCGCCGGCGGCGAGATCGCTGGCAAACGTGTCCTTGACCACCAGCGCCGTCTTGGCCAACGCCTCAAGCTGGTCGTCGGGAATCAGCCCGCGCGTGTCCGGCGAAAGATTCAGGATGAGATTTCCGTTACGCCCGATGGACCGGTAATAAATGTCCGACAACTCCGACAAACTCCGGGGATGTTTCTGCGGCGCCCAAAACCAGGCGCCACGGTCGAGAATGGTGACGTTCACTTCCGCCGGATACCACCAGAGATGCGAGCCGGGCGTGAGCCGCGCGCGGCTGCCGAGATCGCCATACAAATCCGGCCAGCGGCATTGATCCGGCGCGGTCGGCAGCGGAACCACGCTCCACTCCGTGGTGCGGCCCACGCCGCCTTCGTTGCCCACCCAGCGCACGTCCGGGCCTTTGCCCATGATGACGGCGTTGGGCTGGAGGCTGCGAATCAAATCATACCACACCTGGTAATTGTAAGTTTCTTTGACGCTCGGATCGGGATTCGCGCCGTCGAACCAGACTTCCGAAATCGGCCCGTATTCCGTCAGCAACTCGTAAAGCTGGTTCAGGAAATAGCGATTGTAGTCGTCCACCATGTAGGTGTAATTCGTGAAACCCGGGGTCGGCGCGCGGCCGTTCGCGGGATTGCTCTGGAAGCTCGCGGGATCGGTCGGGATGACGGACAGCACGTTGCTGCTGCCGTTGCCGTAATACCCGCCGGGATTTTTCGGATTCGTCCGCAGCTGAAAAAGATCCGCCGGCGAAAGATAAACCCCCAGCTTGAGGCCGTGGGCGCGCGCGGCATCGGCCACTTCCCGCACCTCGTTGCCCTTGCCGCCGCGCCACGGACTGGCCGCGACCGAATGCGGCGTGTAGCGCGACGGCCAATAGCAAAAGCCGTCATGGTGCTTGCAGACGAGCACGATCATCTTGCCGTCAAAGTTCTGCATCGCGCTGCACCATTGATTGGCGTCCAGCGCCGTAGGATTGAAAATCGAAGCATCTTCGCGGCCTGTTCCCCACTCGACGCCGTTGAACGTGTTCACGCCGAAGTGGAGAAAAAAGGTCCGCTCCAGCCGCATCCAATCCGTCTGATTGGCGCGCGGCAAAACCTTCGCGGCTTTCTCGGCGATGACGGCAGAGGAATCGCCGTCGTTGATCACCTGTTCAGTAGCATAAGGTATCGGCTCGGCTGCTCCGGCAAGGGTTGCGGCACCCGCCGATATGGCGAAAACCCCAAGAAGTGCTGCCAGGATGACTTTAGAAGTTTTCATTTTAGTAGTTTGCATTTTAAAGTTGTTCATTAGTTTTTGCTGTTCGAAGTCGAAGTGGCGGTCACCGGTTCAAAGATCACCCGGCGATAGCTGGTAAGGTTTGGCATGCCGTTGTCCGTCACTTCGCAAATGACGTGAAAATTCTTTCCCGCCGAATCGGATGGCACACGGACGGTGATCCGGTTTGAATTCGTAATCGCGAGCGGAACCGCCGGTTGATAGGTCCCGGCTTCCGACAGGACCCACCATTTGAAAACAAGTTTGTCGCCATCGGGATCTTTGGTGTCCGAGGCATCCAGCATCACGGAACGGCCCGGAGCGGCGGACACGATAACATTATCGAGGCTCTTGTCGCCATTGATCACAATCATCGGATTGCGATTGCCGGCGCCACGTTCAGCCCATTTCATCCGGGCCGCAAAGTCGTTGAAGATGGCCGGCTCAAAATAGGTTTCATACTTTTTTGAAATGGGATTCGCCGGAGCGCCCGGCTGATTGACATACGCGGTGGTCGTTTTGTCCGCGCCGGTTCCCCGCGCAAAAAAACCGCCCCAACCGCCGAATCCTGGCTGCTCCGGAGTGTTGAGACCGTTGGGCATTACGTAAAGAAACGACGGTGTGTCACCCTCCACTCCATATTTGTATTTGGGATACACCCTGCCCAGATTTCCGTGTCCTTGAATGTCAGCTTCATACCGGCTCCAGCTTTTCCTGCCGGCGTCGCACTGATACAGCCAGGCGGATTCATCCCAGAGAAACATCAGGTCGTGCTCAAACTCGCGCCGCAGCCATTGGTGCGAGCTGATTTCAAACGGAACTTTCGCCCCCCAATCCTTGTCCTGATCCGTGATCGTGTAAATGCGGAATTTGTGCAGAAAGGCTTTGAGCTGCTCCGGCGTCCGTTCCTTCTGCACGCGCCAGACGGCTTGGGCAAACGTGTTCGCGCCTCCCCAAACGGCGACATAGATCGGGCGCTCGTCCTGCTCATCGGCAAGTCGGATCAAAAAATCGCTGCCGGCTGAAGCATTGGTGTCACCGAGTTGCTTGAAACCCAATCGCAGGCTGCCCAGCATGGTGCGGGAGCGTAGATACGCCGGACTCGGCCAGTAGCCGAGTTCCTGCCGTTTGGATTCTGCGTCAACGGAAAGAAAGTTTGTCTGCCCGGAACGCTTCATCAGGTTGGGCGAGTCCTGCTCATACGCAGCAATCGTGGATTTGAGGATTTCCAACCACGCCACCGGATAGGCGCGACCACTGTTATTCCATCCGCTGCCGGCAATCAGCCCTTCGATTTCAAACCGGTCGGCATAGGCCAGGAGCCGGACCAGCGACTCCTGATCGTCGGGCTCGCAATCGCCCGGTGATATATCGGTCAACACCACGAGACGCGGCTTGAGCGTGGCCGCGACGAGCGACTGCGACGCGACGCCGACGCTCAAAACAACGGCCAGAATTTTTGCTATAGTTTTCATTGGCGCGAACTTTCCTCAGCTCGATTTTACAACAACCATCGCCGCTTTCAATCCGTCGGCTTCAGCTTTGAGGATGAATTTGCCCGGGTCACTAGCGGGCCTTCTCCTCCATCCCTACAAACTCCGGTTCGTATGGCCCGAGTTCGAAACCGTCCACGTAATCCCGATCATACAGAATACTCCGGGAACGACCTTTCAAGTCCACGCGTTTGGCGGTGCCTTCCAGGTTCAGATAAAGGATGTGTGTCGCATCAATCTGCCGCGCCATCACACCGCCGGGCACTCGTGGACCCGTCTTGATTGCCAGGCGATCAATCAAATCACCGATGACAGCGTCCAGAACTTCTACTCGGGCCGGCAATCCAACGTAAACCGCGGTGCCGTTCCCGAACTTGTGCGCCGTCACCGCAGGGTAATCGCGGTCCAGGCTCACGATGCGGCCCAGAACCTCGGCACCCTTCGGCTCAATGACATCGAAGCGCGGCGACTGGCAATTGATCTCGCGATCGCGATAGTTCACGCGCAGTTGCCGGCCCCGCAAATCGAGGCGCGACACTTCGTTCATGAATTCGGATTCCTCAAATCCCGACACCCGGATTCCGAAGACATCGCTCAACCGGCCCGGCAGCGTGGTTGCGAACACCTGTCCGCGCTCGTCCAACATCGCCGAATAGCCGGTCATCACCACCGTGCCGCCGCCACGGACGAATTCGCGAATCTTGTCCGCGCTGACCTCATCCATGACCGCGACGCCAGGGATGACGAGCAGCTTGTATTGCAACTGGCTCCGGGAAATATCCACGACACGCATGTCCACGTTGCGCTTATTGAAAACATTGAAAGCGGTTTGAACCTGTCCGTCGTGCGGTTCGGGAAAACTCGCGCTGGCGATCTGGCTCGGAAATGAAAACGCCAGCGCCACCTCGGGCTTGGGTTGATAGGGGAAGCCGAAGCGTTCGATTTTTCGGAACTCCGACGCGATGGTTTTGTATTCGTCGTATTTGCGGTTTGGTATGCCGTCCCAATCGAGCATGCCTTCGAGGAATTGTTCCTCGCCAGCGTGCATGCTCTGCCACGTCCAGCCACAGACCAACTGGTTTCCCTGCATGAGCGACGCATACGCCGATTTGCGGATGGAACCGGGGGTGGCGGTCATCGTCGTGAATTCCGTGCACCAGAACGGCGTGGTGTTCTCAAACTGAATTCGCGCCATGCCGAACAAAGCGTTCTCAATTCCGCCGCTGCTCCGCAACGAGTTGCCGGGATAAAATCCGCAGCCGCCGCGCGAAACCTTTCCCGTGTAGGCAATCTTTGCGTAATCGAAATATTTCATGCTGCTGTAGTACCAAAAATTCCCGGTCGTCAGAACACCGGGGGCACCGGCGTTTACGTGCTCAATCAATTTCAGCATGAATCCATTAACTTCGTCGGAAATGAACCGCCGGAAATCCAGCACCCGCTCGGGTGAACCAGGAACACCTCCGCCCGAAAGCGGAAGGCCGATCTCGTCGAAATCACCGATGCGCCGCGACCAACGCTGGCCGGCCCACGCATTGTTCAGGTTCTCGACGTTGCCATACTTCGCCTTCAGCCACGCGACGAACCGCGTCTTGACCGTCTCCGAATACGAAATCGGACCGTCGCCCGTCTCGTTGTCGAGACCAAAGGCGAGCAGCGCGGGATGCTTCGCATAGTGGCGCACGAGCGCGTCGGCGAATTGCAAGGCGTGCTGCTGGTAGTAAGGATCACCCACGTCGTCCATGTAGCGGTGGTTTGGGTACTGGCGGTTGCCATTCGCATCCACGACATCAATGGAGGGATACTTGTGGTGCAGCCAGAGCGGCGCGGGATGAACCGCGATATCGAGGATGACCTTGATCCCGGCGGCGTTCATCTTGTCCATGACCTGATCAAACCATGCGAAATCGAATTGGCCGTCCTTCGGTTCATAACTGTCCCAGGCCAGGTGTCCCATCCGCACGACGCGGATCCCGGCCTGTTGCATCAGTTGTATGTCACGAGTCCACGTTTCCGGGTTTGAATCGTGCGGATGATAGTTGGCACCGACGTACAGTTCCTGGGCGTGCCCGCTGACGGCAAGACTAAAGATCGCCAAGCTGACGAAGCCCTGGACGAAACAAGATCGAAGTTTGGATAGGTTCATACTTGTTCCTCACCGCACGGGCCCGAACAGCGTAAACTCGGCCACACCCGGCTGGATACCCTCAGGGTGACCCAGCACCACCAGCCGCGCCCGGTTCGCCGTGGTCGGGACGCACTCGCGATAATCAATGAGAAAGTCCTCCGTGCTCTCGCTGCGATCCACGATCGTCGTCCACTTGCCGGACGAGGTCTCCGCCTCCACGCGGTAGCGAAACGGCCCCGGCTTCACACCCTTGGGAGTGTCGAGACCGACATCGCGCCAGATCACGCGCACGGCGCGGATTTCCGAGGTGGGAAACGAAGTTGTAAGCACGGGCTGCGCATCGTCCGCAGCCGGAAGCCACCACGTCATCATCGAGTAGTCGGCGGCGCGCCGCCCGGCGGTGTTGGGCGCGCTGGAACTGCCAAACGTGGGCTCGCCATCGTTGAGCGCAACCCACGGCGTCGCGTCGGCGGCGATGGAGACAGGCTGCGGCGTCGAGGTGGCCGCCGGCACATAGAGATTGCCGGCGGAGTCAATCGCGGCGGGGTCCATGCCGATGCGCCGCTCGAACCCATGCACAACTGCGGCCAGCACCGTGTAAAATGTCCACAGGCGATCACCCGGGCCGCGCACGATGCAACCGTGGCCCGTGCCGGTGATGAAGCCTTCCGTCGTGCGAAAAATCGGATTGCGCGCCTGCGGGCGAAACGGCCCCAGCGGCGAGTCGCCCACGTAGCAGCCCATTGCATAGGTGTGATACTGCGTCCCGCCCGAGGAATACGTCAGGTAATAGCGTCCGTTGTGCTTGACCATCCATGCGCCCTCCATCCAGCCGACATAGCGATTCTGGTTGTGGTTGCCCGTGGACTCCCAGGAAAACGTGTTCGGCTGAAACGGGATCATCTCGCGCGGTTCGCCTTTGAGATTGGTGATGTTGGTGGCGTCCAGTTCCACGCCCCAGATTCCGCCACTCGGCGTGCAGCCCCAGTAGAAAAATAAACGGCCGTCGTCGTCGGAAAACAACATCGGATCAATCATCCCCGGAATCTTGCCCTGCCCGAAAGGAATCTTCAGCGCTCCCACCGGGCCAAACGGCCCAAGCGGCGATTGGCTCTCATATATTTCCGAGCCGGAGCCCATCAGGAGAAAACGCCCCGCGTGCCGCACGACCGTGGGTGCGTAGCCGAGGTCGCGCACGTTGAGCGGATGGTGCTGCCAAGTCCGACCCTCGTCGCGGCTCACCCACGCCATGTCGCACGACGGGTAGAGATACCACGCCCCCTCGAACCACAGCGCGGTCGGATCAGCGAGTTCGCGGTATTGCTCCTTGCGCTCGGCGAGCCACAGGCCGCCGTCGTTCGGCTCGCCCTTGGTGATGTCGCGAACCTGTTTCCCCACGGGATAGTCGGGAATCGGGAGCGGGTTGCAGTAGCGCTCCGGCGCGCGCGGCTCCGCGGCAATGAGCGGGCTGGCGGCGAGGGCCGCGAGCGTCGCGCCCACGAGGAGGTATGAGAGGACACGATTCATGGCGTCGTAGGCGAATCAGTTCGTGATAACATCCACTTCGGCATATCCGACGTCGTTGTTGCCATCGGTGTTTCGTAAGGCCCGCAACTTGATGTAGCGCCCGTTCGCCGGAGCGAATTTCTTGGTCTGCCACACGCGGTTGTTTTTGATGTTCGAGAATTCCCCCTTGTCCACCAGCTTCCACTCGGTGTTGTCGGGAGAGACATAGAACTCGTAATCCGCGATAACGCCCGGACCCCACATGCCTTGATCGGGGAAGTATTTGAAGCCAGCCAAAGTCTTCTCGCTGCCGAGGTCAATGACCAGATCAACGGGCATCGTTTTGTTCCGGCCCTGTTTCCACGACGTGGACGGGTTTCCATCCAGAAGAGCGTAAGGCTGGTTGCCCGTGACTCCGACGATCTGCCAGTCTTTACGGCAAACGTCGAAATTCTCCTGCGCCACCGGGCTGGACTTGCCCGTGGCCGGATCGAAGGCGATCGCCTTGGCCTCGACTTTTCCGTCGCCCGTCGGAACAGGGCCGGTAAAGCGCGCGGATTTTGGCGTCGGCGGCGTGCCATCGAGCGTGTAATAGAACTGCGGCCCGACATCGCCGGAAGCAATCGCGATTTCGCCCTGGCGATTGCGGGTGATGAGCGGTGCGTCGAGAATCAGCGGCGCATTGTAGAGTCCGATGGCGGAAATAACCGGAGCGGCCTTCGCATCGGTGATGTTGAAACGAACCTTGGTCGCTTCGACAGCCGGGAAACGAAGGATACGCTTGTAACCGATGGTGCTGCCCCGGGCCAGTTCCTTCCAGTTGCCGTCCACATACGCCTCCACCGTGAAACCTTTCACGCGCTGCCCGAGCCGGATGTATTCCTGCGCCAGGAAGCGATTGAACAAAGTTGGCTTCTTGAACTCGATGGTGAGCGTCGCCTTGTTGACGTTGTCGTCCGTGGCCCAATACATGTTCTTCTTTTCGTCCACGGCGTTTTGCGGGCCGAATTTCTTGGAGTCGCCGCGGGTGTTGGACGCTTCCACTTTCGCCTTTTTAGCAAGATTCACGGCGAAGGTTTCCTTGACCACCTTGCCCATTTCCACGGCGTGCTTCACGTCAGTCGGGTGGATCGTGCCATCGGGCCGGATCGGAAAATTGAGCAGGAACGAGCCGTTGCGGCCGATGGAGTTGTAATAGGTATCCAACAACTGCGGCACGGTCTTCACCTTGTCATCCTCGGCGGGATGGTAGAACCACTCGGGCCGGATGGAAGTGTTCACCTCGGCGGGAACCCACGAGTCGCCGCCTTCCAGTCCGAAATGCAGCATGGGCCACGACACATCGCCGGTCGCGTTCAACTGGCTCCAGTTCATTTCGCCGACATAGCCGGATTCAGTGCCGACCCAGCGCAGGTCGCCCCGTTTTCCGCCGTCGTTCCAAATAACGATGTTGGGCTGGAGCTTCCGCACCAGCGCGTAAGTGTTCGCCCAATCGTAATAGGTCTTCGAGTCAATTTTGCGCTCTTCATTCGCGCCGCCGTAGTAGCCGGTGCCACCGTTGGCTCCGTCGAACCACACTTCGAACACGGGTCCGTAGTTGGTGAGCAGCTCCGTCAACTGATTGCGGAAGTAGGTGATGTATTCCGGCTTGCCATAATCCGCACGGTTGCGATCCCACGGGGAGAGATAGACGCCGAACTTCAGGCCGTATTCCTTGCAGGCGGCGGCCACGTCGCGAACGATGTCGCCCTGCCCATTTTTCCACGGGGCGTTTTTCACGGAATAGTCGGTGTATTTGGAGGGCCATAGGCAGAAACCGCAGTGGTGCTTCGCCACGATAATCACCCCGGTCATGCCCGCCTCCTTGCAGGTTCGAACCCATTCGCGAGCGTCCAGGTTCGTCGGATTGAAGGTCTTGATGTCCTCGTTCCCGAATCCCCACGATTGGTCGGTGTAAGTGTTCAGCGAGAAATGGAGGAAGGCGTAATATTCCATCTCGTGCCATCGCATCTGATTTTCCGATGGGACGGGACCAAAGGGGGCAGGAGCCTTGACTTGAGCGTTGCAAACGCCGATCGAGAACAAGGAAAGAAGCAGACTGGTTAGAAGGTTTCTGGACATAGGTTTTTGGAATGAGAGGAGAATGCCAATAATTTCAGTTGGATTGCTTTTGGTGTTATGATTTTAATCTGCCGGGTTGATAATTCCGGCAAAGCCGCCGCCAGGAGCGAGTATAAGCGTCAACACGGTCTCGGCATTCACGCCAGAAGTTGATTCCAGGACCGTTTGATAATTGGAAAATTTCGGATCGTCGGCAAAACGGTGCAGCGCCCATTTCTTCCGGCCCAAAAAGTTCAGCGGCACGTTCAGTGAGGCGACGGCATCGCCGTTCATTGCGGCCAGAAACCAGCGGTCGCCGGAGCGGCGCGCAATGACGATGGATTTACCAACCTCAGCATTCAACACCACGGTTTCGTCCCAGACCGTCGGCAGGTTGCGGAAGAACTCCACGCCCGGCTGGCCGCGATAATTCGCCGGACTGTCGCATAACACCAGCAGCGGACTCGGATAAATCACGGTCATCGCCAGTTGCCGCGCCCGGGTGCCCATGACTTGCGCGGGGAAAGTCATTTTGAAATCCGCCGGCTTGCGGTTCAGAAATCCGCCGGGCGTGAAATCCATCGGGCCAAGCAACGCGCGGGTGAAGGGCAGCGTAATGGTGTGTTGCAGCGTGCATTGATTGCCGCCGAGCTTGTTGTATTCATTCCCCAGCACGCCTTCCTGCGTGATGTAGTTCGGATAAGTCCGCGCCAAGCCGGTAGGTTTGTAAGCGCCGTGGAAATCCACCATCAACTTGTGTTTCGCGGCGGCTATTAAAACGTCCTCATACCACTTCACAGTTTCCTGGCTGTCGCTATTCATGAAATCCACTTTCACGCCGGCAGCGCCCCATTTTTCCATCGTGGAAAAAACCTTTTCAAAGCCGGCCTTCTTCAAGTTGTCCGAGTGCATCCAGACAAACAGCCGCACGCCGTGCTCCTTGGCATAGGCGAAAACTTCCGGCACGTTCATGTGCGGTTCAGCCACGGTAGGATCGCCCTTGGACCAGTTCCAATCCATCAATTGATACGACCAGCCCATCTCGGCCGCGAAGCCGATGTATTCCTTTTCCGACGCCGTGTCACCGCGCGCCTCGAGGCCGGTGAACTGCGGCAGGTTGGTGTTCACACCGGTCCACCACGGATCCCACGCGCAGATGCCGGGCTTGACCCACGGCAAATTTCCGAGACGGTTCGGGGTGGCGAGATTCGCAATGAGATCGGAATTAATCAAATCCGCCGCCGTGCGCCCAATCATCAGCACCCGCCAGGGACTCACCCGCGGCACGTCCGACACGACGAGGCCATTCCAGTTGTTTCGCGAGGCAAGTTTGACGCCGACAGTTTCCGAGCCGGTGCCGGTGGTAAACATGCCCGCCCAATCCAGCAAATCCGCTTCCGCCACGGCAACATACACTCCGGGCGCTTGCACCAGCAGCGGCAGCGTGTTCCACTTCCCCGGTGGAATCGTGCTTAATCTGGCTTCGGGATAGTGGTTTTCCGCGCAGGGCGATTGTTCACCAAACCAGCAACGGCTGTCTTCCGCGAAATGAAATTCCGTCAATTCATTCGCCAGCACAAAATGGCCGAGTTTGGAGGCGACAGGCAGGTCGTAGCGGAAAGCCACACCCTCGTCGTAGGCGCGAACGATGAGTCCGAACGTGCGATCCTGCTCCTGCAACGTCAGCCGCAGTTCCTGCCAATGATCCCGCACCTTCAGGCGCTTGCCAAAATGATTTTCCCAACTGCCATCGTGCGACGCTGTTTTGGTCCCGGCAATGACTGCCTTCGGGCCAAGCTTGGTGCCGTCTTGAAATTCCAGACCAAGCCGGGAATTCGTCAGCACGGTTTTGCCATCCACCTCAACCCGGTAACTGAGCCCGCCCTCGTCCGAGACGATCACCTTTACCCCGCCGCTTGGAGCGACCAGTTGGTGTTCGGCGGCGGTTACGACGGACGCGCAACCGACTGCGATCAATGTCATGGACAATAACAGTGAGTGCGTCCGGCAGAGTGCTTTCGTTTTCATAATGTTGATTTTTATTATCCACAGACCGCTGAAAATACGCCCGCTGTTTTTCTCGCTGGATTGGCTTTAACCCCTAGCGGCTGTTGTTGAATGAGGTTGGTCGGCAATGCTGACTTGGGCTGAGTGGCGGCGGTTCTCATTGGGTGTCCCTCGTGAAGGCAAACGAGCGGATGTCGGTGATCGGTGTGTTCTTGGTATCCGAAGCGAACTTGAAATACACGGCGTGGCGGCCGCTGATGTTGCGGACCGGGATCGTGATTTCGCGCCACGAGTCTTTGCCGGGCTCCTGGTGATCAATATCGACGGAGCCGAGTTTTTCGCCGTCGGTCTTCGGGTCACCGAGCCAGACCTCGACCTGTCCGGAGGTCTGCGCATTGCGAAACTGGAGGGTAAACTGGGTGAACTGCCCCGGCAGGATCGTGTCGCCGAAATCGAAGTATTTATAGCCCACCACGCAGTCGTTCTTGTTTCCCATCACCGGATGCGTGCACTTGTCGAGTTCGGTGACATAGCTGCCGCCGCGGAAGACGCAAGCGATGTCCGCCTGGGTGAACTTGTAGGGATTGAGGCTGGTTTCAAAACCAAGGGAGGTTTGCTCCACTTGCTTGATGCTGCCGTCGGCCTCGATCGTGATCCGTTCCGCGCAGGCGCGGCGCGAGAAGACCGACCGGTTTGACATGCGATGATAGAAGACATACCACTGGCCGTTCAGCCTGGCCAGGCCGCCGTGGATGTTGCCGCTGTTCGCATCCACTCTCTGACTCACGATGACCCCGCCATAGGCAAAGGGTCCGGTTGGGGACTTGCTGGTGGCATAGGCCATGTTCTCGCCTTGGGCATAGACGAGGTAATAAAGTCCGTTGATCTTGTGCGGAGAAGGGCCCTCCTGATAGTTGAACGGGGCTCCCTTCGGCAGGATGTTCGACTGGTAGGTATCCGGCAAAATGTCCGTCATCGTCTTCGGGTCGAGCTGCGCCATGTGCGAACTGCCGCCGCCCCAGTAGAGATAGACCTTGCCGTCATCGTCCACCAGCACACCGGGATCGAAATATTGACTCCATCCGCCAAAGTCGGCAGGGGCTCCCGCTGGAGCATTGATCTTGGAAATGATCTTGAATGGTCCAGCGGGCGTGTCGCCCACGGCCACGACGCACGGTGCGCCGACGACTTGCGCGAAGTAATAGTATTTGCCGTTCACCTCGACCAAATCGGGGGCATAAAACTCGTAGTCGGACCAAGTGTAGTCTTTCTTGTGCCCGTCAACATCCCGCGTGGCGAGCATGATGCCGTGATCGGTCCAGGTGTTCAGGTCGTTGAGCGGCGCCGACCAGACTTTCAGGATATGGTCGCAGAAACGGTCGGAGCCGGCCTTGTCGTGGGAGCCGTAAAGATAGAGGCGATCTCCAAAGACGCGTGGCGAACCGTCGGGAATGTATTCGTAGCTGGGCAGGAAGGGGTTGGCGGCATGCAGGGCCAGGGGGATTCCGGCCACGCCGAGCAGGAAGCCGAGGGATTTCGCCAGGCACGCTTTTGTTAAACGATAGGCTTTCGTCATCACGGACATTCGTAGCGAGTCCGGCCGGCAGATTGCTTTCATTTTCAAGATGGTGGGGTTCATTTGGTTCGAACCTCAATCGTCGCCGCTTTCAGTCCGTCGGCTTCGGCTTTGAGTGTGATTTTGCCCGCGTCACCAGCGGGCCGGAGAATAGCGAGGGCACGACCTTCGTAAGTCTTGTGCAGCGGCAGTCGGAAGCTGGCAGCGTCGTTCGGAGAGGAACTGCCGGCAGCAGCGAGTTTGCCCGCACCAGTCACCGTGAACTGAACAGGAATTGCGGCAGTAGGAACCACGTTGCCATTTTGGTCAACCACCTCGACTGTGACATAAGAAAGGTCGTTGCGATCAGCGCGAATCGTGGAGCGGTCGGCAGTGAGACGGATTTCTTTCGGTTCGCCGGCGGTTTTCAGCGTCGTCGTCGCGACTTCTTTGCCGTTGATCAAACCAATCGCGCGCAACTCACCGGGTTGATAAGGCACGTCGAACTTGGCCGTGAGTTTGGTGGCGGCGGAGACCGTTTTTTCACCGATCACTTTGCCGTTGAGTTCGAGACGAACGCTGTCGCAACGCGAATAGACGGCCACCGGCAACGGCTTGCCTTCCTGGCCCGGCCAATTCCAACTCCGCGCTTCATCCGGCCAACCCCAGCCGCTGACGCGTTCCCAAGCTCCATCCGGCAGCGGCGTGTGAACCATCATTTCAATCTGGCTGCGATTCCAGACCACGTCGCGATAGTAGGACTGCGGCTTCTTGAAACCGCACACGTCAATGTCGCCGCACCAGGCGTTGAACCACGGCCACGGCTTGAGAAAACTGTCCTGCTCGTTGCTCGGCGTGCTGTGGCCGATGCCTGATTCGCCGAAGTAGTCCATAGCGGTCCAAACGAAGTCGCCGATGACGTAGGAATGTTTTTCAACGAGTGACCAGTAATCGAAAAAGTCTTTCGGATACGATTCGGTCGCCATCATCACGCGCTGCGGATTCCGCGCATGATCGGTTTCATAATGTTCCGGCAGATAATTGTAGCCGCCGATGTCGAGATGCTTGAAAGCGATATCGGAAAGCTGATCCCAATTCCGGCTGACGTTCCCCCAATCCGAGCAGATGGCTTGCGTGATCGGGCGCGAGGAATCATGCGAGAGTACCGCTTCGCGCAACATCTTCGCGGTCGGCTCGGCGCGGAATTGGTCCGGAATTTCGTTACCAATGGACCAAATCACAACAGAAGGATGATTGCGGTCGCGACACACCATTGAGGCAATGTCGCGCTCAGCCCAATCCTTGAAATATAGGTGATAATCCTGTCCGTTCTTGCCTTCGTTCCAACAGTCAAACGCCTCGTCAATCACCAGAATTCCCAACCGGTCGCACGCGTCCAGAAACGCAGGTGACGGCGGATTGTGACTGGTGCGAATCGCATTGAAGCCGTTCGCCTTCATCAATTCCACGCGGCGCTCTTCCGCGCGGTCAATCGTCGCCGATCCGAGCAGTCCGTCGTCATGATGCATGCAGCCGCCCTTGAGCTTGAGCATCTGGCCGTTGAGTCGGAAACCGTTCTCGGCGTCCACTTCGATCTTCCGAATTCCAAAACGAGTCGAAGTTGTGTCGAGCGTTTTGCCGGCCGCCACGATTTGAATTTCCGCCGAATAAAGTTCCGGAGAATCCGGCGACCACAGTTTCGGTGAGCGCACTTCGATCAACTGCTCCACGGTGCGGGTTTCGTTGGAGCCAAGGCGCAATTTGCTTTCGCTGGTTTGAACCGTTTTGCCCTTGGAATTCAGCACGCGCGCGCGAACAACCAAGCCAGCATCAACGCCGCTGTCATTGCGCACTTCGGTCGCGATCTTTACGGTGGCTTTCTCTTTTGAAACTTCCGGCGTCGTCACATACACGCCCCAAGTCGGCACATGAATCGGCTCGGTGACGGCGAGCCAAGTGTGGCGAAAAATTCCCGAACCGGAATACCAGCGGCTGTTCTTGCCTTCGTTGCGGACGCGAACGGCGATGACATTTTCCTCGCCCGCCGGTTTCAGGTAAGGCGTCAGGTCAAATTCAAAACTCGTGTAACCGTAAGGATGGTTGCCGAGAGACTTGCCGTTAATCCAGAAATCCGCGTTCATGTAAACGCCGTCGAACCGCACCGCCACGTACTTCCCCTGCTCCGCCGGAGTCAGCTTGAAGTGTTTGCGATACCAACCCGTGCCGCCCACGACGTGGCCCGTGGACGCGCCGCCTTCGCCGCCTTCGCTTTCAGCGGTGTCGAATGGCCCAACGCGAACGGCCTTAACGCCTGCCTCATAAATACCGCCGTTGCCGGTGCCGTCGAAAACGCGCACCGCGAGCACATCCGAACCGTCGCCATGCACGAGCGACGCAGGAATGCGATAGTGGCGTGAAGTGTCATACGCCGTGCGATAATCAGGTGGAAACGATCCCGTTCCGCCGATGCGTTCGCCGTTCAGAAAAGTCTCGTCCACATCGTCAACCTTGCCGAGCGACAGATCAAAGTCTTTGCCTTTGCACTCGGCGGGAATTTCGATGTGGCGACGAAACCAGCCGTAAACATTGTCCTCGGTGTAATTCGAATGATGTTCCCAAGTGTCTGGGAGCGTCACGCTCTGCCAGTTACTGTCGTCGAACGCGGGCGCTTTCCATGCGGCGTCATCGCCTTTTTGAAAACGCCATTGGCCAACCGTCACGGACAATTCGGGGACGGACGATTTTTCCAACGGCGGCAAATCATCGATGCTCCAGTCGTGCGGCACGTCGAGCGTTCGCCATTTGCCATCGTCAAAGCTGGCAGCTTCAGCGCCCGGCGCGTCCGCGCGCAAGAACTGCCAGCCGGAGTCGAAGGTGCGGTCGCGGATATCGGCGGCATCCGCAGCCATCGCGGCGGAATACAAAACGCCCGTTACAGTTGTGACCCGCGCAAACCACGCGAGGCGACGAATTTTCATTTTCATAATGCTTTTGTAATTAACGTATGATCACCGTGTTCATGGATTGAGCAGGCACATCCAACCGCAGCGATGTCGCTCCAACTGCCACCGTGGCGGATACGGTCTGCGCGGTGTTGTTGGCAAACGCCAGCACCTTGCTGCCGTCGAGGTTCTGGAATGCGACAACTTCTTTGAACGGCCCGCCACTGACCGCGATGCGCCGCGCACCCGGTAGCACCGTCGCCGAGAAATGTTTCATCGCGTAAAACTCATGATTGTAATTCACGGTTTGAGACCGGCGATCAACCGTGATCAAGCAATTCTGCTTCCAGTTCCAACGGCTGAGGCCGGATTCATCCAGCACCATGTTCCAAAAAAAATAACTGCCGGCGAAGTGCGACGTATCTTCGACAATCCGCCCGAAGGTAATCAGACCCTGATCCCAAGCGTTCCAGCCGCCGTAACATTCGGTCTCGGTCTGCGCGAGTTTCTTGTCGGGATATTTGTCGTGCGTAGCTTGAAGCAATTTCTGTCCGCCATATTGAACACCGACGCCCACGATTTCCGGCGACGTTTTTGAATCACCAAGGATCGGCTCAACGTAATCGGCCATGTTGTCGTTCACGAGCGTGCCGAGCCAGACCTCGATCTTGACGTGGTCGCGTTTCAACTGCGGCAACAGATAATCGCGCAGGAAGAGATTCATTTCCTTGCCGGTCCATTTGCACTGGGGGTAAAGGTTGTCGTTGAGGAGCGGTTCGTTTTGCGGGTGAATCGCGTAAAGGTTGATGCCCTCGGCGCGCCACGCTTGGACGAATTTAGAAAAATAAAGCGCGTAAGCGGCAAACGTCTGCGGGTCCGATTTCATCCGACCCTGGCGATAGCGGCCGTTGGTGGTCATCCATGACGGCGGGCACCACGGCACCGCCCACACGCCAAGCTTGGGCTGATATTTCATGGCCGCCTTGATGAAGGGGATCAAAACCTCGCGATTACGCTCGATGCTGAAATGCTTCATCTTGTAATCGCCGGGCGTTTCGTCGAGCGAATACCAGCCCAGCGAAAAATCGTTTGCGCCAAGCGGCGCGCGGCAGAGCGTGAAATTTGCGCCTTCAGGAGCGAACAATTCCTTGAGCGTCGCCTCGCGTTTCTCCACCGGCAACGAACCCAACGCTTCCCAGGCAAGTTCGTTGAAACAGCCGCCAAAGCCGTCAATGGTTTGAAAAGTGGTCTTCGCATCCAACTTGATGGCATCCGCATCCGCGCCCGGCGCGTTCGTGGTCGCGAGTTCCTGCCAGCGGGATTTCTCCGTGCTGCAAATCCAGCGAATGGAGGAAGGTTCCGCGTTGGTTTGCGCAAAGCTCGAACAGACGAGCAGCAGTGATGCGATCAGGCTGATTTTCGTTTTCATCGGTGTGTAGTTGTCCAGAGTTACAGTTTAGAAACGGTGATTCAAAGTTTTTTTTGAGGGCTTCCGTGCTTATCGAAAGATCCGCTGCACGAAATAATACAAGTTGCTGGCCCAAGTTTCGCGATCGTGGATGTGGTCGTCCACGTTCCACATGTGCGGAATATTCTGCTGCTTCAGATAAACGTGAACGCCTTGGGAAACGCCGATGAGGCCGTCCTTGTTGCCGCTGGAAAGGTAGAGCAGCTTCAACCGCTCGCGTACGGCGGCGGGATCAGGCACCAACTCGGCGGAAGATTTGGTGTTGGGCGCGGACGAAAATCCACCGACCCACGCAAACGTATCGATGTGCCCCAAGCCGAAGTTAAGCGACTGGCCGCCGCCCATTGAAAGACCGGCAATCGCGCGCTGTTCGCGATTCGTGCTGGCGGAATACTTCGCCTGAATGGCGGGAATCAGGCAGTCGAGCAGATCGCGCTCGAACTTCGCAAAGCCCTCGGCGTTCTGCGGTGCGAAGGTCTTGTCCGGCGCGGGCACACGGTCATCCGCAAGGGCGCGGCCATTCGGCATCACGATGATCATCGGCACAGCCTTGTCGGCGGTAATCAGATTATCAACAACCACATCACCATGAACATAACCGCTCCATTCCCATTCGTTGCCGGCGACGCCGTGCAGCAGGTAGACCACGGGATATTTCCGGTCGGACGAGTATTGCGGCGGCAGATAAACAACCGCTTTGCGCCGGGTGCCGGTGATCGTGGAATCGTATTCGAAGACTTCGGTGCGTCCCGCAAGTCCGTTCGTCGGAGTCTGGTCAAAACCGGCAGGTGCATCGGGAAATGCGCGCACGTCATCCGCCGCAAGCACCACCGGCCGGCCAAAGTTGGCGTGGGCACGCGCCGGCGAAACCTGTTCGGGGTTTTCCTGCGCGAGCGCCGACACGGCGAGCAACATGAGCAAACTTGTTACAGATTTGCGGATGGATTGTTTATTCATGAGAATATATCTACCGATCCCAATTCAACTAATCACGGCAGCGGCGGGCCGAGCTTGATGCGATAGAAACGCTGCGGCGAATTCGTCATGGGGTCCGTCCAAGTGAACGGCAGCGCCGGCGAATTGGTGATGAAGACGCTGCTCCATTGCGCGAGGTTGGTCGAAGCCTCAATCGCGTAGTCCGGTCCGCTCTGGCCGCTGATGATGAAAGTAGGTTGTCCGCCGGTGAATGAAATGCTGCTATTCATGCTGGGCGCTGA